>Ga0209231_1000890_pt1 | contig 13555 bp, 14 predicted proteins | sample Deesub45470m_DNA_FD_188086 | JGI IMG/M metagenome (GOLD analysis project Ga0209231, IMG submission 188086) | Deep subsurface microbial communities from North Pacific Ocean - 450_OLKR46/470m Metagenome (SPAdes) (version 2) | ecosystem: Environmental > Terrestrial > Deep subsurface > Unclassified ... | reverse complement strand
AGCAGGCGGTTGCGGAGCAGACGCCGGTTATTACCGAGCCTGCCGATGCCAGCTGGGAGGATGTCGCGCAAGTGGACGTGCTGGGGCTGGAAGTGGGCTATCGGCTGATTGCGCTGGTTGACAAGGCGCAGGACGGTGATCTGTTGCGCAGAATAAAGGGAATACGTAAAAAATTCACCCAGGATGTCGGCTTTTTGCCGCCTTCCGTGCATATCCGGGACAACCTGGACTTGCGGCCGAACGGGTATCGCATCACCCTCAAGGGGGTGGAAGTCGGCAGCGGAGAGGCTTACCCACATCAATTATTGGCGATCAATCCGGGTAGCGTGACGGGTGAGTTAATCGGCACGCCTACGCGCGACCCGGCATTCGGCTTGCCTGCCGTCTGGATTGATGCGGCGTTGCGCGAACAGGCGCAGATCATGGGTTATACCGTGGTGGATCCCGGCACGGTGGTGGCTACCCACCTGAGCAATTTGATCAGCACGCGTTCAGCCGAGTTGCTGGGGCGGCAGGAGGTGCAACAACTGCTCGAGCACCTCGGTAAATCGGCTCCCAAGCTGGTGGAAGATCTGGTGCCCAAGACCCTGTCGCTGGGTACGGTGCAGAAGGTGTTGCAGAATCTGCTGGATGAGGGGATGCATATCCGCGATATGCGCACCATCGTAGAGACGTTGGCCGACAATGCGTCGCGCAGCCAGGATGCCCATCAGCTGACCGCCCTGGTGCGTGTCGCGCTGGGACCTGCCATCGTGCAGCAGTATTATCCCGCCGAGCAGGAATTACAGGTGATCGGTATGGATAAGGAGCTGGAACATATCCTGATGCAGGCTATGCAGGCGAGTCAGAACGGTATCGGTATCGAGCCGGGGCTGGCCGATGCCGTGCTGCGTGAATCACGCGTGGCGGTGGAGAAACAGGAGCAACTGGGGTTGCCGACGGTGATGCTGGTCCCGGCGCAATTGCGCGATTTGCTGGCGCGTTTTTTGAAGCGCTCAGTGCCCAATTTAAGAGTTATTTCGCATGATGAAGTACCGGACTTTAAGACAATTCGAGTGACGGCATTGGTAGGAGGAACAGCATGAAAATCAGAAAATTCATCGCCGCGACAGCACGTGAGGCATTAAGAGAAATTCGCAGTGAACTGGGTGAGGATGCCGTCATCCTGTCGAACCGGAAGACGGAACAGGGCGTGGAAATCGTCGCGATGGCCAACGATGAGATGGCGCGACTCTCCGGTGACGAGATGGTGCGGCTGTCCGGCACGATCAAACACGGGCAAAAAGTGAAGGCCAAAGAACAAGAACCCGTCAGGCTCGAAAAAGCAGCCCTCGCAGTGCCGGTCGCTCCCGTGGCAGCCCCGGTGTCCGCCGCTGCGGAAGCTTCGATACTCGGCGAGATTAAATCCATGCACAGCATGTTGCAGAAACAGATCGAGACGCTGTCATGGAACAACGTGCAGCAACGCGACCCGCAGCGTGCCGGTTTGCTGCGCCGTATGCTGAATTCCGGATTCAGTACCCTGCTGGCGCGTCAACTGCTGAACAAGATGCCCGACGGTAACGAGAAGGGTGAGGCCTGGATCAAGCAGGTGCTCAAACGCAATCTGCGTGTCGCGGCTGAAGAGGATGACATCGTCGTCAAAGGGGGGGTGTATGCGCTGATTGGCCCGACCGGCGTGGGTAAAACCACGACCACCGCCAAGCTGGCGGCGCGCGCCGTGGTACGTTACGGCGCGGACAAGGTGGCGTTGCTGACCACGGATAGCTATCGGATAGGCGCTTACGAACAGCTCAAGATATACGGCAAGATACTCGGTGTGGCGGTGCATGCCGTCAAGGGTGCCGATGATTTGCGACTGACGCTTTCCGCGCTGCGCCACAAGCATCTGGTGCTGATCGATACCGTGGGGATGGGGCAGCGCGATGAGCGCGTCTCCGAGCAGAGCGATATGTTCGATGCGACGAGTGTGCAGCGTTTGCTGGTGTTGAATTCCACCAGCAGCGGCGATACGCTGGAAGATGTGGTGCGCATGTATTACAGCAATAAGGTGATCGGTTGCATAGCCACCAAGCTGGATGAGGCGGTTAATCTGGGGGCGTTGCTGGACGTGGTGATGCGCAACCGCATGGTGATGTATTTCATGACAAACGGGCAGCGCGTGCCTGAAGACCTGCATCCTGTTAATATCGACATCCTGTTGCATCGTGCCTTCAAGGCCGTGGAAGAAAAAACGCCGTTTACTCTGGAAGAGCTTGAATTTCCAATGATGATGGCAGCGGCCTCATCGGCGAGCGAGGTGTCGTATGCACTCTGACGGTGTGAAGTCCGTTGCCCACGTGGTGCCTGCCATGCCGCAGCGCCTGGGCGCAGACGATCAGGCCGAAGGCCTGCGGCGACTGCTGGTGCGTAATCAGACGCAGGTGATTACACTGGTTGCGGGAAAACAGGGCCTGGGACGTACCAGTGCGACGCTCAATCTGGCCGCTGCACTGTCCAGTGCCGGCAAGGATGTGTTAGTGTTGGACGAGAATCCGGCACCGAATAATCTGGCAGAGAGTCTGGGCTTGTTTGCACGCTATGATTTGCTGGATGTCGCGCAGGGAAAATGCCAGCTCCGGGACGCGGTCCTGCACGGGAAGGGATATGCCGTGCTGCCTACCGCGCGTGCGATGCGCGTGTTGGCCAGGCTGAATGCGGCAGAGCAGCAGTGCCTGGAAGACGCGCTTGCCGAGGCGAGTGGCGGCGTAGATGTGATGCTGGTGGATGCGGCGATGCTGGCTGGGCAAGCCGCCATATCGTCGAGTCTGGCTTCGGGGGTCAGGTTGCTGGTGGTGATGGAGGCGACGACTAGCGGAATTACCGAGAGTTATTCGCTGATTAAACGGCTGGCGCTGGAGAATGCGCGACTGCGGTTTGAAATTGTGGTGAATAAAGTGCCCAATGAGCAGACTGCCAGACTGGTGTTTGGCAATATGGAAAAAGTGGCTCGAAGCAATCTGGCCGCACGCCTCGATTACCTGGGTTGCATCCCGCTCGATGATAAGTTAAAACGTGCGACGCAACTGGGGCGGTCGGTAGTGGAGGCATTTCCGGCGGCAAATTCTGCAAAATCCTACGCGGAATTATCGCAAAGGGTGTTGCAAACGACGATGCAGCAGGATGAAATGGCAGGCGGGATTTCGCAGATGATGAAAAATTTGATCAAGCAACTGGCGCGCACAGCGGTCGTCAGCTGTTAGTTAAACACGTGCAGCGGATAACGCCAACTAACGACTAACGACTAACGACTAACGACTAGCTAACCTATGTATAACGCTTCCGGATTGCAGGACAAAAATCAGTGCCTGCGAGATTACGCGCCGCTGGTAAAGCGAATTGCGCATCAAATGATGAGCAGGTTGCCGTATAGCGTGCAGATCGATGACATTATTCAGGCCGGCATGATAGGCCTGCTGGATGCCGCAAGCCGATATGACGAGATACACGGCGCTCAGTTCGAGACTTACGCTACGCAGCGCATTCGCGGCGCGATGCTCGACGAGTTGCGCAGTGCAGACTGGTTGCCCCGCAGTTTGCGCCGCGAGATGCGGCGGATTGAACTGGCGGTCAGTCGTCTGCAACAGAAAACTGGCAGGGCGCCGAACGAAACCGAGATAGCCAAAGAACTGGATGTCACGCTGGTCGAATACCAGCAGATGTTGCAGGAGGCGCGCGGCGCACAACTGGTGTATTACGAGGATTTTCACGATGAGGATCATGACGACTTCTTCGAGCGCTTCGAATTCAGCGATGACAGTGACCCGATGGCCTTGTTGCAGGACGAGCGTTTCAAGGTTGAACTGATACAGGCCATCGAAAATTTGCCGGAACGCGAGCGCATGCTGATGGGTATGATTTACGAGCAGGAAATGAATTTGCGCGAGGTCGGCGAGGTGTTTGGTGTCAGCGAATCGCGCATCTCGCAGCTGCATAGCCAGGCCGTGGCACGCTTGCGCAGTGCGCTGAAAGGCTGCTGATGGACAAGCTGACGTTACTCGGCTTTCTGGTCGGATTGGTCGGAATATTGACCGGACAGATTCTGGAGGGCAGCGATCTCAGTATCTTGTTTCAGGGGGCGGCATTTCTGATTGTATTTGGCGGCACACTGGGCGCGGTGATGGTGCAGAGTTCAAGCAAGGTGTTCTTTACCGCCGTCAGGATGGGGCGCTGGGCGTTTGTCACCCCGAAACTGGCGGGGCGCGATACGGTCAGGCAGTTAACCGAATGGAGTAACTTAAGCCGCAAGGAAGGCATGCTGGCTCTGGAAGCGCGCATTCCCGGCATAAGCGATCCCTTTTTAAAAAAAGGGGTGCAGTTGCTGGTGGATGGTCACAGTGCGGACGAGATACGCGCCGTGCTGGAAGTCGACATTCATACCTGGGAACAACTGCGCTGGCAATCTGCACGGGTATGGGAGGCGGCAGCCGGATATTCGCCCACCATAGGCATTATCGGCGCAGTGCTGGGCTTGATGCATGTCATGCAAAACCTTACCGATCCCAGCAAGCTGGGAGGCGGAATTGCAGTTGCCTTTGTCGCAACCGTTTATGGTGTGGCTTTTGCGAATTTATTGTTTTTGCCGGTGGCGAACAAATTGAAAGCGATCATCATGCAGCACACGCACATGCGTGACATGATGGTTGACGGTTTGTGCGCGATTGCAAACGGGAATAATCCGCGTCTGGTCGAACTCAAGCTGGAAAGTTATCTGGTCTAGTCATGGCACGCCGACGGAAACGCGCTGAGCACGATAATCATGAACGCTGGCTGATATCCTATGCTGACTTTGTCACGCTGCTGTTTGCCTTCTTTGTGGTGATGTATGCGATCTCTTCGGTCAATGAAGGGAAGTACAAGACATTCAGTGACTCACTGAATGTCGCTTTTTCTCAGCAACCCGATGCGGTTTCTATCGCGGTTGCGCCCAGCCAGGACGAACAAAGACTCAAGGTGCTGGTGGATAAACGCACCGCGCGCCTGGTGGAGCAACAGCGCAAGGTGCAGGAACAAATGAAGGAAGCTCACGACAGTTTGCGCCAGTTGATGGCACCGCAGATTGCACAGGGGCAGGTTGGTATTTATCAAACCAAACGCGGCGTGGTCGTGGATATTAGCGCCAGCACGCTGTTCAAGGAAGGTGAGGCGTCCATGCAGCCCGGTGCACAGGACGTTTTGAAACAGCTGGCGCGGGTTTTGAGTCAGAGGGATCAGTCCGTCGAGGTGGAAGGTCATACCGATGATGTGCCCATCAAGAACGCACAATTCCCTTCCAATTGGGAACTGTCCTCGGGCCGTGCCAGCAGCATGGTCAAGACGCTCATTTCCTACGGTGTGCCGGAGTCTCGTCTGATAGCGGTCGGTATGGCCGCAAATCACCCCGTCGTGCCCAATGATACGCCCGAGCATCGCGCTCAAAACCGCCGTGTCTCGATTACATTGGTGTCGCCTGAGTTTGACCGTTTGAATGATACTGCACCACCGCCATAAGCGTGGCGCAGTGTCAGACGCTGCCGAGTGATCTTCCGCTGCCGGGCGCGAAGTCGGTTTGTCCGTCTGGACCGTACAGATTGGCTTTGTTTACGGCATTGCTCAGCACGGTGAGGGTCTGCTGATTGTGGCGCAGCTTCATCTGTATCAATTCGCCATTGATATGATTGAGCAGCTGGGCCTGTTCTGCCATGGCGCGTATTTCCTGCCAGAGCGCCAAACCTTGGGGGCAGTTATTCGTCAGCCATGTCTGGATGGCAGTGCTGTCGAGTACGGGCAGGGACTTTTGCAACAGGCGGCGACGTCCTTCGGCAACTTCATTGATTTGCAGGGCGTGTGTTGATTTTTTTTCGGCGAGTTCCGGCAGCTGATCGATGCTGTTTTCCGTCAATAATCCCTGTTCACGCTTTAAAAGCTCAGAAAAACTGCGCACCACCCGCAGTTCTTCCTTCAGGGCAGACAGCAGCTCCGGGCAGGAAGGGTGGTCCAAATCTACGCTCTGCTGCCGATCAGATCCTGCACGCTTTGAATCAGCTGATCGGCTACCAGTCCTGAATTGACCTGAAAGCGTCCATCGCTGATGGCCTGTTTGATTTCGGCTACCTTGTTAGCATCCACAACCGGGGAGCTCGCCATGCTGGCTTCCATTTTGTTCAGCTGCGCGGCAGTTGAACCCAGCGATACGCTGGTGCCGGATTGCTGTGGAGCGGGGCTGGTTTTTGCATTGCTGGTACGCGGGCCCTCACTCATCAGGCCTGCGGGCAGCGGGGTAGTTGTTTTTTCGATTTTCATGATCATCCTCTCAGGCCGACAGCGCTAAAATTTGGGTAGTTGCCTTCTATATCGGAAGGTATCTGGAAAACTTTAGGGCAATTTAACATTATTTTTCAGGATGACACGAAATTAATAAATTTTTTGTGCAGAGTTGACGAATAGGCGGCAGTTTCGCGCATTGTTCTACAAAACGGATGGATGACAAAAGTGGTATCTTCGCATCTCACGCCCACGGGTGCAGACTTCGGTTTCCTGCAAAGATCAGCATGTTAAAAACATTTGAAAAAACACTCGATCCTGTGGATTGGCAGGATTTTCGCCTGCAAAGTCATCGCATGCTGGACGACATGCTCGATTATATTGAAACTTTGCGTGAACGCCCGGTCTGGCAGCCGATTCCCGGAGCGGTGCGCGAGGTTTTTCGGCAGCCGTTGCCCACACAGCCGGGCGATCTCGGATCCGCACATGAGATGTTTATGCAGGATGTGCTGCCGTACGCAATCGGTAATGTGCATCCCGGCTTCATGGGCTGGGTACACGGCGGGGGCACACCTGTAGGAATGCTGGCAGAAATGCTGGCGGCTGGCCTGAACGCCAATCTGGGCGGACGCGAGCAGATGCCCGTTGAAGTCGAGCGCCAGTTGTTGCGTTGGGTGCGTGAGTTATTCGACTTTCCGGAAACGGCCAGCGGCCTGTTTGTCACCGGCACTTCCATGGCCAATCTGATCAGCGTGCTGGTTGCCCGTACCGCCGCCCTGGGTAAGGCTGTGCGGGCAGACGGGTTAACCGCGGAACACAGGCTGACCGCCTATACTTCAGCCAGTGCGCATGTCAGCCTGGCGCAGGCCATGGATATGGCAGGCATAGGCACGGCGGCACTACGCAGGATACCGGTGGATGCGCAATACCGGATGGATGTTGCCGCACTTGAATGTGCGATTGCGGCGGATAAGGCGGCGGGCATGACGCCGTTTTTCATCGCCGCGACAGCGGGGACGGTGGATGTCGGCGCGATCGATGCTCTGGCCGAGATAGCCGATATCGCGCAGCGTGAGGGTGTCTGGTTTCATGTGGATGGTGCGTACGGGGCGCTCGGCCGGATGGCCGCAGATATCGCACCGCTGTTGCAGGGAATAGAGCGCGCCGATTCTATCGCTTTCGATTTTCACAAATGGGGGCAAGTGCCCTACGATGCGGGATACGTCCTGGTGCGCGACGGGGAACTGCACTACAACACTTTTGCATCCCCTGCCGCCTATTTGCAGCGCGAAACGCGCGGTATGGCCGCGGGCTCACCCTGGCCCTGCGATTTCGGCCCGGATTTGTCGCGCGGGTTCCGGGCGCTTAAAACATGGTTTACCCTACAGGTGTATGGCACTGAAAAACTGGGGCAGGTCATTTCCAATACCTGTGCGCTGGCCCGGTATTTGCGTCAGCGCGTCGAGGCGGAGCCCAGGCTGGAGCTGATGGCACCGGTTGCGCTCAATATAGTGTGCTTCCGTTACCGCAGTGCAGCGGCTGACCGGGTCAACGCGGACATCGTGGTGGCACTTCAGGAATCGGGTATTGCCGCACCCTCGACCACGATACTCAACGGGCAGCTCGCGATACGCGCGGCCATAGTCAATCACCGCACACAGGCTTGCGATATTGACGCGCTGATTGCGGCGACGCTGGCATTGGGCGCTGATATCGAGCACCGGACTGAAAAATTTTAAGGGAAACACTGTCCAGATGCTGAGAGTAATTGATAGAGTCGGGAATGCAAGATGAAGACTGAGTACGTTGAGTCGCATGGGTCGAACCAGCCCCTCATCGGTCTGGCAAGACTGATGCGCATGGCTGTTTCGGGAGCGGATCTCGCGCCGTTGGGCGCTGAACTGATTGCGCGTGCCGGTGCCGATCCGCGCACGGCAGATGCCTGTGCGCTGATGGACTTGTCTACGGTTTTGCAACTCAGGGGCGAGCGCGAGTTGGCGCTGGAAATCCAGTCGCAGGCGCTGGCGATACAGCAAATTTATTCGGCACCGCGTGGTTCGGCAGGCGATACGGCCATCCGGCTGCTCGCCATCATGGGGCCCGGTGATTTGATGGCCAATTCGCCCATCGAACTGCTGCTGGAAGAGGCCGATGTTGCGCTCGACCTAGTGTATGTGACGAGCGAACGGGGTCTGCCTGAATACCTGCCCGAGCATGATGTGCTGTTTGTCGCGATAGCCGAATCCGAACAAAATATTCCGCTGCTCAGGAATATCCAGGCCGCCCTAGCCTCCTGGCCCCGCCCGCTGCTCAATATTCCCGCGCGGATAGCCCAGCTGTCGCGCGACAACAACTGCGCCCTGCTGAAGTCAGTGGCGGGTCTGGACATGCCGGTCACCGTAAGAGTCGGCAGGCGGGTGCTCGAACAGATCGCCGACGGTGGGCGTTCAATGCCGGAGGTGCTCGAGGACGGTGATTTTCCGGTTATCGTGCGTCCGGTCGATTCCCATGCCGGAAAGGGCCTGGAGAAACTGGCGGATGTTGCGGCGATTGCGAGCTATTTATCCGGGACGGCAAACGGGGAGTTTTATGTTTCACGCTTCGTCGATTATCGCGGGACGGACGGATTGTTCCGCAAATACCGCATCGTGCTGATCGCAGGGCGACCGTTTGTCTGCCATATGGGCATCTCGGAACAGTGGATGATTCATTATCTGAACGCGGGCATGGCTGAGAGCGCAGAAAAACGGGCCGAGGAAGCAAAATTCATGGCTGATTTCGATACGGATTTTGCCGTCCGGCACGCAGCTGCTTTCAAGGCGATCAATGAGCTGATCGGGCTGGATTATCTGGGTATAGACTGTGCTGAAACTCGTGACGGATCGTTGCTGATCTTTGAGGTGGATAGCTGCATGATAGTGCATGCGATTGATTCAGTTGATATCTTTCCATACAAACTGCCGCAGATGCGCAAGGTGTTCGATGCCTTTTACCGGATGCTGGCCCATGCGGCGCGCGTCGAAATATCGTGAAACTTTCAGAGCACGCACAGAGCGACCCTCCCTTTCCTACGACGGAACAGTTGCTGGTATCCGGCGGCGATGCGCGCATCGCGCTCGATCCGCATAGCGGTCTGAACAAGTACGGCTGCCGGCCTTACCCTGACCCGCAGATGCTGGCATTGGGTTCTTCCACCGCATCGCTTATCTCTGCGGCAGGTTTTGCCGCTGCCGGGCAGTTGCGTGATCGCCTGCTGCAAGAACTGGGCGCGGAATCTTTTGAGGCGATTTACGCGCGCGAGATGCAGCGTGTCAGGATGGCACTGCTGCGCGATCTGTCAGACGGGGATGTAGAGCTGGTATTTACCACCTCGGGCACGGACGCGCATGCCGTCGCCGCACGGCATGTTGCGGCTGCAAGCGTTTCGCCGCTCAGGGTGGTGATGGTCGAAGAGGTTGAGACGGGCAGCGGTGTGGCAGAGGCGCTGAGGGGGCAGGATTTTGCCGGATCAGCCTGTGAGGACGGGCGTATCGGCGCAATTGAGGTGCTGTCCGTACCGCTGCGTGAGGCAGATGGCACGACGCGCCCGGCGGATCATGTCGATGCCGATGTGGTTGTGCGGGTAGACGAGGCTGTGGCACAAGGCGGGCGAGTATTGCTGGTGATGGTGGATCAGTCCAAAACCGGATTGATCGCGCCCAGTCCGGCTTGCGTTGCCGGCTTGCATCGCCGCCATCCGGAAAGTCTGGATATTCTGGTGGACGCCTGCCAATTCCGCATTGCGACGCCGACCCTGCGCGCCTATCTGCAACAGGGTTTCATGGTCGCGCTGACCGGCTCTAAATTTTTCACCGGCCCGTCGTTTTCGGGCGCACTGCTTTTTCCGGCAAGTCTTGGGCGGCGACTGAAAATACCGACGGGGGACGAGGCAGGCGCGCCAAATTTTGGTCTATTGCTGCGCTGGGAGGCGGCGCTGGTCGAATTGAACCGGTTTCGCGCCGTGCCCGAAGCTTTCGTTATCCGTTTCATGCGCACCTTTGAACAGGTCGTGCAGCAGCGTCTGACCGACGATCCGCACTTCGAGCCGCTGGAGGTTGCGTCGCTGGAGCGCCAGCCATTGGCAACGCAGCGGAGCTGGGATCATATCCAGAGCATCTTTCCCTTTATGTTGCATCGCCCCGAGGCTGCTGGCGGGCGCAGACCGCTCAATCGCGAAGAAACGCTGGAAATATATCGTCAATTGCCCGTGGCTGGCGCTTCAGGCCTGCGTTGTCAACTCGGGCAGCCGGTTGCATGCGGCACGCGCGAGGGCATACCGGTGAGTGCAGTGCGTTTGTGCATCAGCGCGCGGCTGATCGCTGATGCCTGCGGGCCAGAAGGCATGGATGAAATAATTGCCGGGGCTAGCGCTGCTCTGGATAAAACCGCCTGGCTGATCGACCGGCTCGGCAACCAGGAGTGATCAGGGGTCGATCCGGGCTACACCGTCCGCCACGGCAACGCCGCTGATCACGCGGCCTGTGGAGGTGCGTATCTGCACGGTTTCTCCTTCGCTGGCATTATTCAGCGCCATGCCCGTGCCGCTGATGCTGAACCCGCTGCCTTGCACGGAGAGTCGCACTGATTGACCCTGTTTGATGCTGTAAGGCGCGCGCAGCATATTCATACGCAGTATGGAGCCCGAAGCGATGCTGTAGCGCAACACTTTTCCTATTACCTGGCTGCGGTCCGTGATGCCGCCTGGCTGGGTGGTTTCGGTGGTGAGTCGTGCCAGGTCCTGCTCGCCCACGATTTGTCCCGCCGTCAGCGGATGTGCGCTGATCAGCAGTTCACGGGTGATTTTGATCTGGACCGGAATGAACAGGCTCCAGCCATTCGCTTCCATGCAGCGCACACCTATGGAAACCCGCCCTATCAACTTGCCGCCAGTCGGCAGGAAGGCTTCGATCCGGCTGCAGGCGCGCAAGGCAATGCGGCTATCGATTTCATCCACATGATAGGCGACCTTGCCGGGAAGATCGGCGGTTTGCTGCTTCACGAAGCTGTCTACCGTCTTTTTCAGCAGGGCGTGATCCTGCTGCGCAAGGGCGCTGGCGCAATACAGAAACAGGCAAGTCATCAACAGAAAGTTTTTCATAGGCATCATTGTGCGTGTCGCGGGCTGTTTAGGGAAGGGTCGAATAGCCCGGAATTGAGGGGGAAAGTCGTCGTTAATCGTCAGATAAGAATTTTCAGCGCGACGTAGTATTGCTATCAGGCACGTTACAGTCAGTGAACAGGAGGGCGTTATGATCAACAAACTGGATGAGTCGTTGCGTTTTCAGCAAACCGCTTTGAGTCTGCGCAGCGCACGTCAGGAGCTGTTGGCTTCCAATATCGCCAATGCCGATACACCCAACTACAAGGCGCGTGACATTGATTTTGCCAGTGCATTGCAAAATGCCGTCGCCGGATCCGCCGCCAAGCTGCCGGTTGCGCAGAGTTCGAACAGGCATCTGGAGGGAAATACCGGCGGTTCGGTGATGGGCGCGCCCGTGCTGTACCGCAGACCTGTACAGCCGAGTGCAGACGGAAACACGGTAGATATGGATGTGGAGCGCGCACAGTTTGCCGACAATGCCTTGCGCTACGAGGCCAACGTGCAATTTGTCAGCGCCAGGCTGAAGGGTATGTTGACTGCGATACAAGGCTGAATGCAAGGGAGGATGAGCAATGTCTCTGTTTAATATTTTCAATGTGTCCGGTTCGGGCATGGCTGCACAGTCGCAGCGGCTGAATGCGGTTGCCAGCAATCTGGCGAATGCAGATAGCACTACCAGTGCGGACGGGCAGCCCTATCGCGCCAAACAGGTGGTGTTTTCTGCCACCCCCATGGGCGGCGCGCAGGGCGTGAAGGTCGTGGCCGTGGCCGAAGATACGTCGCCGGGCAAAATGATTTACGACCCCAAGCATCCTATGGCTGATGAGAAAGGCTATGTGGAGATGCCCAATGTGAACGTGGTGGACGAGATGGTGAACATGATCTCGGCTTCGCGTGCCTACCAGAACAACGTGGATGTGTTGAATACATCGAAAACCTTGTTGTTAAAGACACTGGCCATCGGGCAATAGGGATGCAAGGCCTCTCCGGACTAACGACTGACAGGAAAATCCATCATGATTAATGCCACAACGGACACCAGTAACCTGTATGCGCCTGCCAAGGCGAGCACAACCGCGGCCAAGGCCGTCAATGAGCAGGATCGTTTCATGACCCTGCTGGTTGCGCAGATGAAAAATCAGGATCCGCTCAATCCCATGGATAACGCGCAGATGACATCACAACTGGCGCAGATCAGCACGGTGAGCGGTATTGATAAATTAAACACCACCTTGCAGGCATTGAGCGACAGCATGGCGCCGAATCAGACGCTGCAGGCTGCCAGCATGATAGGGCATGGGGTGATGGTGCCGGGCAATGGTGTCGATCTGACCAGCGGCCAGGCTTACGGTGGTTTTGAATTGATACAGCCGGTGGATGCTGCATCTGTATCGATATACAACCAGGCGGGTGAACTGGTACGCAGTATCGATATAGGTCCGCAGCCGGCGGGGTTGGGCAAGTGGCAATGGGATGGCAAGGACGGTGCGGGAACAGCCTTGCCGGATGGCAGTTATAGCTTTGAAGTCAATGGGGCTCAGGGCGGGGCGAGTGTGGCTGCCACCGGTCTGCAGTTTGGCGTGGTGAATAGCGTTACTCAAAGCGCGCAGGGTGTGACTCTGGATGTCGGACGTTCGGCAGGTGTGGCGCTTTCGCAAGTTAAACAAATTCTTTAAGGAGAAAATCATGGGCTTTCAGGTAGGTTTGAGCGGTTTGAATGCGTCATCCAAACATCTGGATACCATAGGCAATAACGTAGCGAATTCCAGCACTGTGGGTTTCAAGCAATCGCAGGCCCAATTCGCCGATTTGTTTTCAGCCTCGTTGAATGGTTCGGCGGCCTCGCAGGTGGGTGCCGGGACGAAAATTGCCGGCATCTCGCAGCAGTTTACCCAGGGGAATATCACCAACACCAACAATCCTCTGGATACGGCTATCAGCGGCCAGGGCTTCTTTCGCATGATCGATGGGGACGGTGCCGTCTTATATAGCCGCAACGGTCAGTTTCAGATGGATAAAAATGGATTTCTTGTTAATAATCAGGGGCATAAAGTGTCCGGTTATCTGCCGGATGTCAACGGCGTGATCATTGCCGCTCAGCCTTTGCCGCTGCAAGTCAGTTCGGCTTCAGAT
>Ga0209231_1000889_pt1 | contig 13574 bp, 14 predicted proteins | sample Deesub45470m_DNA_FD_188086 | JGI IMG/M metagenome (GOLD analysis project Ga0209231, IMG submission 188086) | Deep subsurface microbial communities from North Pacific Ocean - 450_OLKR46/470m Metagenome (SPAdes) (version 2) | ecosystem: Environmental > Terrestrial > Deep subsurface > Unclassified ... | reverse complement strand
CGGCGACGCCCAGGCCCTGAAGACCGCCATCTCTCCCAACACCTGCGCGGTGATGCTCGAACCGGTGCAGGGAGAAGGGGGGGTCAACGTCCCCCCGGCCGGCTATCTGCAGGCGGTCCGGCAGATCTGCGACGAGCACGGCCTGATCCTGGTCTTCGACGAGGTCCAGGTCGGCTGCGGCCGCACCGGCAAGCTCTTCGCCTATGAGCATGACGGCGTCGAGCCGGACGTAATGACGTTGGCCAAGGCCCTGGCCGGCGGCCCCCCCATCGGCGCCATGGTCGCCCGGGAACCTTTCGTCTCGACCCTCGGCCCCGGCACCCACGGCTCGACCTTCGGCGGCAACCCGCTGATGGCCGCCGCCGGGATCGCCACCCTGAAGGTCCTCCTCGAGGACGGCGTCCTGGAAAACTGCGTCGCCATGGGGGACTACCTGCGCAGCCGCCTCGAAGAGCTCCAGCTCCGCTACCCCTTCGTCACCGCCATCCGCGGCCGCGGGCTGATCCTCGGCATGGAACTCTCCATCGACGGGGGCGGGATCGTCAACAAGGCGCTGCAGGCGGGACTTTTGATCAACTGCACCGTCGGCTGCGTCCTGCGCTTCGTCCCGCCGCTGATCGTCTCCCGCGCCGAGATCGACGAAATGATCGCCATCCTCGACGGGATCTTCGCCGAGCAGCAGTAGACTTTCGCACCAAGGAACCGGCGAACACGGAGCCTTTCTTTCTCAACGCAGAGACGCAGGGAGGGAGAGGCGGAGAGAAGACACCGATCTGAAGAGCGTTCCTGCTTTTCCTCTCCCTATTTTTCTCTGCTTCTCAGCGTCTCTGCGTTGAAGCTTTTGTTTATATTCTGAATATCTGGAGGAACCTGGTGAAAAAAGACTTTCTCTGCCTGTCCGACTGGAGCCGTGAGGAGCTGGAAGCAATCTTCGCCCTGACCCTTGACCTCAAGGCCAAACAGAAGCGCGGCGAAGAGCATCACCTCCTCAAGGGGAAGACTCTGGGGATGATCTTCGAGAAGAGCTCGACCCGCACCCGGGTCTCCTTCGAAGTCGGGATGTACCAGCTCGGCGGCCACGCCCTCTTTCTCCATTCGGGGACGACCCAGCTCGGGCGCGGCGAGCCGATTCGCGACACAGGGCGGGTCATGAGCCGCTACGTCGACGGCATCATGATCCGCACCTTTTCCCAGGCCGGGGTCGAAGAGCTGGCCCGCTGGTCGAGTGTCCCGGTGATCAACGGCCTCACCGACAGCTACCACCCCTGCCAGGTCATGGCCGACCTCTTCACCGTACTCGAGCACAAGGGAAACTACCGCGACCAGGTTTACTGCTGGATCGGCGACGGCAACAACATGGCCAACAGCTGGATCAACGCCGCCGCCGTCTTCGGCTTCGAGCTGCGGGTCGCCACCCCGAAAGGGTACGCGCCCGACCCGGAGGTGGTGGAACGCGCCAAAGCCGCCGGCGCCAGAGTCGTCTATACCCACGACCCGCGGGAGGCCGCGGCCGGCGCCATGGTCCTCAACACCGACGTCTGGGCGAGCATGGGGCAGGAGGCCGAGCAGCAGGCGCGGGAGAAGGCCTTTAACGGTTTCCAGATCGACGGCAAAGTCGTGGCGGCGGCCGACCCCGCCTGCATCGTCCTCCACTGCCTCCCCGCCCACCGCGGCGAGGAGATCAGCGACGAGGTCATCGAGGGGCCCCACTCGGTGGTCTTCGACGAAGCCGAAAACCGCCTCCACGTGCAGAAGGCGATCATGGCGACGTTGATGGCCTGAAGGGCCTGACAAAAAGAATTTTTCACCACAGAGAACACTGAGGTCACAGAGAAATTTCCCATTATTTTAATTGCTTACCTCTGTGTTCTCTGTGCCTCAGTGGTCGATTTTACGCTTTTGGGAAGACATCATCTTATCTAGGCAAGGTTATCTTATGACCATCAGCTGCCCCCACTGCCAGTTCGCCCGGGAAATCGATGAGGCCAGTATTCCCGATCGGCCGATCCGGGTGACCTGCCCGCGCTGCAAGGAGTCCTTCCCCTTCAGCAAGGGGGAGTTCGTTTTCGAAATCGCCGAGATCCCCGCCGCATCACCCCAGTCCTCCCCCCCGGCCGCACCGGCGGCGGTGCCCGCCGCCGACCTGGCCAAGGCCGGCTTCTGGGTCCGCGTCGTCGCGGCGGTCGTCGACTCCTTTGCCGCCGGCGCCATCCAGATGACCTTCGCCGCCCTTTTGGGGGGGGTCATCGGCCTGATGAACGGCGGCGACGCCGAGGCCCAGAGCGGTCTGGCCATCGTCGCCGGATTCTTCTCCGTCGTCATCGGCGTCGCCTACTACGTCTTTTTCACCGGCTACTGCGGCCAGACGCCGGGGAAGATGGCGCTGCGCATCAAGGTGATCCGCACCGACGGCAGCGACATGGATTACGGCCGCGCCCTGCTGCGGGAGACGCTCGGCAAGTTCGTCTCGGGGATCCTTCTCGGCATCGGCTACCTGATGGTCGCCTTCGATCCCCAGAAGCAGGGGTTACACGACAAGATCGCCGACACCTACGTCATCAAACTCTGAGGTGCCGGAGCTAAGGCTCCCCGCACCCTTATTCACCCAAAAGGAGACACTTCATGTCCAGAAAAGGTACCGTCAAAAAGGCCGTCCTCGCTTATTCCGGAGGTCTCGACACCTCGATCATCCTCAAGTGGCTGGTGGAGGAATACGGCTGCGAAGTCATCGCCTTCTCCGCCGACCTCGGCCAGGGCGAGGAGCTCGACCACATTCCCGAGAAGGCCAAAAAGACCGGCGCCAGCAAGTGCTTCATCGAGGACCTGCGCGAGGAGTTCATCCGCGACTTCGTCTTCCCCATGTTCCGCGCCAACGCCATCTACGAGGGGCGCTACTTCCTCGGCACCTCCATCGCCCGGCCGCTGATCGCCAAGAAGCAGATGGAGATCGCGGCCGCCGAAGGGGCCGATGCCGTCTCCCACGGCGCCACCGGCAAGGGGAACGACCAGGTGCGCTTCGAGCTCGCCTACTACCACTTCGACCCGGCGATCCGCGTCATCGCTCCCTGGCGCGAATGGGACATGAACAGCCGCACCGCCCTCGAGGAGTACGCCAAGAAACACGGGATCCCGGTGCCGACGAGCAAGAAGTTCCCCTGGAGCTCCGACCGCAACCTGCTGCACATCTCCTTTGAAGGGGACATCCTCGAAAACCCCTGGAGCGAGGCCCCCGAGGAGATGTACGCCCTCACCAAACGCCCCGAGGACGCCCCCGACACCGCCGAATACGTGGAGATCGAATTCAAAAACGGCGACGCCGTGGCGGTCAACGGCGAGAAACTCTCCCCGGCGCTGCTGCTGGCCAAGCTCAACGTCCTCGGCGGCAAGCACGGCATCGGCCGCGTCGACCTGATGGAAAACCGCTACGTCGGCATGAAGAGCCGCGGCGTCTACGAGACCCCCGGAGGCACCATCCTCGAGGAGGCCCATCGCGCCGTCGAGTCGATCACCATGGATCGCGAGGTCATGCACCTGCGCGACTCGCTGATGCCCCGCTACGCCGAGATGATCTACAACGGCTATTGGTTCGCCCCCGAGCGTCTGGTCATGCAGACCCTCATCGATGCGACCCAGAAGACGGTCAACGGCATCGCCCGCATCAAGCTCTACAAGGGGCACTGCCGCGTCGTCGGCCGCCAGAGCGCGACGGACTCCCTGTTCAACGTCGACTTCGCCACCTTCGAGGCCGACCAGGTCTACAACCAGGCCGATGCCGAAGGGTTCATCAAGCTCAACGCCCTGCGCATGCGCATCGCCGCCATTCAGCGGGCCAAAAAATAAACACCCTCCCAAAGGCGCCGGGGCGACGCAGCGTCGCCCCGGCAACGGTTTTATGGACTACAAAAAACAGGCGATCAAGACCTCCGTCGTGGCCTGCATCATCGACGAGGAGGAGCGGGTCCTTCTCACCCGCCGCTGCATCCATCCCTTCTGCGATCAGTGGGTCATGCCGGGGGGGAAGATCGACCTCGGCGAAGGGATCATTGAAGCGCTGCATCGCGAGGTGCGCGAGGAAGTCGGCATCGAGATCCGGGTCGAAGGGCTGATCGACGTCTTCGAGCACCTGAAAGTCGGCTCGAAAAACGATCATTTCGTCATCCTCTACTACCGCGCGGCGCCCCTCTCTGTCGAACTGCGCCCCAACGGCGCCGAATGCACCGAGGCGATCTGGGTCCACAAGGATCAGCTCCCCCCCTTCGACCTCACCCCCGGCAGCCGGCACATCCTCGCCAAGATCTTTCCCGGGATGGCGCTCGCCGGCAATGAGCTCCTCCCCTCCAACGCCCTGGGGGAAGTCCCCGGCGGCGCGCCGCCACGGACTTAAGACGAGAGCGACCATGGTTTTCATCGTCGAAAAACACATCAACGTCGCCTTCCCCCAGGGGCACCATCAGCACTGCCTCGTCTGCCAGCTCCCCAACCGGCTCGAGCGCACCGACTTCGGCTACAGGGTCGCCGATCCCGAGGCCAAGTGGGACCAGGTGCGGTCGATCCTCGAGCTGGTGGCCGCCGGCAAGGGGAACCTGAAAAAGCTCCATTTTCTCCTCTTCCCCGAATCGACCCTTCCGGCGGCCCAGGTCAAGGACGTGCTGACGCTGATCGAGGAGCGCTTTCGTCCCAACACGGTCACCGTTTTCGGCGTCGAACACAGTGACCGTGTTGGGACGAAAGCGCTCCTCGAAACCTACCGGGAGGACAACGAAGAAGCCCTCGCCTCGGTGACCGAGGACCTGGAGGCCGGCGACGTCGACCAGGCGCCGGTCAACTGGTGCGTTATCGCCGTCAAGGAAAATGACGGCCGCCTGCGGGTCTTCCTCGAAGCCAAGAGCCACCCCTTCTTCGGCGAGGAGAATCTCGACGCCCTGCGCGATCTCTACCGGGGGAAGGTCTTCCCGCTCTTTCGCTGCCACCCGACCTGTTTCAACTTCATGGCGCTGATCTGCCTCGACTACGTCTACCGCGATCTCTACCAGTCGAACATCAGCGTCATCATCGACAAGGCCGACCAGCTCTTTTTCGAGACCCGCCAGCGCCTCGACCTGCTGGCCGTCATCGAATGCAATCCGAAACCGGAGCACCCGGCCTTTCGCGACGTCGTCCACGGCTTTTACGGCGAGTACCTGGCTTACACCCCGGGGGTCCGGGACGCCACCACCGTCTTTTGCAACACCGCCGGGGAGACGGACTATGGCGCCAGCACCCAGGGTGAGGCCTTCGGCCACTCGTCGGTCATCCTGCACAGGAGTCACAAGCTGGAGCGGGTGCGCCTCGCCGAGTTCTCCACCGACGACTTCGAGGGCCTGCCGGTCTGTCGCCTGCGCTTCGGCCGGGAAACCCGCCTGTACTTTTTCAACCTGCCGCTCTTCCATGAGCTCGACCCGCGGACCACCCGGGCGCCCCTGAAAATCCACAGCATCTTCCGCCCCTCCCGCAGCAACGGGTGGATACGGATGGCCGGGGAAGAGATTGTCCGGGGGGTCAACGGGGAGAATGGGGAAACAGGGAAGGTCCTTTAGCCTCCTCTTCGCCCTTTTTGCAGCAATCGGATTTTTTTCCGGAATAATTTCACATACGGAGTCCACATGAGTCAGGAAAAACCCTGGGCCGGCCGCTTCACCCAGCCGACCGACAAGTTCGTCGAAGAATTCACCGCCTCCATCGGTTTCGACAAGCGGATGTACCACTACGACATCCAGGGCTCCATCGCCCACGCGCGGATGCTCGCCAAGCAGGAAATCATCACCCGGGACGAGGCCCAGGCCATTCTCGCCGGCCTCGAATCGATCCTGACCGACATCGAGAAGGGGGAGTTCGAGTTCAAGGTCAGCCTCGAGGATATCCACATGAACATCGAGGCGCGCCTCATCGAGCGCATCGGCGCCGTCGGCGGCAAGCTCCACACCGCCCGCAGCCGCAACGACCAGGTCGCCCTCGACGTGCGCCTCTACCTGCGGGACGAAATCAAGGAGGTCCTCGCCTACATCGACGCCCTCCAGGAGTCGCTCCTCTCCCAGGCCGAGGCCAATCTCACCGTGATCATGCCGGGATTCACCCACCTGCAGACCGCCCAGCCGATCCTCTTCTCCCATCACATGCTCGCCTATTACGAGATGTTCAAACGCGACGCTTCGCGGATGGCCGACGTGTTGAAGCGCCTCAACTACCTGCCGCTGGGCGCCGGGGCCCTGGCCGGGACGACCTTCCCCATCGACCGCGAGTTCGTCGCCGAGCAGCTCGGCTTTGCCGGGGTGACCCGCAACTCCCTCGATTCGGTCTCCGACCGCGACTTCGCCCTCGAGTTCTGCGGCGCCTCAAGCATTTTGATGATGCACCTCTCGCGCCTCTCCGAAGAGCTCATCCTCTGGTCGACGGCCGACTTCCACTTCATCGACCTCTCCGACGCCTTCTGCACCGGCAGCTCGATCATGCCGCAGAAGAAGAATCCCGACGTCCCCGAACTGGTGCGCGGCAAGACCGGGCGGGTCTACGGCAACCTGATCTCCCTCCTCACCCTGATGAAGGCGCTGCCGCTGGCCTACAACAAGGACATGCAGGAAGACAAGGAGCCCCTCTTCGACACCATCGACACCGTCAAGGGGTCGCTGAAGGTCTTTGCCGAAATGATCGCCCAAATGAAGGTGCGCGCCGAGGAGATGCGCCTCGCCGCCGCCCGGGGCTTCTCCACCGCCACCGACGTCGCCGACTACGTGGTGCGCAAAGGGATCCCCTTCCGCAACGCCCACGAGATCGTCGGCAAGACGGTGCGTTACTGCATCGAGACCGGCAAGGACATCCCCGAGCTCACCCTCGACGAATTCCGGGAGTTCTCCGAGGTGATCGAAGCCGACATCTACGACTACGTCACCCTCGAGGCCTCGGTCAACGCCCGGCGCGCCACCGGCGGCACCGCCCGCGTGGCCGTGGAGCGCGAACTGGCACGGGCCCGCGCCGAGCGGCAGGGGTGAACATGCCCTCCAGCACAGCGAAAACCGCAAAATGGGGGGCGTATCTGATCCTCGCCCTTGCTCTCACCCTGGCCGGCTGCGGCCACAAGGGGCCGGTGCGCCCCCTCGCACTCAAGCTACCCGTCGCCCCGGGGGAACTGACGGTGTCCCAGAAGGGAGCCCGCTTCCTCCTCGCCTGGACTCTGCCGGGCAGCAACCAGGACGGCTCCCCCCTCACCGACCTGCAGGGTTTCAAAATTTACCGCATGAGCTACGACCCGGCCGAGGACTGCCCCGAGTGCCGCGACACCTCGATCCTGCTGCAGACCCTCGACCTCGACTATCTGCAGGGAGCCCGCCGCAGCGGCGAGCGACTCTTTTTGTGGGACAGCGGCCTCGAGGCCGGCGTCGGCTATCAGTACCGGATCGTCCCCTACAACCGCTCAGGGCGGGAAGGGCTCGGCGCCCTGCTGCGCCTCCCCTTCCACAACCCGCCGCCGCCGCCCCAGTCCCTCTCCGCCACCGGCCTCGACCGGCTGGTGCGCCTGACCTGGGAGTCGGTCGTCGAGAAGCGCGACGGCCTCGAATTCCTCGGCTACAATCTCTATCGCGGCGAGGCCGGCTCACCCCTGCAGCCGACGCCCTTGACCCGGATGCCCCTGACGGAAACGAGCTACGACGACTTCGGCCTGGAAAACGGCACCAGATACCTTTACGGGGTGAGAGCGGTGGTGCGGATCTTTGGCCAGATCGTCGAGAGCCCCCTTTCGCCAACGGTCGAGGCGACCCCCGGGGCCAGTCTCTGAGTAAACATCGGGAAAAGGCGGTTCACCACAGAGACGCAGAGAACACGGAGAAAATCTTGAATCCCTGTGGCATTTCTCTCTGTGACCTCTGTGCCTCAGTGGTAAGACCCGGTTTTTTTAAGGAGCCAAAAAGCTCAGGTTATACTTCGACGGGCCCTTAGGGCGGCTTTGACTTTGCCCGGCAGGTATGTTACCAATACGGCTCAATTTTTCTGTAAAACATTTTTTTAGACAAGCTTTCCGGAGGAGGATCTCATGTTTCACGGATCTATGGTCGCCATCGTCACCCCCTTTACCCCCGCAGGCCGGGTCGACGAAGAAAAGTATCGCCAGCTCATCGAGTTCCAGATCGAAAACGGCACCGACGTCATCGTCCCCTGCGGGACGACCGGCGAATCGGCGACCCTCGACTACAAGGAACACGACCGGGTCATCGAGATCTGCATCGAACAGGTCAAGGGGCGCGTCCCGGTCGTCGCCGGCACCGGATCCAACTCCACCGCCGAGGCGATTGAACTCTCCCAGCACGCCAAGGAGATGGGCGCCGACGGCGTCCTGCTGGTCTCCCCCTACTACAACAAACCGTCCCAGGAGGGACTCTACCTGCACTACAAGGCGATCGCCGAGGGCGTCGCCCTTCCCCAGATCCTCTACAACGTCCCGGGGCGCACGGGGATGAACATGGAAGCCGGAACAACCATCCGCCTCGCCGAGTTCAAGAACATCGTCGCCATCAAGGAGGCCTCGGGCAACGTCATCCAGGCCAGCGAGATCATCGCCAGGGCCGGCGACAAGATCGACGTCCTCTCCGGCGACGACTTTCTCACCTTGCCGCTGATGGCCTGCGGCGCCAAGGGGATCATCTCGGTCACCGCCAACATCATGCCCGCCGAGGTCAAGGCGATGGTCGTCGCCGTCGACGAGGGACGCTGGGACGACGCCCGCGCGCTGCACCTGAAGATGCTCGAGATTCACAGCACCATGTTCATCGACTCGAACCCGGTGCCGGTAAAGACCGCTCTGTCGCTGATGGGGAAAATCGACGCCCATGTCCGCCTCCCCCTCGCCCCCCTCTCGGCGGCCAACCTCGCCAGGCTCACGGCGGTGATGAAGGGGTACGGGCTGATTTAAAGTCCTGGAATACGGGAAGCAGAATGTAGAATACAGAAGATAGAATACGGGAGACAGAAGACAGAGGACAGAGGACAGAGGACAGAGGACAGAGGACAGAGGACAGACGGCAGAATAAAGAATGTCTTTTTGCAGTCCTTCTACATTCTATATTCTACGTTCTATATTCTGTATTCCCGACTTACATAGGGGATTACCATGATCAGAGTTGCCGTTGTCGGCGCTGCCGGACGAATGGGCGGGCGCATCATCACCGCGATCAAAGAAGCCGAAGGACTCGAGCTTGGCGGCGCCATCGAACGCCCGGGGCACGCCATGCTCGGCCAGGATGCCGGGAGCCTCGCCGGCTGCGGGCCGCTTGAGGTCGCCATCGTCGATTCCCTCGAGGAGGGGATGAAAAGCGCCGACGTCCTCATCGACTTCACCTTCCCCGAGGTGACGCTGAAAAACGTCGCCGTCTGCGCCCGTCTCGGCAAGATGATCGTCATCGGCTCCACCGGCTTCACCCCCGAGCAGCGCGCCGAAGTCGCCGGGCACGCCAGGAAAATTCCCGTCCTCCTCGCCCCGAACATGAGCGTCGGCGTCAACGCCTGCTTCAAGCTGTTGAAGGAAGCGGCGCAGATCCTCGGCGACGGCTTCGACGTCGAGATCGTCGAGCTGCACCACAACAAGAAGAAGGACTCCCCCTCCGGCACCGCCGTGCGCATGGGCGAGGTCGTCGCCGACGCCTTGGGTCGCGACTACAACAAGGTCGCCAACTTTCACCGCGAGGGGATGTGCGGCGAGCGCAGCAAGGAGGAGATCGGCATGCAGACCGTGCGCGGCGGAGACATCGTCGGCGAGCACACCGTCTACTTCATCGGCATGGGCGAGCGCATCGAGATCACCCACCGCGCCATGAGCCGCGACATGTTCGCAAGAGGCGCCGTCCGCGCCGCCACCTGGCTCAAGGGAAAAGCGCCGGGGATGTACGACATGCAGGATGTGCTGGGGCTTAAGTAAGGCAGAACACAGAATGTAGAATACAGAATATAGAAGGACTGCAAAAAGACATTCTGTATTCTGCCGTATGTCCTCTGTCTTCTGCCTCCCGTCTTCTCTATTCTGTTTTCTGTTTTCTGTTTTCTGTTTTCTGTTTTCTGTCTTCTAAATTCTACATTTTACATTCTGCCTTTTCCGCATCCCCAAATAGAAGGAGCAACAAATGGCCCGTATCAACGACAACTACCTCAAACTCAAAGCCGGCTACCTCTTCCCCGAGATCGGCCGCCGCGTTCGTGAATTCACCGACGCCAATCCTTCGGCCAAAGTCATCCGCCTGGGGATCGGCGACGTCACCCTGCCCCTGGTGCCGGCCGTCATCAAGGCCTTCCACGCCGCCGTCGACGACCTCGCCAAGGGCGAAACCTTTCACGGCTACGGCCCCGAGCAGGGGTACTCCTGGCTCATCGACACCATCATCGACAAGGCCTACAAGCCTCTCGGCGTCTCCCTGAAGACCTCCGAGATGTTCATCTCCGACGGCTCCAAGTGCGACTGCTCCAACATCCTCGACATCTTCGACAACTCCAACGTCGTTGCCATCGGCGACCCCGTCTACCCGGTCTACAACGACACCAACGTCATGGTCGGCCGCACCGGCGAGGCCGACGAAAAGGGGTATTACGAAAACATCGTCTACCTCCCCTGCACGGCGGAGAACGACTTCTCCCCGGCCTTCCCCAAAGAGAAGGTCGACATCATCTACCTCTGCTCCCCCAACAACCCCACCGGCACCGTCACCACCCGGGAGCAGCTCAAAGGTTGGGTCGATTTCGCCCGCAAAAACAACGCCATCATCTTTTTCGACGCCGCCTACGAAGCCTTCATTACCGAATCCGACATTCCCCGCTCCATCTACGAGATCGACGGCGCCAAGGAATGCGCCATCGAATTCCGCTCCTTCTCCAAGACCGCCGGCTTCACCGGCGTCCGCTGCGGCCTGACCGTGGTCCCGGAAAATCTCATGGCCACGACCGCCAAGGGCGAGAAAATCGCCCTGAACAAGCTGTGGAACCGCCGCCAGAGCACCAAGTTCAACGGCGTCTCCTACCCGGTGCAGAAAGCCGCCCAGGCGGTCTACTCCGACGAGGGGTGGCCCCAGGTCAAGGACGTGATCGACTATTACATGGACAACGCCCGCATCATCCGCGAAGGCCTCACCGCCGCCGGAATTCAGTGCTTCGGCGGCGTCAACGCCCCGTACATCTGGCTGAAGACGCCGGAGGGGATGAGCAGCTGGGACTTCTTCGACAAGCTCCTCACCGAGTGCCACGTCGTCGGCACCCCGGGGAGCGGCTTCGGACCGAGCGGAGAAGGTTACTTCCGCCTCAGCGCCTTCGGCGACAAGGAGAATGTCGTCAAGGCGGTGGATCGGATCAAACAGAAGTGGGGAAAGTAACATAACGAAGGGCGGCCGATTTGGCCGCCCTTTTTTTATGACGATTGCCTGACTCTCTTCCATGTTGTACACTTAACACCTACGATATTTGTACAATATGGAGTACGTCATGCAACGACTCAACCTTGATCAGGACATCAAGCCCCTCTCCGAGTTCCGGGCCAACGTCGGCTCCTGCATCCAGCAGGTCCGCTCAACCCACCGGCCGCTGGTCATCACCCAGCACGGCAAAAGCGCAGCTGTTCTGCTGGACGTTGCGGAGTACGAAACCCTCATGGAACGCATCGAACTTCTCGAAGAGATCCAGTTGGCCGAGCGCCAGGTCGAAGAGGGGAAAGGTGTCGAGCACGATGAGGCGCGAAGCGTCCTCTTGAAGCGCCTCAAGAAATGAGGATTGTCTGGTCGCCGTTGGCTCTGGAGCGGGTCGGAGAGATTGCCGAGTACATTGCCCGGGACAACCCCGCAGCCGCCATAACATGGATAGACACCATTTTCGCCAAGGTCGGGAACCTCGCCGATTTTCCCGAGAGCGGCCGCCACCTCCCGGAAACCAGACGCACGGACCTCAGGGAAATTGTGTTCGGCAACTACCGGATCGTCTACCGTTTGCGCGACATGGAGATTGTCATACTGACGGTGCGGCATTTCAGGCAGATACTGCCGACGGACGATATTAAATAAAGGAAAACTGTCAGACTTTTCAACCCTTTACCTATCTATGCCACCGAAAACCCTGATCACAAGCGATTTTCAACCCGGGAGAAACAACATGTCGCAATCCGCAAGCAAAATCATTGGCCTGATCCTGTTGGTCGGCGGCGCCGGCCTGGCTTTCTGGGGATACCAGATGTCCGAGCCGCTGACCTCCGAACTCTCCAAAAGCCTGACCGGGGCCCTTCCCGATGAGGTGATGTATCGCTACATCGGCGGGGCGGTAAGCGCTGCCGTCGGGTTTTTTTTGCTGGTGAAGAAGTAGCGGCAACAGGACCTACACACGATCTGATTTTTTCAACTTGGCATCTTGGAGGCCTGACCCCGGCGCCGAGGAGTCGCGCATCATAACCAATGGCAATGACATTAATAAATATCAGGGTAAATTGGCGGATTGAGTTTCAAGCCCGACAATGAAAGTTATTTTCCGAGGTGATCTAATGAATGAAAACGCCCCTCCTGTCGAGGCAGTGGCTCATCGCAATTGTCCAGTTTGTAATTCTAGCGAACGCACCTCGCTGCCATCGTATTCGAAGGACGGCTGGCGTATCGTTCAATGCGTAAAATGTCAGATGGTTTATCTGGAAAATCCCCCAGCGCAGGATCTGTTGAAAACTGATTTTGCCTGGGAGGGCCGAAAGGATGAAGAGCGTAAGCGACGCCGAGCAGGTCGCTCGTTGTACTATTTCTTCAGTGACCGACTGAAGCGTCTGCGCGGAATGCTGCGTCGCTTTAACAAGCAGTCAAAGGAGATACGTTACATCATCAAGTACTCACCAGGCCATAATGTCCTTGATGTCGGTTGTGGTTCCGGGATGATCACCTCTCAATTGCCAGATATCTATGTTACATATGGAATTGAACCGTCGCCTCAGATGGCGGAGGTCGCAAATAATATATTTTCCAAGCGCGGTGGAGTTTGCATTCACGACGTTGCGGTCGGCGGGTTTGCGCAAATCAAAAGTACTAGCTTCGATTTTATTTTGATGCGCTCCTTTCTTGAACATGATTCTGAGGCAATGGTTACGCTACAGGCAGCACAATCGGTCCTCTCCGAACAGGGTGGTGTATTGATCAAAGTCCCTAACTTTGCCTGCTGGAATTCGTATTTACGTAAAAAAAATTGGCCAGGAATGCGTTACCCAGATCATGTGAACTACTTTACCCCATCCACATTGAAAGCAATTTTGTCTCGTGCTGGCTTCTCCCGCGTCTACATGCCGCCAAGTTGGCGTCTACCGTCAAGTGATAATATTTGGGTTGTGGCTTTTCGGTGAAAGGCAACCATTGAGACTAGATATAACGTTTTTTAATTGTTGAAATTTTTCGAAGGCAAACCCTAGGGGACTAGCCTGACATTTGGACATTGAAGTGGCGGCGGATCTTGAGACTGGTGTATAAGCAATGGATCGTCCCCCATCGAGAGGAGAGATTCCATGTCTCAACATCGCACCCGCTACAGCGCCGAGTTCAAGGCCAAGG
>Ga0209231_1000888_pt1 | contig 13586 bp, 12 predicted proteins | sample Deesub45470m_DNA_FD_188086 | JGI IMG/M metagenome (GOLD analysis project Ga0209231, IMG submission 188086) | Deep subsurface microbial communities from North Pacific Ocean - 450_OLKR46/470m Metagenome (SPAdes) (version 2) | ecosystem: Environmental > Terrestrial > Deep subsurface > Unclassified ... | reverse complement strand
ATTGGTTCCGGCTACGTCGGTTTGGTGTCGGGCGCATGCCTGGCGGATTTGGGCAATGACGTAATGTGTCTGGATATTGATCCGCACAAGATCGCGCTGCTCAACAGCGGCGGCGTACCCATCTATGAACCCGGACTGGACGATGTCATCAAGCGCAATATCGCGGCAGGCCGTTTGCGCTTCACCACCAATATCGAAGAAAGTGTTGCGCACGGCTTGGTGCAGATGATCGCAGTAGGCACCCCATCGGATGAGGACGGTTCGGCTGACCTGCAATACGTGATCGCCGCCGCTCGCAGCATTGCCTGCCATATGATCGATTACAAAGTGATCGTGGACAAATCAACCGTTCCTGTTGGCACAGCTGACAAAGTCAAACAGGCCATGCAGGAAGAGCTGAGTCGGCGCGGCATCAACCCCGGATTTTCCATGGTCTCCAACCCTGAGTTTCTCAAGGAGGGTGCTGCGATCGACGATTTCAACCGCCCGGATCGCATTGTGATCGGAGCCGAGGATGAGACCGCCATCAAGATCATGAAGGAAATGTACGCGCCCTTCCAGCGCAATCACGAACGCCTGATGGTGATGGATATCCGCTCAGCCGAACTGACCAAATATGCGGCCAACGCGATGCTGGCCACGCGCATCTCGTTCATGAACGAACTGGCCAATCTGGCCGAGCGCGTGGGCGCCGACATCGAGCATGTGCGTAAGGGCATCGGCTCCGACCAGCGCATCGGCTACAGCTTTTTGTATGCGGGCTGCGGCTATGGCGGTTCCTGCTTCCCCAAGGACGTGCGCGCATTACAACGCACCAGCGCGGAATACGGCTTGCCTTCCAAAGTGCTGGAAGCGGTGGAACAAGTCAATAACGCACAGAAATATGTACTGCTGCAAAAAATAACCCGGCGCTTTGGCACTGACCTTAAGGGCAAGCACTTCGCCTTGTGGGGCCTGGCCTTCAAGCCCGGCACGGATGACATGCGCGAAGCCAGCAGCCGCGTGATCATGGAAGGTTTATGGGCATTGGGCGCGACTGTCACGGCCTTTGATCCAGCGGCCATGAAAGAAACGCAGCATATATACGGCGAACGTGCCGATCTGCGCTATGCCGGCAATGCCAAGGAGGCGCTGCATGATGCCGACGCGCTGATCATCGTGACCGAATGGAAAGCCTTCAAGAGCCCCGATTTTGGCATCATCAAGGCACGCCTGAAAAACCCAGTCATCTTTGACGGGCGCAATCTGTTCGAGCCTGCCGACATGAAATTACTGGGGTTCGAATATTACGGTATCGGACGCGAAGGCTGATTACAACGCTGAAACCCGTGCGATCGAGCGCTGATTCGTCCGCCCGGGTTGCCGAATCAGCGCCTCAGTATTTCTCCTCATCCTTCCACATTTCCGGGCGGAAACGCACGACGCGGTTACGCCCTGCTTCCTTGGCGTGATACATGGCGACATCGGCGTATTTGACTGCCTGCCAGAAGGTATCGCTGTCCAGCGGAAATTCGGCGATGCCAATGGAAATGGTTTTTTGCAGCACCGCTCCGGGCAGCTGCACTTTCATGCGTTCAACATCGGCACGAATCTTCTCGGCGACTCGCTCAGCCGCTTCCCCGCCGGTATCCTGCATGAGAATGAGAAATTCCTCGCCGCCATAACGTATCACCAGATCAGAGGCACGCACCGATCCCTGCATGGACTTGGCCAGTGCCTTAAGCACCAGATCACCCGCATCATGCCCATAGCTATCATTCACCATCTTGAAGTAATCCAGATCGAGCATCAGGATCGCCAGCTGGCTCTTGCGACGCTGACTGGATGACACCAGCGTCTCGGCGTACTCTTCCAGAAAGCGCCGGTTGTGCAGGCCGGTCATCGCATCGGTCAGATTCGAGGCACGCAAGGTATCCATCAGGCGCTTGGCCTCGATCACCGGCGCCGCCTCGCGCAGATAGACATTCAGATAGGGCAGAAAATCGTTGACCCGTCCGCCTTCATCCTTGTCCACCACCAATTGCAGCACGCTGCCCACCGAACCCGACTGGATGATGGGTATGCAGACATGCAGACGATCCGGCGCATCGATCGCAGGACGAAAGGCGTAGCAGATACTGGGCGATTCGATCGAGCTGATAGCATGGCCAGTGCGCCGGGCACGGCAGCTTTCCGCATGCACCAGAATCTGCGGATCACACCAGCGGCAGGGCGCACCTGCCTCACCATCCACCACCAGCGTGCTCATGGTGTCAGTGTTGTGCACCACTTCATAGATGGAAAAATTATCCACGCCAAAACGCTCCCGTATCACCGATGACAGCCGCCGGTAGATTTCCAGCTTGGACTCATCTTCCTCGATCGCCTGCTTGAAATGCGCCGCATCGATCAGCCCAGCCACGCGACTGATGGTGGAATTGAGCAGATTTTCATGTTCATGAACCGGGGTTTGCTGCAACAACTGCGCGACATCCTGGCTGATGGTGGTCAGTCCATTCTGGATGAACTTGAGCAGGCTGTTCAGATCCACGGCCACCTGGCCGATCTCATCATCGGTACGGCGTTCAATATTGGCATGAAAATCGCCCTGAATGGCACGCTCCACGGTTTCCTGCACATCCTGCGCGGTGGTAATCACCGGCTTGACCAGGCGGCGCAGGAACCACAACATTACCAGCATGAAAAATACGATAGCCAGCACCATGACAGCAGATGTCACATAGGCGCTGCGCAACATCTCGCTCATGGACATCGAAATCGTGATCGCGCCCAGCACCGTCCCTTCAGCCGCGTTGTGACATTGCAGACAATTGATATGCCCCGAACGGGTGGCCACATAGGGCAGCGTGCCGCGAAATACCAGGCCATCCCTTTCCTCCATCAATTCATAATAAGGCCGGCCATCGCGCATCACCCGCGCATCAATCCCATCGCTGAACTGCTCGATCTTCAGCCCATTACCAAACTGTTTAGATACGCTGTCGGCGCGCACCACCCTCGCCGTGCGCAGGCCCTCAACTGAGGCGAGATGAGCGAGAAAATCGTTGCGATTCTCTACCGAGTTGTGCAGCATCGATTCACTCAGACTGATGCCGACAATTTCGGCGATCGAGGCGATATGCTCGCGCTCGGTTGCGATGGTGAACTGACGGAACGACAGGAAGCTGACGACCACGATGATAACGATCATGGACACGGTCATCACGATGGAAAAAGCGGTTACCTTGGTGCCGAGTTTCATTGATGCAGCCCTCCGATATCCGATACATGGCGTGAACATCTGATATGTCCGAACAATGCAAATCAACGCTGCTCAAGATCGCGCAATGCGCTCAGTCGCAATACAGATTCCCAAAACGCGCACTGTTCATTGAAAGCAATCATAAGCCATGGTGATGGCACAAGCAATTCAGGCTACACGCGGAACTGACGCAGAACACCTTGAGCGAGGATAAAAAATCAGTGGGGGCGACTCAGGTCGCAGACTTGATCCGCATCTGCCACGACCATCAGCATCGCCTGATCGGTCGGAATATGCAGCAATTCGCCCAATTCCTTGTAATCATCCGGCAATGCCGCGTCATCCCAGCCGTTGGCGGAATGGCGCGCCAAATTGATCGCCAGATTGACGATACGCACACGCGGGTGTTTGGTAGCGTGTTCATCGGCCAGGGTGTGCAACAATTCCGGCAGCGACCACTGGGAGACCAGCGTTTTTTGCAGCGCATTCAGTGAGAAGCCCAGCACTTGCTCCTGAACAGCGTGGCTGCGCAATCCCTTATCGTGTAGCTGAATATCACGGATTTTCAGCATGGCGTCCGGTGCAAAACACCACATCAGTATCTCGGCGAAATTGTGCAGCAAGGCGGCCACGCGCACCTCTTCGAAGTGCAGGTCGTGCAGATACACCGCCCAGTCATAGGCATATTCGGAGGCGCGATGCGCGCGATGTATCATGCGCAGCAGCGGCGGAAGTGCCACGGTATGGGTCTTGAGCAGATCTTCGATCAACGGTTGCGGCGCAACATGTTTGAAAAACGGTTCAATGCCGAGCATCAGCAAAGCCTGCTCAACCTGAACCACATCAGTGGTTTGCGCGCGGTGTTTGTGGCTCTGCAAGTAGCGCAACAACTTGAGCGTCATGAGCGGATCATGCTTGATGACGTGCGCAATAGAATGCGCCGTCAGCTTTTCATCGTCTGCGCGCAGCGCCGCCAGATCACGGGAGGTATGCTTCAATACGGGCAGTTCACACTTGCCAAGCTTGTGCACCCATTCATTCAACGCCTTGTTATCTTGCATTGGTCCCCCTCGCTTTCAAACCATTATCGGCATACCACACAAAGTCTTTAACGCTGTGAATCAGTTTTTCTCGGCCTGTACCGCCAGGCTGCCGATACGCCCTTCGATTTCACGCATCACTACTTCGTGACGCGGCAAGGTTTCCAGACCTTGCAGATACTGCTGCATCGAAACCAGTTCATAGCCTTGCGCCTGCCAGCCTTGCAGCAACTGCTCAAAGACCGGCATCCACTTACCGCCCTCCAGCTCGGCATGCAGCGTATAAACGTGCCCGGTCGGCGGCGCATCGGCCGTGAGCCGCAAAACATGTTCGGCGATATTATCCAGCGTAATGCCATCACGATTGATCAGCTCGTCCAGCGTCGGCAAGGTGGTCGGCAATTGCGGACAGGCGACGATCTCAGCCTGCCAGGTAGGAATAAAGGGATGCGTGCCGCGCGTATCCGAACTGTAGTCAAAACCAGAACGTTGCATCAGGCGCAACGCGTGGCGATTCATCTGCCAACCGGCGGCGGCATGGGCATGAGGCGCCACGCCGAATATTTCGGTATAACGATCCACTGCGCGTTGCAGTTCGCGCTCGGTCCACTTAGCATCCTTGTCGGCCACATGATCCTGCCAGCGGATATGATCAAAGCAATGTATGCCGACCTCAAAGCCCGCATCGCGCACGCCCCGCATGATGTCGGCGCAGCGCTTGCCGATATCGGGCGCGGGCAACAAAGTGCCATACAGCAAGGTCTTGATGCCGTAGTGTTCCACCACCGACATACGCGATACTTTTTTCAGATAGCCGGGGCGAAACACGCGTTTGATGGCGCGCCCCATGCGATCAGGCCCCAGGGTAAAAAAGAAAGTCGCCTGCGCATTGTAGCGTTGCAAGATTTCAACCAGACGCGGCACCCCTTTACGGGTACCACGATAGGTGTCCACGTCCACCTTGAGGGCGAGTTGTTTCTTGCCTTCATGGTTTACAGTTTGCGTTTCAAGTTTCTTGAAAAGCGACTGTAGGGGTTTCTCGCCCTGTTCCTTCACGCAACAACTTGGTGCTTCGCCCCCTAGTGGCGCGGGCAAGACCCCTGCGGTCTCGTTCACCACGCCACGTTCGCGGCTTTTCCTTCCTGATTTTTGCATTTAGTCCATCAACTTGCGTGCTTCGCCAACCTGGCCGCGATACGCATCGAAGATATTGCGCAAGGTATCCGCCATGTTGATGCTCGGTTTCCAGCCCAGTTCTTCGCAGGTATTGGTGATTTTAGGCACGCGATTCTGCACGTCCTGATAACCCTTGCCATAGTAGGCGGCAGCGGTGGTCTCGATGATTTTCACCTTTTGCGCAGATTCGCGGTATTCAGGATACTCATTCGCCAACGCCAGCATCATCTCGGCGAGATCGCGGATAGCGAAGTTGTTAAGCGGATTGCCGATGTTGTAAATCTTGCCGGTCGCAACGCCGTCCTTGTTGTCTATGATCTTCATCAAGGCAGCAATGCCATCATCAACGTAAGTGAACGCACGCTTCTGATGCCCACCATCCACCAGACTGATATTCTCACCGCGCACAATATGGCCGAGGAATTGCGTCACCACGCGTGAACTGCCTTCCTTCGGTGTATGAATGGAATCCAGACCGGCGCCGATCCAGTTGAACGGGCGGAACAACGTAAAATTCAGGCCTTCCATGCCATAGCCCCAGATCACGCGATCCATCAGCTGCTTGGAACAGGAATAAATCCAGCGCGGCTTGTTGATCGGACCACAGATCAGCTCGGACTCTTCCGGGTCGAATTCCTCGTCGTGGCACATGCCGTACACCTCGGAGGTGGAAGGGAACACCAGATGCTTGCCGTATTTTACGGCGGCACGCACGATAGGCAGGTTGGCCTCGAAATCCAGCTCGAACACGCGCAGCGGTTGTTTGACGTAAGTGGAAGGTGTCGCAATCGCCACCAGCGGCAGGATCACATCACACTTTTTAACATGATACTCGACCCATTCCTTGTTGATGGTAATGTCACCCTCGAAGAAGTGAAAACGCTCATGACCGATCAAGTCGCTGATGCGCTCTGAACTCATATCCATGCCATAGACTTCCCAGTCTGTCGTCGCCAGAATGCGGTTGGACAAATGGTGGCCAATAAAGCCGTTCACGCCGAGTATCAATACTTTTTTCATTTCACTTCCTTAACAATTAAATTCAATTCGTGCCGCACCATAAATGTCGGCAAATTCCGTTGCGCTCAGTTCAACGCCGTCCAGCTCAAAACGCACAATCCGCAACACGCCCTGACCGCAAATCGCGTAAGCCCGGCCTTCTTTCACATAGAAAGCAGGCCGCTCGCCGGAAACAGTGCAACCAGTCACTAAAGTTTGCAGAATGCGCATCGGCTTCCCCGCCAGCTGCGTCGTCGCCCCCGGATAAGGCGGCGCGACAGCACGCACCAGATTATGTATCTCCTGCGCGCTTTGCTGCCAGTTAATCACGCCATCCGCTGCATTGCGGCCGCCAAAATAGCCACCTAGGCTCAAATCCTGCTTCGCCGCCTGCGCCCTGCCCGCCAGCAATTCAGGGAGCACCGAGTCTAACGCCATCTCCGCCGCCACGGTTACCTTCTGAAACACATGCAGTGCCGTGTCGTTCGGCAAAATGGGCACGGCCTGTTGCGCGACAATATCGCCGTTATCCGGCTTTTCCGTCATGTAATGCAAGGTCGAGCCTGTTTCTGTCTCGCCACGGATTATCGCCCAATTCACCGGCACGCGACCGCGATATTTTGGCAACAGCGAACCGTGCATATTCAATGCACCGTGTTTTGGGATCGCCAGCAGCGGCGCCTTGAGCATTTCGCGGTAATAAAAGGAGAAGAAAAAATCCGGCTGCAAGGCGCGGATTTGTTCAACTACCGCCACATCGTTAGGATTGTCCGGCGTAATCACTGCGATGCCGTGTAACGCTGCCAGCTCCGCAACACTGTCAAACCAGATGTTTTCATTCGGGTTATCACGATGCGTGACCACAAGTTGCACATCCACGCCATGCGCCAGCAACACGGAGAGACAGCGCACGCCTACGTTGTGGTAGGCAAAGACAACAGCAGTCGTTAGTCGTAAGTCCTTAGTCGTAAGTTGAAAACCGGCTGCACCGTTATTAATATCCTCGTTCCTCAATCCTCACTCCTGCTTTCCAGCACTGCCTCAACCAGATAACGCGGCCGGTGGCGCACTTGCTGATAGATGCGCCCGATATATTCACCCAGCAGACCGATGCCGAACAAGGTGATGCCTATCATGAAAAACACCAGCGCGAACAGCGTGAACAAGCCTTCTGCTTCAGGACCGATAATCAGACGACGCACCAGCAGGAACACAAAGAAAACACCGGAAAATACCGACACCGCCATACCGACCATCGAAAATATCTGCAATGGCACCAGCGAAAATCCGGTCATCAGATCGAAGTTCAAGCGAATCAAACTGTACAAGGAGTATTTGGATTCGCCCGCCAGACGCTCATCGTGCCCTACTACCACCTCGGTGGGATTGCGCGCAAAACTGTAAGCGAGAGCAGGAATAAAGGTATTGACCTCGTGACAGCTATTAATCGCGTTGATAATCTGGCGGTCGTAGGCACGGAACATGCAGCCCTGATCGGTCATCTTGATGCGCGTGATACGCTCGCGCAGATGGTTCATCGCGCGCGAGGCGACATGGCGCCACCAGCTGTCGCTGCGCTGACGACGGATAGAGCCGACGTAGTCGTGGCCTTCGTTCATTTTTTCCAGCAACAGGCCTATGTCTTCCGGCGGATTCTGCAAATCCGCATCCAGCGTCACCACACACTGACCGCGCGACTGCTCGAAACCCGCCATGATCGCCATGTGCTGACCAAAATTGCCGTTGAACAGGATCACCCGCGTCTCATCTGGACGCTTCTGGAACTGTTCGCGCAATATCGCCGCCGAACGGTCACGGCTGCCGTCGTTGATAAAAACCACCTCATAACTGACGTTAAGTTTGTCCAGCGCCGGATACAAACGATCAAACAAGGTCTGCAAACCTGGCTCTTCGTTATAAACCGGAATAATGACGGAAAGTTGTAGGGTATTCATGGGTCGGCATTCTACCGTACAGTGCAAAATTAGCGAAATCGGAACCGGCCCGGTTTACGGATCATCAAGGCTGACGGACAGGCCTGGCCTTCTCTGCCCGCGCGCGCAACTGCCCGCACGCACCTTCGATCTCCTGCCCTGCCGAATCGCGTATTTTGGCCAGAACACCCTGACGCTTCAAAGCGTCCGACATGGCCGCAATCCGCTCTGGCGCAGGGCGCTGATAAGCCAGCCCGTCCACCGGGTTGAAGGGGATGAAATTCATCACCGCATATTTCCCGGCAAGCAGCTTCGCGATCCCATCGAGTTCCGCATCGCTGTCGTTGACGCCCTCAATCAACGTCCACTGGTATTGCACCGGGTAATTCGTTGCACGCGCATAGTGTTCTGCGCGCTCAACCAACTCTTCGATGGCGATAGCCGGCGCATGCGGCAGCAATCTTGCGCGCAACGCCGCATCCGTAGTGTGCAATGACAAGGCCAGCGCAGGCTTAACCGTCATCAGTGGCAGACGCTCAAACACCCGCGCATCGCCTACGGTCGATAACACCAGATTCTTGTGACCGATGTTGCCCATAGTGCCGAGCAACTCAATCGCCTCCAGTACATTATCCAGATTGTGCGCCGGTTCACCCATGCCCATGAACACCACCTTGGAGACTGCACGGCGTTTACGCGCCAGCACCACTTGCGCGACAATCTCCGCGCTGCCCAGCTGACGAATCAGGCCATTACGACCGCTCATGCAGAACACGCACCCAACGGCACACCCCACCTGCGTCGATATGCACAACCCGCCGCGCGGCAGCAGCACGCTCTCCACCCTCTGCCCGTCATTCAGTTCCACCAGCAATCTTGCCACGCCTTCGTTATCGGAAAATCCGCGGAGCGCTACGTTTGCCCCCTCACCCGCAATGCGGGTGAGGGTTGGGGTGGGGGAACGGTCATGACTTCCATGATTATTGGTGGTATCCACCCCATGACCGTTGGCCGGATATTCACCCTGCAATTTAGCCAGCCCGTCCAGCTCCGCCTCGATAGCAGGCAGCGCAGCGCGCAGCGCCAGCGGAAAGAAATTCTCCGCCGGACTGTTTTTTCTGTCGTAAGAAGCGACCTGCGACCAGCCGCGCAGCAGCCGGTCCTCGTGACAAGGCTTGGCACCCAGATCACGCAGACGCTGGCTAAGATGAGAGATGCGCATCGGAGAATAGGAAGCGGGAATCAAAGTGGGTTCACAAATACGAGGGGCGTGGATTTTAACCCGAACTCCGGTCTGGAGCCCGCGTAGGCTGGGCTAAGTTTACGATGACAGGCATTTAACCACAGGGCGAATAGCGCCTCCCGGCTAACGATACACTTCGTCATGGCTGCCGATGTCGAGCAGTATGATTTCCTGTTCCGTGACCATCAAAGTCAGCGTGATGCGATAACTGTACGTCAGACTGACAGCGTAGCAACCTGCCAGTTTGCCGCTCAGCGCGTGCAATTTCAGTTTGGTTTGAAACGGATCATGCTGCAAATCGTCGAGCAACCGGGCAAAGCGCGGTCTCAAGTCGGGATGTTGTTTGAAGAATTTGCGCGCCAGACGAAGAAACTGATCGGGCGTGACGATGGCGTACATTATGCCGTTTCGCCTGCATCCATTGCTTCCAGCAACTCGGCAGCAGACTTAAATCTTTTGACCTTACCCGCTTTGACTTCCTCCAAAGAGGCGCGCACCCGCGCAATATGCGACTCCTGTTCTGCGGCGATCAAATCCTGATAGCGCGCCTCAGACAACACTACATACTGCGGCTGGTTGTTCCTGATTACATGCAAATCGCCCTTGGCGATAAGATCATCCACCGCCGCGATTCCACGACGCTTGATTTCCTGCGCAGGCACGACATTCATATTAAGACCCTTTTTGGCACTTGATTAAGTACTAAAACTATACACAGATGGTTGGAGGCTGGCAAACGAAATCCGTGTCTGAACAAAATATGTCCGCCCTACTTGGCTTCTGTATCCTTCATGAATGGAAATATTTTTTCAGTTTGCTTCTGAAAAAAAACAAAGCGACTGTGGCTAAGATTGCCATAATCTCATTGAAAAATCTCATGAAAACTGCCCACATTTCCTGATAAAGCGGCAACTTACTGACACCAACAGCGACTTTGACTGTAATCGGGTCGGCCGTCCTGGTGATTGCCGCACCCGTGCAATCCTCGGTTTTGAAAAGCTCCACGCTGGTGCCGACCCTGAACTCCCCCGTTTTGTTCGGGGTTATGGAAAATACCACCTCCGAGCCGCCGGGTTCCACTGCCTGACACCCGCTCATCAATACTGACATGGCAAGCACGCCGATCAATCAAATCAATACCTCGCGCATCGCCGCGCAGGTGCGCTCGACATCGGCCTCGGTCATCGCATAAAACATCGGCAAGGAGACGATCTGACGTCCGACGCGCTCGGCAATCGGAAACATGCCCTCACGAAAACCCCGTTCACGATACAGCGTGAACAGGTGGATGGGCGCGTAATGGAAGCCGATACCGATATTAAACGCCTTCATGCGCTCCATGAATTCGGGACGGGTGATGCGCTCCGGCAACACAATCTGGAACAGATGCCAGTTAGTTGATTCGAAGCACCCGCAAGGGGTAGGCCGGTGGGTACCCGGCATCTCCGATGCCACCCCTCCGCACTCCTGTGGCGGCAGTTGCGCGCCAGTGCTAGTCTCGAAATCGCTGCCCAGCACCTTGAAATAATGCTGCGCCAGTTTACGACGGTGCGCGGTAATTTTATCCAGCTGCGCGAACTGCCCCAGACCGATGGCAGCGGCAATATCGGTCATATTGTATTTGCCGCCCAGCACGTCCACATCTATGCCGTCCCAACCGCTGCGCGACACACCTTGCAGGCGATATTTTTCGGCCAACGCGGCTTCGGCAGCGTTGTTCAGCACCAGCGCCCCGCCCTCGGAGGTGGTGATATTTTTGTTAGCCTGAAAACTGAACGAGACGAAATCACCGAAGCTGCCGATAGGCTTGCCCTGCCAGGTCGAGCCGATGGCTTGCGCGGCATCTTCGATCACACGCAGGCTATATTTGCTCGCAATTGCGTACAACCTGTCCATATCCAGCGGTTTGCCCGCCAGATACACCGGAATAATGGCGCGCGTCTTGGGCGTAATCGCCGCCTCCAGCTTATCCAGATCGATGTTGCGCGTAACCGGGTCGATGTCGGCGAACACCGGAGTCGCGCCCACTTCCAGGATGACATTGGCGGTCGCCACCCACGAGATCGGCGTCGTGATGACTTCATCCCCTGCTCCGATACCGGCAATGCGCAGCGCGATCTCCATGGTGCAGGTGCCGGAATTAAAGGTGCGCACGATGCGCCCGCCGAAGTATTCAGAAAGTTGTTTCTCGAACTCAGCCACCTTAGGCCCGCTGGTAATCCAGCCGGAACGCAGCGTGTCGGCAACCGATGCGATGGTCGCTTCGTCTATGGTAGGTTTGGAAAAAGGCAGAAAAGTATTCATATCAGGCTCTTGAAATAATGACCACACCGAGGATGATCACGCCCATGCCGATCACTTTGGACGGATTAAACGACTCGTTGAACAAATACCAGGCCGCCACCGCATTCACCACATAGCCCAGCGACAGCAGCGGATAGGCGATGCTGACCTGCACGCGCGACAGCGCAAGTATCCAGATCACCACACCGAATACGTAGCAGACCATCGCGCCGATGATGTGCGGCTCGGTCGCCAGTTTCCAGCCTATCGGCACGATATTCTCAAGAGAGAAATCGAAATAGCCGATGGCGTTGGTGCCGCTCTTCATCAAAATCTGCGCGGCAGCATTGAGCATCACCCCGGCTAATATCATGCTAAAACTGACCAGATTCATGGCTTTTTCACCACGATATGCTGGGTATCTTCAAAGAGAATTTTCATGGGCAATTCCAGTTGTTGAAGCATGGGATAAACATGCACCGGCATGATAGCCAGCGCTTCGGACTGCGCTGCCCATACGCCTGCGAATTCTGTCATCGTTGGAATCCAGCGCTCCGGTTCCTGCCGGATACCGAAACCCATTTCGTCCTGATACTGCACCAGCGTAAACGTACGCTTCAGATAGAACGGTAGCGTCTGCTCATACGTCAGCACTGAATAAAACGGAATAGCCGGCGTTACCTCGGCGCGTATCGCCTCGGCGATGTGTTTGGCTGAACGCTCACGCGCCACGGTGTTATAGCCGGACAATCCGATCTGAGCGGACAGCAATGCGCTCAGCGAGAGCACCAGCACGGCCGGCAGTTTGTGTTTGCGCCACAGCAACCCCATTCCCGACAGCAATCCAAACAGCATTAACAGCGATGCCGCCACCAGCCAGATGCTGTAATTCGGGTACAACGCGATCTGATTCGGCGTGTCGGCCAGGCGCCCCACATTCAGCGCCAGCACCAGCCATATCAGCGCGACGGGCACGACGGGTGCAATTTGCCAGAACAGGACACGCTCGCGCATATCGGCGATGCGCTTGCCCATCAGTAACACCAGGGCGGGGAACATCGGCAACAAATACGAAGGCAACTTAGAACCGGAAATGGTGAAAAACACGTAGATGAACACCGCCCAGACCAGCAGGAAACGTTCCGCATTGAACGGTTTGTCGGCACCCGCGCTGCGAGGCAGCGCCTTGCCAAACACGCTACGCCACATGGCATCGAACATCAGCACCGTCCAGGGCAAGGCACCCGCCAGCAAAATCGGAACGAAGTAATACCAGGGCTGATAGCGTCCCAAATCCTTGGTGGTGAAGCGCGTGTAATGCTCGTAAATGAAGAAGCGATCGAAGAACTCGGGATTGGCTTGCATCACCAGATAAAACCACGGTGCGGTAATCAGCAAAAAAATGGCCATGCCGGATAGCCAGTGCATGCGCTTGAGCACACTGAAATCGCGCTGCACCAGACAATACACAAACACGGCTGCTCCTGGCAGAATGATGCCCATCAACCCCTTGGAAAGCACCGCCAGCGCCATCCCGGCCCAGGCCAGCCACATCCAGTTACGCTGTTTTTTTACATTGGTCTCGCTTTGCCCCAGCAACAAGGCAAACAGCCCCAGCGAGATAAAGAAGGTCACGCCCATATCCAGCGTGTTGATATGGCTCATCAGCA
>Ga0209231_1000887_pt1 | contig 13592 bp, 6 predicted proteins | sample Deesub45470m_DNA_FD_188086 | JGI IMG/M metagenome (GOLD analysis project Ga0209231, IMG submission 188086) | Deep subsurface microbial communities from North Pacific Ocean - 450_OLKR46/470m Metagenome (SPAdes) (version 2) | ecosystem: Environmental > Terrestrial > Deep subsurface > Unclassified ... | reverse complement strand
GGTGCCCGCGACCATCGCCGCGTGCGCCTTGGCCGTCGGCAGTTCCTTTGGCGCGGCGGATGCGGGGCCAGGGAAGTAGCGGTCGGCGAAATCCCGGAACAGGCTGGTACGGATCGCGCCGACCGCGCCGTCCTTGCCCTGGCTGTTCATCGAGATATAGATGCCGACATTCTTGGCGGGAAACAGCACCAGGTTCGAATGGAACCACAGTGTGTCGCCGCCATGGGCAATCGCGCTCTGGCCGTTGACCTTCTGCTCGTAGAAACCCAGCATCATGTGATTGAGACCGGGCAATGGCTCGTTCGCGGGCGAGTGCATCAGCCTGGCCGTGGCCGGCTTGAGCAGCGCGCCACCATCGGCAAGATGCGCGATCATGAATTTCGCCATGTCGGCGCCGCTGATCGCCGAACTGCCGGCGGGCGGCAGCGATACGATCTCATACGGTTTGGCTTCGCTCGACCCGACCTTATAGCCCTTGGCCATATATGGCTGGAGACGGGCAGGCAGAGGCTGGCGGAAGCTGGCATATTTCATGCCCAGCCGCTGGAAGATGTTGCGTTCGATATAATCGTCGAACGGCATCCCCGACACGCGCTGCACGATATAGCCGGCCAGTGCCGTCGCATAGTTGGAATAGGCGGGCGTCGAGCCGGGAGCATAGACGCGAGAGGGTATGAAACGCTTGAGCACGACATCGAGCGGGGGCGCGTTCTTCGGGGTGATCAGGTCGCGACCGGCCTCTTCGAAACCGGCCGTGTGCGTCATGATGTGGCGCAGTGTGATCGGCTTGCCTTTATAAGGCGGAATCGTGAAATCGAGATACGCGTTGATGTCGGCATCCAGGTTGAGCTTCCCCGCCTCGACCTGCTGCATCACGGCCGTCCAGGTGTAGAGCTTCGACACCGAGCCGGGGCGGAACAAGGTGGTCTCGGGATCGACGGGCTTGCGGGCCGCGACATCGGCATAGCCGAAGCCACGCTGGGTCAGCACCTGACCGTCCCTCACGACGACGACGACAGCGCCGGCTACATCGCCCCGCGCCAATGCATAGGGTAGGAAACCGTCCAGCCAGGCATCGACGTCGGTCTTGTCGAGGTCATGCAGGCCGGTTGGACTTGCGGGCGCGGTCGGTACGGCGGTGACAGGCTTCGCCGCCTGCTGCGGCGCGAGCGCCGGGGCGTCGACCTGCGCCTGTTGCGCTATCGTCATCCCGCCGGCCAGCGCCAATGCGCCGGCAACAAGATATTTCATCAATCGCATGATCCCGCTCCCCTGTCTTGCGAACCGGTCCGGCCATCGTCGGCCGAACGGCACTCTGGCTACTCGTTTGACACCACCGTCACCGCTTCAATGCGCTGCGGATGGCCTGGCCGGGAAACTGTCCCGCCGTCACCCGCCCGTCGCGCGCCATCACCGTACCGCCGACCAGGACATAGCGAATGCCGACCGATGCCTGCATCGGCCGTTCGAATGTCGCGCTATCCTTGATCTTGGCAGGATCGAAGATCGTGATGTCCGCGTCGGCGCCCACGGCGATCCGCCCCTTGCGCGCCATCTGCGGCGAAACCGCCTGCAGCCTGCGCGCCGGCATGATCGTCATCTTCGCCAGGGCGGTCTTTAGATCGAGCAGCCTGCGCTCCCGCACATAGACGCCCAGGACGCGCGAGAAGGTGCCCGCGCCGCGCGGATGCTCGCCCGCCGTAGTCCACGGCATGCCGTCCGACGCGATGCTGACCAGCGGATCGGCGACCGCCTGGTCCACCGCCTCGGCAGGAATGACATGGATGACGACCGCCGCGCCCGGCTGCTCCTTGCGATAGCGGTTGAAGCTCTCTTCGGTCAGCCGTTCGCCGGTGGCGGGCCATTGGACATCGCCGTAGGTCGCACCGTTGCGCGTCTGCCAACCGTCGGAAAAGAAGCTAGAACCGATGGCCGTGCTGCCGGCTTGATAGGGATAAACCTCGGTGGTGACGTCCACGCCATGCGCACGCGCACCCTTGATCAGTTCGATCAGGGTGGGCACATCACGCAATCCGGTCGAGGCGATATGGACGATCTGGAGGGAGGCCCCCGTCGCAGCGGCGTCGGCGATGACCTCCTGCACCACCGCGATCGGAACGCCGCTGGCCGTGTCGAGCGGCCGGCTCCGCACATGGGTGAAAACCGGCGCTCCCGTCTTCGCCGCCGCCTGGAAGATGCGGAAAATCTCGCGCCGCCCCACCCCCGGCACATATTCGATGCCAAGGCCGTAACCGAGCGCGCCCGCCGCGATCTCCCGATCCATGATTTCCGTGATCCGCCGCTCCTGCTCGGGATCGGCACTGGTCTGCAGCATGCCGGGATCGGCTGCGACCTGGTGGCTGGCGGAGCCCTCGCAGCGCTTGCCCGACATCACCTCGAGCCGGGCGCAAATATGCGATGCCGAGGCGCCGAAATTGATCAGCGCCTTCCCCTGCATCGCCCCATAGAGGCTTGCGACCGGAATGGTGCCGATCTCCATGTCGATTGCCGTCGTCACACCGTCGAGCAGTTGCAATTTCTCCGCCACCGGGTCCTGGCCATGGGCGTGCAGATCGATGAATCCCGGCGACACGACCATGCCCTTCGCATCGATCCGCTTGCCGCCCTTGAGCGGCCCGCCGGAAATGGCGACGATACGGCCGTCCTTCACCGCGACGTCGGCGAGTTCGTCGCGCCCGCTTTCGGGATCGATCACCCGTCCCCCGGCGATGACGAGATCATAGGCGTCGATCGCCCCCGCCCCCTGGGCCGCGACGGCGCCCGTCGCGGCCGGTCCGGACAGTATCAGCGCCCCTGCCAGGAGGCGCCGGACCAGAGCCCGGTGCAAAATGGAAAAGTCGTTCATGGGCCGATGCTCCTTCGATCCGATCGGATCCTGTCTGCGGGCCCAGCGCCCGTCGGAAATTCCGGGCGGCGGCTGTCGGGGGAAACCGTGCCGCCGCCCGTCGCTATGCCGTCAAAAGCACGCGCGTTCAGAAGTTCAACCTGACGCCGCCAGAGAAATAGCGGCCCATCACGTCATAGTTGATGCTCGTATATTGCGACATCGGCGGATCACGGTCGAACAGGTTGTTGACGTTGCCGAACACTGTGAAGTTCCCGACCTTGAAGCGGACGCCCAGGTCGAAGTAGGTCCGGCTGCTGATGTCGTTGTTCAGCGGCAGCTGCCCGTTCGGGCCAACCTGGAAGGTATATTTTCCGCCGCTGACATAGCGGGCCCGCAGGTCCGCGCCGAAGTTGTCGTCGTCATAGCCGACCGTCCCCGTCGCCCGCCATTTCGGCGTGGAGAAGGTGGTTTCGCCACCGACGATCCCCGCACGGTCGGTCGTCCGGACACCATCGTCGATCAGCAACTCCATGACATGGGTGGCGAGTGCGCGGACGCTCACCTTGCCTGCGCCGAGCGGCATTTGATAGGAGGCCTCGATATCCAGCCCCTTGGTTTTGTACTGGGCCAGGTTGCGGAAGGTTCGCAGCACCGAGACCAGGCCGCCATTGGCATCGCGCTCGATCAGTCCGCCGCACAGATTATCGCCGGCGGCCTCAGCGGCGCACAGGTTGAGCACGTCCTGCGGCGCAAGGGTCACGATCACATCATCGATCTTGATCGTGTAATAATCGACCGACAGGCGGAGGCCCGGAATATAATGGGGCGAGTAGGATCCGCCCAACGTCAGCGTATGGGAGATTTCCGGATCGAGATCGCGGTTGCCGCCCGTGTAGCTGACGACGTTCAGCGCCAGCGAGTTGTTGTTGAAGGGATCCTGGACGTTGCCGATATTGGTGCCGCGACCCAGGAAATATTCGTTGATGCTGGGTGACCGGATGTCGCGCGAATAGACCGCCCGGAACAGGAAATCATCGACGATCCGCAGCGTACCGCCGGCCTTCCAGGTCCAGATGCCACCGCTGGTGCTGTAATCGGAATAGCGCGCCGCGCCGTTCACCTCCAGCTTGGCCGTATGCTCGATATCGAGCAGCGGCACGTTGATCTCGCCGAAGAATTCCCTGACGCTGAAGCCGCCGTTCGTCGCGGCATAATTCAACGTGCCGAGCGCACGCGCCGCAGATAGGGCATCGATCTTGTTGGTGACGAACTCTTCCCAGCGGAGATCAGCGCCCAGCGCGATATCGATCGGCCCCGCCCAGGTCGAGAAGGGCTGCCCGCTCAGGCTGAAACCCGTGGTGTCAAGCTTGGTGGTCGTGGTTGCGGCACCCGTGCCGAATGCATAAGCGCGGCCGGCGTCGGTTATCTTGCCGTTGCCCAGGATATCGATCGGGACGCAGGCGGCATCGTTGTTCGCCGGGTTCGCATCCGCGTTCACGCGACAGACCGGGCTACCGCCCACCAGCACGGAATCGATCGCCTTATTGAAATTGGCGGTGATCCGCTGGTTGGACAGCGACTGTGCGTTTCGCAGCTCGCCATGGTCGTAATAGGCCCGGTAGTTCCACCCTTCGCCGAACGTCCCGTCGAGGCCGATGGCGCCCTCCAGATTGCGACGGGTATAGCCGAACGTCAGGAGACCGTCGGGACCGACATCGTCGAGGATGCGGCCCAGGATGAAAGGGCCGGAAACGCCCGCCGCCGCCAGCTGCGACTTTGCAGTGGCCGTCAGGAAGGCGTTGTCCGGCATGATGACCGATATCGGCGTTTCCGGGAAGAAACCGAACCTGGCGGTCATCCGGTTGTAGCTGCCATTGATCCACAGGTTGAGGTTGTCGGTCAGATCATAGCTGACGCGAGAAAAGATGTTGGTGCGCTCATAGGGCGTGCTGACGGAGACATAATCATAGACGTTCTGGCCACCGCCGCCGATCGTCAGCTGACCGTTGGTCTGGCTACCCAGCGGCAAAGCCCCGACCGAACCGTCCGGATTGAAGCTGAGATTGTAGGGCGTCGCGTTCAGACGCAGGATCGAACCACCGCGATTGAGGATGGTGAAATTGACGTCCTCGGCCAGGACGAGCTGGCCGTCCGCGCGCTGGAACAGCCCCGAATTGAGGCTGGGACGCGACCTGCGGTCGAAGGCGCCCTTATTGTCCTGATACTCGCCCGCGATCATGAAATGGCCGCGGCCTTCTGCGAACTTCGTGCCCCAGGCGATATCGCCGCCATAGCGGTGGCCATCCCCGCGCGAGGAGATGCCCGTCGTCGCGCCCATCTTCCAGCCGATCATCTCGTCATCGAGGATGACATTGACGACGCCCGCGACAGCACCCGATCCCCAGGCCGCCGAAGCACCGCCGGTGACGACATCGACCCGCTTGATGACGTTTTGCGGAACGGCGTTGAGGTCGGCGCTGCCGGTAAAACGATAGCCGTTCAACAGGGTCAGCGTACGCACCGACGTCAGGCCACGCAAATCCGCCGGCGATGCCGCGGCGGTGGTATTCCCGGTCGTGGTCTCCGGCGTCAGCGTCGGCCGAAACTGAGGAATGTCGTTGAGCGCCTGCGCCAGACTCGGCCGATCCCCTTGGCGCAGCTCCGCCACACCGATGACCGTCGTCGGCGTCGGTGCATCGAAGCCCTGACGCTGAATGCGCGACCCGGTGACGATGATGTCCTTCTCCCTGGGCTCTTCGGGCTGCTGCGCCCAGGCGGCCGATGCACTGCCGAGCACCGACAAGGCGCTTCCTGCGAACCAGAGAAAATGGTTGGACTTCATATTCAGACCCCTTTGCACCCGCGAAGAGCACCCCCAGCCTGGCCTGCGATCTTTCGCCATATTGCCAGACGGGGACCCTACACTTCGATTCAACCCGGGGAGGATATGAACACGTCAATAACGGCAATACAATCCCTCATAAGACAAAATTATCACTTCAGAGAATTATCGATTCTAAGGGAGACGGCGATGGGATCACCGGTCTCAACGCTTTTTGCGAGAGACCGGTGCCGGAACCAGATGATAGGCGACATGCGGTTGCGAGGCGAAGGACAGCCGTCGATCGGCCGGCGGTCCGTAAAATTCGAGCTGGTCATAAGGTCCGCCCTGACGCGCCCCGGTCACCTGCTCGTAAAGTCCCGGCCCGATCTGCTCCCAATAGCTCTTGCCGGCCTTTGTCTCGATCTGCACGCCGTGAACGCCGCGCGCGGAAAGCTTGAGATCACCGGCGGGATCGGCCGGCTTCGCATAATCGCGCCGATTGACGCGATAGGTGCCGACCGGAGGCGGAGCACCGGCCTTGGTCCAGCGCGGCGTGGGAGACTGAGGGAATATCCGTCCGATCACCGCGTTGCTGAGTTCGGTGCGCGCGCCATAGCTGCCGGCCCCGCCTGTCATCGATACATAGAAGCCGAAATCCGCCTCGGGCGCGAGGACCAGATAGGAATGGAAGTCCGCGGTGTTGCCGCCATGGCCGACCATCCGCGGCCCGGCTGGGCGCGCGACCATGAAGCCATGCGCCATGCCCGGCAGATGCGGCGCATTCGCGATCGAATCGCTTTCCAGAAAGCGCACCGATTCGGGCGTGAGGATGCGGACCTGCCCCAGCGCGCCACCGTTGAGCATCGCCAGCATGAAGCGCGCCATGTCGGGCGCGGTCGCTGCGGCGGATCCGGCCGGCATGATCTTGCTGTAGCGCTCGTAGGGCTTGGCCTTGAATCGCCCGTCGACCAGATCATAGCCCAGCGCCATATGCGCCGCATTGTCGCCGGTCAGCGGCTCGCGAAACGTCGTATTCGTCATACCGAGCGGCGAGAAAATATGCCGCTCGACATAGTCGGGATAGGCCTCTCCGGACACTCGCTCGACGATATAGCCCGCCAGCGCCGCGCCATAATTGGAATAGGAAATCTCGCCGCCGGCCGGCCATAGGCGGGCCGGGACATGCCCCTTCAGAAATGCCTGATAAGGCTCCTGCTTCGCCCATTGCTTTTCGTCATACGGCAGGTCGCTCATGCCGACCGCATGAGCAAAGAGATCGCGCACCCGGATCGGCTTGCCGGCGAACGGCGGGATCGCGAAGTCGAGATAGCGGTTCACGTCGGCGTCGAGATCGACCTTCCCGGCCTCCACCTGCTGCATCAGCGCCGCCCAAGTGAACAATTTGGACACCGATCCCGGACGGAACAGCGTGTTCTGGGGGTCGACCGCGACCCCGCGATCGACATCGGCGAAACCATAGCCGCGCGTGAACAGCACCTTGCCCTGATGAACGACGGTAACGACGGCTCCCGCGACCTCGCGAGTCGCGATCTGTTGCGCCACCACACCGTCGATGAAATCCTGAAGGCCCTCCAACCGAACCCGATCCACGCGGACGACCGCCTCGGCCTCCGCCGGCTTCGCGATCGCGGCCGGTGGATTCATGACGGGCGCCAGCAACAGGATCGCGGCCATCGCGCCAGACAGGGACCGGTCCCGCCACTTCGGCTTCAGCCTGGCTGCGAAGTAAGTGGAGGGGATGGGAAATGTTTTCATATTAGCCATTATTTCTCTATACAGGCATAAATATTCTCGGCAAACTCAATTCGAACCAGTTTCGATGGAGAGAGCCATGCTTGATAAAACCGGATTGTTGCGGCGTCAGATTCTCGCCGGGGCGTCCGCGGCGACCGCACTGGCCTTTCCGATGGTCAACAGCGGGCTCTATCAGGCGCATGCGGCCTCCCCTCGCCGTTATGCCCGGCGGGTCGTCGATCTGGTCAAGGGATCGATCGTTATCGACATGCTCGGGCCGCTGACCCTCGATTTCCGCCCCGAAGTCTTCGCGGAACCGATGAGCGAGAAATGGGCAGCCGATTTCCGCGCAAGCGGCATCACAGCCTTCCACAATGCGGTCGGCGTCGGTGGCGTCGACGCCTACACCTCCGTTATGCAATGGCTCCTATCCTGGACCGGCTTCGTAGCGCGCAACGGCCATGTCTTCACCGGCGTCGGCACGGCGGACGATCTCGACACGGCCAAGGCCGACGACCGGATCGCCGTAATCATGGGCCTCCAGAATTCCGACCACTTCCGCAGCACGGCCGACGTGAAGACCTTCTACCAGCTGGGTCAGCGCGTCTCGCAGCTGACCTATAACAGCCAGAACATGATCGGAGCGGGCTGTACCGACCGAATCGACGGCGGCCTTTCCGATTATGGTGTCAGCGTCGTCGAGGAGATGAACAAGATCGGCATGCTGGTCGATACCTCCCACTGCGGCGACAAGACCACGCTCGACGCAATCGCAGCTTCGAAGGGGGCGATCGCCTTCACCCACAGCAATTGCCGCGCGCTCAACAATCATCCGCGCACCAAGACCGACGAGGCGATCAAGGCGCTGGGCGCGAAGGGCGGCGTCATGGGCATCACGGGCGTGCGCAACTTCCTGACCGCGCAGGAACCCACGAACGTCACCAACATCGTCGATCAGATCGATCATGTCGGCAAGCTGATCGGCTACGACAAGGTCGGCATCGGCTCGGATGCCGATCTTTACGGTTATGACGACATGGAACCGACCGCCTATGCCAAGCTGAAGTCCGGCTACAAGGGAAGCTACGCTTTCCGCGACAAGATCGACACCGACGGGTTCGACGATCCGCTGAAGATGTACAACCTGGTCGAGGAGATGATACGCCGCGGCCATAGCAACGAACAGATCACCGGGGTTCTGGGGGGCAATTTCCGCCGCCTCCTCGGCGCGACCTGGAAAATAGACACGGGCGCGTCGAGCAACAGGAACTGGTCCAGGAGACATTCGATGAAAAATTCGCTCGGTTCGCGGAAACATACCCTTGCTCGCATCGGCCTCACGGCACTCGCGCTGGGCCTTGCCACCGCCGCGATGGCGGACAGCGGACCGACGATGAAGGGCCCGGCGGACGTCCTGATCTCCGGCGGCACGATCTATGACGGCAGCGGCGGCGCGCCGTTCGAGGGCGATGTCGTGATCCGCGAAGACCGCGTGATCGCGGTCACCCATGGTGCTTCCGGCGCGACGGCCGCGAAGGTCGTCGATGCGCGCGGGTTGGCGGTGGCTCCAGGCTTCATCAACATGCTCAGCTGGTCGCCGGTTACGCTGCTCGAGGACGGCCGCGGCATGTCCGATATCCTGCAGGGGGTGACCCTGGAAGTGATGGGCGAAGGTTCGTCCATGGGCCCGCTCAACCCGAAGATGAAGGCGCTCGAATTGCAGCGCCAGGGCGACATCAAATACCCGATCAGCTGGAAGACGCTGGGCGGTTATCTCGACACCGTGGTGGCGAAGGGCGTCTCGCCCAACGTCGCATCCTTCGTCGGCGCGGGCCAGGTGCGCGTGAACGAGCTGGGCGAAGATGACGTCCAGCCGACAGCCGAACAGCTCGCGCGAATGCGCGCGCTCGTGCACGAGGCAATGACCGAAGGCGCGATGGGTGTCGCTTCCTCGCTGATCTACGCGCCCGACACCTATGCGAAGACGCCGGAACTCGTCGCGCTGGCCTCCGAGGCGGGCAAATGCGGCGGCATCTACATCAGCCACATGCGATCGGAGGGCGACAACATCCTGCCGGCGGTCGATGAGCTGATCGAGATCAGCCGCAAGAGCGGCGCCCCGGCCGAGATCTTCCACCTGAAGCTTGCGGGCAAGGACAATTGGGGCAAGCTCGACACCGTCGTCGCGAAGATCGAGACCGCCCGCCGCGAAGGGCTGCGCATCACCACCGACATGTACACCTATGCCGCCGGCGCCACCGGTCTCGATGCGTCGATGCCCACCTGGGTGCAGTCCGGCGGCTATGAGCAATGGGCCGCGCGGCTGAAGGACCCGGCAATCCGCGCGCGGGTTGCGACCGAAATGAAGGGGCCGGGCAAGGGCTGGGAGAACCTGTATCATTCGGCAGGGACCCCGGAAAAGCTGCTGCTGATCGGTTTCAAGAACCCCGCACTCAAGCAATATACCGGCAAGACCCTGGCCGAGGTTGCGCGCCTGCGCGGCACGTCGCCCGAGGACACCGCGATGGACCTGGTGATCGCCGACGGCAGCCGCGTGGGAACCGCTTATTTCATGATGGACGAGGCGAACGTCCGCCGTCAGGTCGCCCTGCCCTGGATGTCGTTCGGATCGGATGCCGGCGCGCCCGCCACCGAAGGCGTTTTCCTGCAATCCCAGGACCATCCGCGCGCCTATGGCAATTTTGCCCGGCTGCTCGGTCGCTATGTCCGCGACGAGAAGGTGACGACGCTGGAAAGTGCGGTCCACCGCCTGACCAGCCTGCCCGCGACCAATCTGGGGCTCAAGGAGCGCGGCGCGCTGAGGCCCGGCTATTTCGCCGACCTGGCGATCTTCGATCCGAAAACCATCCGCGACAATGCAACGTTCGATAAGCCCGCCCAATATGCGACCGGCATGCGCGCGGTCTTCGTCAACGGCGTGCAGGTGGTGCGCGACGGCGAACATACCGGCGCCAAGCCGGGCCGTGTGGTGCGTGGCCCCGGCTGGAAAGGCTGGACCGGGGGCGGCGCCTGCAAATAGCGCTCACCTTTACAGCGTCACAATCAGCCCAAGCCGGCTGCCTCCCTCGGACAGCGTAGATTTCCGCCAAGCAGCCGGTCAAGGCTTGGTGGGAGACGCCGATACATCTCCTCAAGAATTTCGCTCGCCCTTTGGCTCATGTTCGATTAAGTGCCCTTTGGACAACTAGATGCCCATGGAGCTTTTTTGATGAAGGACGATTACGAAGGCTTGCGCGAAGACAGCGCTACGGTGATCGGGCGCACCTTCGACGATATGGACCGCGTGATCGCAGCCGGCGACTTCACGTTGAGGGAGAAGATCGCCCTCGCCTGTCGTTTCCTGGCGGAGGAAGGCCATGCCATGTCGCTCGCCGGACAGATCAGCGTGCGCAATGACGACGGCAGCTTCTGGACAACGGGCTTTGCCCAGGGTTTCGCCGACACGACGGCCGACAATCTGGTCCGCGTCAACGCCAACCTCGACGTGCTGGAGGGTGATGGCATGGCCAATCCCGGCGCACGCTTTCACAGCTGGATCTATGCCGCGCGGCCCGACCTGCGCGCGATCGTCCATACCCATCCGCCCCATGCATCCGCGATTGCGATGGCGGGCGAGCGGCTGATCATCAGCCATATGGACATGTCGATGCTCCACGACGAGATCGCCTATCTCGATCGCTGGCCAGGGGTTCCCCTCGCCAATGAGGAAGGGGAGATCATCTCCACCGCGCTCGGCGGCAAGAACGCGATCATGCTCGTCAATCATGGCGTCTTGGGCGCCGGCGCCACGGTGGAGGAAGCGACTTTCTTCCTCGCTTCGCTGGAGCATGCGGCGCGTATGCAACTCCTCTGTCGCAGTGCGGGCTATCAGCCAATCGCCGTGGCCGATGATCTCGCGGCCGACGCCAAGATCTTCATGACCAAGCCCAAGTTCATCCAGGCGACCTTCGACTATTGGTGTCGCCAGACGCTGCGCCGCCATCCTGAGGTGCTGGAGCGTACGCGGGGGCTTTGAACGCGCACTTCAGGCTGCGGGCTGGATCAGCCGCCTGACTGCCGCCGCCACCGCCCGCACGGCGCGATCGGCCTCCGCGCTGATCGCGTCGAGCAGGTTAAAACCGTGGATCAGGCTGGTAAAATGGAGATGCTCGACCGGGGTTCCGGCGCGCTTCAGCGCCTCCGCGTAGCGGATACCGTCATCGCTCACCGGGTCATAGCCGGCCGTCGCAACGATCGCGGGCGCGAGGCCGGCGAGATCGCCGAACATCGGCGAGGCCCGCACATCGGTGCGGTCCGTGCCCGCGGGAAGATATTGGTCCGCATACCAGCATATCTCCGCCTCGGTGAGCAGATAGCCCGTTGCGAGTCGCTCCCGCGAGCCGCCGGCCGGAGGCGGAGTGGCGAGATCGGTGGAGGGGCAGATGAGCAATTGCCCGGCAAGCCTCACGTCTCCCGTCGCTGCCGCCTGCGCCGCCACGGCCGCAAGCGAACCACCGGCGGAATCACCGCCGACCACGATCCGATCGGAATCGATATCGAACTCCCCCGCCCGCGCCCGAACCGCGGCGACGGCGGCGATCGCGTCCTCGGGCGCCGCGGGAAAGACATGCTCGGGCGCCAGCCGGTAATCGACGGAGATCACCGTGCAGCCGATCAGCACGGCCATTTGCCGGCAGAAGACGTCATGCGTATCGAGATCGCCGACCACCCAGCCGCCGCCGTGGAAGAAGACCAGCACCGCCGCGGGTCCCGCCGGCAGCGAAGGACGATAGAGCCGCGCCGGCAAAGGCGGCGAGGCGCGCAACGAGATGTCACGCGCCTCCACTCCTTCGACCGGGCGCCGTCCGGCATTGAACGACGCCAGCATCCCGTTGATTCCAGCGCGCATGTCGGCGGTGGTCAGCCGCCCGAAATCGGGCAGCCCGACGGCATTGGCCCGATCGAGCAGCGGCTGGATCTGCGGATCGACGGCCATATCACCTCCCTTTAGAACCGGTAACGCGCGGTTACGCCCCATTCGCGCGGCCGGTTGTAGCTGGTGTTGTAGAAGCCGAGCGCCTCGACGGTAAAGCCGTCCGTAATCACCCGCTTGTCGGTCAGGTTGGTGAGGAAGCCGGCGAGGCTCCATGCCCCGAAATCGGCAGTGATCCGCGCGTTGAACAGGCTGTAGGCCCCCTGCGACAGGATGCGCGTATTGACCGCATCGTTGAAGGTGCGGGTCCGATAGGCCCAGTCACCGAAGAAGATCAGATGTCCGAAGGACGTCGGCAGGCTGTACTGGCCACTTGCATAGGTCTGCCATTCGGGCGTCTTGAGCGGCTTCGACGCAAAGGTCAGGCCCGGCACGCTGCCCAGTTCGCGATAGTCGAAATCGGTGTGGCCGACCGATGCCGTCACTTCGAGCTCGGGCACCGGCTTTGCTGTCAGTTCGGCCTCGAACCCGCGGATGCGTGCCTTTCCGGCATTCTCCGTCGCCACGACCAGGATGCCGTTCGATACGGTGTTGGTGCGCAGCTGAATGTCCTTGTAGTCACCATAATAGACATCGGCGTTCAGGCGCAGCCGGCGATCGAACACTGTCGTCTTGAAGCCCAGTTCATAGGAGGTAAGCTGTTCGGGCTTGAAGCTGTGGAGGCCCTCCGCCTCGGAGGTGGGGCGGCCGTCGAAGCCCCCGGCGCGGAAGCCTTCGGAATAGACGAAATAGGTGAAGAGATTGTCGGTCACCTTATAGTCGACGCTCGCTCGCGGCGAGAAGTCCGAATAGGATTGGCCCACCTTCGATCCCGGCGCGATCACGTAACTGTTCGACTGGACGCGCAGGACGCTCAGCTCGGATTTCTTCGTCTCGTCGGTGTATCGCGCCCCCAGCGTCAGCGAGAGCCGGTTGGAGATGTCGAAGGTCGCCTGCCCGAACGCCGCATAGCTGGTCGTGCGGTAGGTGGTGTCGAGGTCAAGGTTCAGATCGAGGCCCAGGTTGATCGGATTGCCAAAGCCACCTGGCGCGGTCGGCGCCGACAGCGGCGACCCATCGAGCGTCCCCGGCAACGCCTGCAATGCCGGATAGAGACCGGTCAGCAGCCGCGCCTGGTTGAAATCGTTGGTGCGTTCCTTGAAGTAAAAGCCGCCGACGACCCATTTCAAGCG
>Ga0209231_1000885_pt1 | contig 13617 bp, 13 predicted proteins | sample Deesub45470m_DNA_FD_188086 | JGI IMG/M metagenome (GOLD analysis project Ga0209231, IMG submission 188086) | Deep subsurface microbial communities from North Pacific Ocean - 450_OLKR46/470m Metagenome (SPAdes) (version 2) | ecosystem: Environmental > Terrestrial > Deep subsurface > Unclassified ... | reverse complement strand
GCATATTACCTTAGCCGAGCAAGGTAAATCACAACAAGGCTTGATCAACGATACCATGTTAAAAGCAACGACCACGCTCACGCAAACCATAGAAAGTTTGAGTAAAGTGGTGGATGCGCGCTTAGAAGAGATTGGCGGCAAAGTGTCTGAGCGTTTAGAAGAGGGTTTTAAAAAGACCAACGAAACCTTTGTGAGCGTGATGGAGCGGTTAGCGACAATAGACGAAGCGCAAAAGAAAATTGATGGCTTGAGTACCAATATGGTGAGCTTGCAAGAGTTGTTAGGCGATAAAAAAAGTCGTGGCGCTTATGGCGAAGTGCAATTAGAAGGCTTGATTCGCAATGTACTACCTGAGCAAAGCTTTAAAATGCAACATAGTTTTGACAATGGCACGCGGGTAGATTGCGCTTTGTTTCTGCCTGAGCCAACTGGTACTGTTGCGGTTGATAGTAAATTCCCGCTAGAAAATTATCACCGTATGTTTGATAAGTCGCTCAATGAGTTAGAAAAAGCCATAGCGACTAAGCAATTCAAAGCCGATGTAAAGCGCCATGTCGATGATATTGCTAGCAAATACATTATCCCTAACGTGACCTCCGATGGCGCGGTTATGTTTATCCCTGCTGAGGCAGTCTTTGCCGAGATTCATGCCTATCATCCCGATGTGATTGATTATGCAATGAATAAACGTGTATGGGTGGTTTCACCGACGACTTTAATGGCAGTTTTAAATACGGCGCGTGCAGTCTTAAAAGATGTGGAAATGCGTAAGCAAGTGCATATTATTAAAGATGAATTAGGCAAGCTGAGCGCAGACTTTAAGCGTTTTGATGTCAGAATGAAAAAGCTTGCTGATAACATTCGAAAAGCCAATGATGAAGCGCAGGATGTTCAAATTAGCAGCCAAAAAATATCACGTACGTTTGCACGAATTGAGCGTGTAGAGTTAACTAACGAGCCTGCCGTTGATTTATTAGACGCAGTGGATGATGATTAATTTTAAACATTAAGTAATGAATGTAACTATCTGAATTTAAACATATGAATATAAAAGTATTGTATTTTGCAAGAATTAAAGAGTCTGTTAATTATTCGACAGAGGATCTTTTGTTGCCAGCTGACGTATCTAACATCAATACGCTAAAAAAATATTTAGCAAGCCGTGGTGAAGTATGGGCAGGTTTATTTGACGGCAAGCAAACCATACGCGCAGCAATTAATCATGAATTAGTGGATGACATGATGGCGATTAATGATGGTGATGAAGTTGCTTTTTTCCCGCCTGTCACAGGCGGTTAAATAATCATACCCAATCATGACGGTACAAATACAAACAGCAGATTTTGATGTGGCGGCTGAATTAGCGGCTATGCGCACAGCTAGCGCTGATATTGGCGCGGTGGTTAGTTTTATTGGGCAAGTGCGCGATATCAATGATGGCGATGCAGTGAGTACGCTCACATTAGAGCATTATCCTGGGATGACAGAGCGCGCGCTTGAGCAGATTGAAAAGGAAGCAAAATCACGTTGGGAAATAAGCGGAAGTTTGATTATTCACCGTGTAGGCACGCTTCAACCACTAGACCAAATTGTGTTAGTTGCAGTGACAAGTGCGCATAGAGGCGAGGCATTTAAAGCGTGTGAATTCATCATGGATTATTTGAAGACCCAAGCACCATTTTGGAAGAAAGAATCAACCCCTGACGGAGAACGTTGGGTGGAAGCAAAAATCAGCGATGATGAAGCGCAATCACGCTGGAAACAATCATGAGTAGGCAATAGGCACGAGTAGACAATAGGAAAGTATGCAAATTTTAAATGAACAAGCACTCAACGCGAGTGTGCCTTTACATGATTTGACGTTTAAAACGACGAAAGAGTTGATTAATCTGCAAGAAAATCAACCGCATGTGCATGGCTGGATAGCGCAAGCAGAAGCCAAAAAAGCGGCGATGTTTGGTTTACGTATGCGCCAAGCGGGTTTTAATATGTTGGTGCTGGGTCAGCATGGTAGTGGTCGCACATCATTGATGCAAAGTGCCATGCAACAAGTGGCAAAAGAGATGGGAGAGCAGTTGAGTGATTTGGTAGCGGTTTACCACTTTAATCAAACGAATCAGCCATTTTTAATCAAATTGCCTGTTGGACTAGGTGCTAAATTATCGGCCCAAATGGATGTCTTTTCTCGCGCATTTATGGCTGAGTTACCAAACTTGATTGTCATTAAAGATAAAAAAGAGGCGTTGAGCAAGGCAGAGCCATGGTTAGTTAGTGCAGTGCAAGCATTAGATAATCTTGCCAATGACAACGAGCAGTTAATGCAATATATCGAATTGGTTAAAAAAGATGTATTAACCTTTTTGAAAATCTACCCAGCCCCAGCCAATAACGATTTAGAAGGTGCTTTAGAAGCATTGATGAGCGATGGGTTTTTAAATCGTTTTAAAGTAAACGTGTTGGTCGATAATCAAGCGGCTGCAGAAGAAGGCTATTTACAACCAGTCATTTACGACAACGACCCTAGCTATCAATCATTATTTGGTAGTTTAGAAAGTGGCGCAGAGCAAACGCATGAGTTTATGCGGTTACGCGCTGGTAAGCTGCATAAAGCCGATGGCGGCATGCTGTTAGTGCAATTGCGCGATATTTTGAATGATGAGCAAAATGGCGCGCAAATGATCGAAAAACTCTATCGTTTTTTACGCAATGGCACATTGCAATTTGAAGATGCGGCAGGAAGTGGGCAAAGCGCAGGTTATGTGTTGGCGAATACGTTAATTCCGTTACGGGTTAAATTGGTTTTAGTTGCCATGCGCGAAGATTTTTATAGTCTATTAGAAGAAAATCCCGACTTCTTTGATCATTTCCCAATTAAAGTGGAGTTTGCCGACAGCATTAATGCCAATGCCGAAAACTATGCGGCAGTAGCAGGTTATGTGGCGCAGAAGTGTGAGCAACATCAATGCGCACACTTTAACGCCGAGGCAGTGGCAACCCTGGTTGGTGCGTTGCAACGATTAGAAGAAGACCAAGCACGAATTAGCACTAATTTTGCTTTTTTAGAGCGTCTAATGTTGGAAAGTGCCTCTTATGCAGGTGATACCGATGTTGTGACACAAACGCATGTGCGAGCGGCGATTAATGCAAGAAATCAACGCCATCAATATTTTGAAACGCAAATCCGTGAATCGATTATCGATAATGAATTGCTCATTCAAGTGCATGGCGAAGTGGTCGGCCAGATTAACGGTTTAACCCATATTGAGCTTGGCGATGCCAGTTTTGGCTCACCTATTCGCATTACTGCGCGGTGTTATCCAGGTCAAAAAGGATTGATTAATATCGACCGCGAAGTGAATATGAGCGGCCCCAATCATGATAAAGGTATCTTTATTTTACAAAACTGGCTCAGTGCCAGCTTTTCACATTTGGCGCCATTAAGCTTAAATGCATCTTTGGTATTCGAGCAAGAATATAATGGCGTAGAGGGCGATTCCGCCTCATGTGCAGAGCTGTTTGCACTATTATCAGCCATGGCAAATTTGCCGATTCAGCAAGGCATTGCCATCACGGGCGCGTTAAATCAGTTTGGCGAAGTGATGCCAATTGGCGGTGTAAATGAGAAAATTGAAGGCTATTTTAGAGTATGTAAAGCCCTAGGTTTAGATGGCAAACAAGGCGTGATTATTCCAAAACGCAATCAACGCCATTTATTGCTAGATGATGAAGTGGTGCAAGCGGTAAAAGACGGTCAATTTCAGATTATTACTATTGATCATGTGCTGGAAGGCATTCAACTCTTAGTGAATGTTGATGCTGGCGAAAAAGACGCCGGTGGTAGCTATCCGCCTAATACGGTCATGGGCCATGCGCAAGCAGTGTTAGCCGAATATCGCAAAACCTTAGAAACCAATCAACCACAAACAAAACACAATGGTCAGTAAAACACTTCGATTACTGTAAAGCCACAAGCTGCGGCAGTCTAGTGTTTAGAGACCGCTTGCACTACATAACTAGAAGTTGTCACTGCGAGTGAAACGTGGCAGTCCATGGGGTTTGATATGGCTGGATTGCTTCGCTTTGCTCGCAATGACAAGCACCGTCACTGCGAGCAAAGCGCGGCAGTCTAGTCTGTGTAAGTATCTAAAGGATAGATATGGTAACTAATTTTGATGAAAAATGTCGATTAGATAAATGGCTGTGGGCGGCGCGCTTTTTTAAAACACGCAGCATCGCTGCCGATGCCGTGAGTGGTGGCAAAGTGCGCGTGAATGGTGAACGCATTAAGCCCGCAAAAGAAGTGCAACTTGGCATGCAAATACAAATCACTACCAAAGACATGGAAATAGTGATTGAGGTAACAGGCTTAACTAACGCAAGGCGCAGCGCGACCGATGCGGCTTTTCTGTATAAAGAAACCAAAGAAAGCAAAACCAAACGCGATAATTTAAAAGCGACCAATAGTGCAGAACATGCACTAAGAGAACGCGGTGCAGGCCGCCCAACCAAACGACAATTACGTGATATTGCCAAGTTTACTGGCATTAAAAGTTACGAAGGGCTATAGGTTTGTCTTTGCGAGCGGAGCGAAGCAAAGCAATCCACACATTCAAGCAAGCCTCATGGACTGCCACGGTCTAAAGACCTCGCTGTGACGTATGCGTCTTTGCGAGGAATGTAATGACGAAGCAATCCAGATAGCATCTAAACTCATGGACTGCCACGGCTTTCAGCCTCGCAGTGACGAAGCCGGTCTTTGCGAGCAAAGCGAAGCAATCCAGTTTAACCAAAACTGAACATTGTGAGTAATTAACGACATTTAAAACTACGGCTAATTTTTTTTAGCCTAAAAAGCTTGCTATCGCTCATTACTTCTTGATAAACTCCGTTCATTCATTGAACGGTGAAGTTTTTTCAGCATGCTAACTGACGAATACCGCTACAAAATTTTAAAAGCACTAGAAAAAAATCCTGAGATTAGTCAGCGCGATTTAGCGCGTGAGCTGGGCGTCAGTTTAGGTCGTGCGAATTATTGTTTAAAAGCGTTAATTGATGTTGGTTTACTTAAAGTCTCCAATTTTAAAAATAGCAAAAATAAATTAGCCTATATGTATCTACTCACCCCAAGCGGCGTAAAAGAAAAATCTGTTATTACCGAGCGCTTTTTAAAAGCCAAATTGCAAGAGTATGCTTCTTTAGAAGCGGAAATTGAAACATTGCGAGCAGAAGCAAAAAACATGATTGATGCAGAGGCTCATCAATCGTGAACAATCATTATGCTTTGATTTTATGTGGTGGTTCTGGCACACGGTTGTGGCCATTGTCGCGTACATCACGCCCAAAACAGTTATTAGCGTTAAATGGCGAAGAAACACTGCTGCAACAAACCGCAAAACGCCTATTAGCGCATGTACCTGCTGAAAACTTATACACTGTCACGCATGAAGACCACAAATTTGAAGTGAAAGGGCAGTTGGCTGAAGTGGCGGCAAATGCGGTTGCTAATGTATTAGCTGAGCCTTGCGCTAGAAATACGCTGCCAGCGATTGCTTGGGCAGTAAATCAAATTCAACAACGCGATAAAGACGCTATTATCGGCGTATTCGCCTCCGATCATGCGATTGATAATGAAGCGGCTTTTATTGAAGCATGGCAAACAGCAGAAGCAATCGCTAAGCAGCATTATTTAGTGCTGTTAGGCATTAAACCTAATTCCCCTGCAACGGGTTATGGTTATATCAAACCAAGCAAACAGATTGCAGATGGCAATATGCCGGCTTTTGAGGTTGCACAATTTGTAGAAAAGCCAGAAGCAGAAACCGCTAAACAATATGTAGAAAAAGGCTACCTCTGGAACAGCGGCATGTTTGTGTTTAAAGCCAGAGTGTTTATGCAAATGCTCAAGGAATGCCAACCCGAAATCGCAACCCAATTAAGCAACATGACAGCAGAAAATTTCGCTCAAACTTATGCTAATTTCGCCAATATATCCATGGATTACGGATTGGCTGAAAAGGCAGAAAAAATCGCAGTAGTCCCAGTTGATATGGCTTGGAGCGATTTAGGCAGCTGGGAATCCATTTATCAAAAGCAAGCCAAAGATACAGATAACAACGTGATGCACGGCGATGTATTTGCCCAAGATACGACAAACAGCCTGCTTTGGAGCCAATCGAGCTTATTGGCTACTGTCGGTTTGGACAATGTAGTCGTAATACAAACGGCCGATGCAACATTGGTTTGTGACAGAAGTAGAACAGAAGAAGTTAAATCATTGGTTGCACAAATAAAAGAAAAAACAGTTATTAATGAGCATTTTTTGGCGTCGAAATTACAAGATTGCGAAGCTTTACAAACAAAGGTTAATGTGTTGAGTGGGGAAGTCAAAAGTATTGAAGATATTGGTGTGGCTTCTTCTGGAATAATCAGGATGAATTTTATTTAAGTTTGCAGAAAATACTCTATAAAATATTAAGTCCCACTTCAAAAAACCTAATCGGGTATATGTCACTCACATACTCAATCACAGGATTTCTGATTGTTTTGGGCTTGGCTGGAAACCATGTGATGGCTGCGGATGTGGCCATTGTGCAAGGTGCTGTATTAGCTACTTTTTATGTATTCTCAGGCGATGCACGACATTTAATTTTAGCTGGCAATATGCGGGCGGAAAATGTCATTTTCTTTAGGTTAGTATGTTTTTTGCCTTTAGCACTATTGTCATACTTTATGAGTGTCAATGTCGGGCAGGTGAATGCCGTTATTGCATGCGCCTTAATTCTAAGAAGAAGTACTGAGTGGTTAGCTGAGCCGCACGTAACAGAAATAGAGCGACAAAATAATAAATGGTCTGGATGGTATTTGCAGCCACTTATTTTTTTAGCTTTTATCAACCAAGTACTCTTTACTGAAGAAATTTGGATTATCTGGTTTTGGGCGATGTCGCCAATCATGTTTAGCTTGAAATTTATGATAAATGCTGAAAGCAAGAGTGCTTTCCACATCGCTTGGGAGACTATTGCTTCAACAGCTATTATTGGGCTTACTGGCTATATTCAAAGACTTTTAATCGTCAGCTTTGTTGGAAAAGAGTTTTCTGGAATGTTATTTCCTGGCTTTGCTATTGGTAGTTTTGTTGGCACGATGGCCGCGAATGTTGCGGGCCCCACTTTGTTGAATAAGGGGTTATTTAACTCTAAGTATCTTACGGGTAGCTTAATACTATTGTTTTTTATTGGGTTGCTGATGTGTGTTGTGTCAGAAACTGTTTTATATCAAACAATGGCTTTATCAATCATTGGTGGTGCAGCTATGATTGCTGCTCAACAATCGCGCTTGATGCTATTAAAAGAAAATCATACATTAGAGTTCGACTTGCTGTTCCAATTGGCATTGGTTTTTTCAGTCCCTGCTTTATATTACTTGGTTGGTAAGCATGGGCTGATGTGGTTTTATTTATTAGGGTCAATAATGGCTTGGCTTTTTTACAAAGGGAATATAGTGTCTAAAAAAATTAATAAAAAGTGGCAGTTAAGGTTTGCATTTTTGATTGTACTTGGGTTGATTGTTCCAATATTTTTTCAATTAAGCGGAAATATTTATAATAATGAGTTGGTTGCCATGGTTGACTCTGGCGGTAGCTTTCAAAAGGTGCCTCTACCAATGTCACTGTTGTGCTGCTATATAGGTGTGTTTCTTTTTAGTGCTGAATACAGTAAAACAAAGCCAGCTATTTTGACAATTTCAGTAATGTTTTTACTGCTGGTAATGTCAACAATTATTACAAATCAAGGTGCTGGGAAACTTATTCTTTTAGTGCAATATATTTTACCTACTGTAGCTTTATTATTGGGTATTGCATTGGTTGATTTTGATAGAAAGTATATCGCTAAAATTTTTCTTTTATTTTTGATTATATTTGTTCCAGCTCAGCTGTTGATGACCTGGATACAAGGTCGCCTTTCATTAACACATTATATGTATGTAATTAGTGTTTACTCACATTATCAGTATGTGCCTTTAGTGATTGCGGGTCTTTATGCATGGACTTTGGTTGAGCTTAAGCACTCTCATGCAAAGTGGTTGTATTTACTTGCTCCATGGATGGGTATATACGTAGCTGCTGGAAATTCAACTATTGCATTATTTGGCTTGGTTATTTTTACTTCTATTTATGCACTCTGCGCTTTGATAAGAAAAAAAAGGCGCTCTGACATGTTGATTCCTTTATTTATAATCACAACAATTGCTTCATATTTTTATGTTAATACGCATTTGGCTTATGAGATAAATCAAAAATTAAATGAAAGATGGGAATGCAAATCTGGTGAGTTGAAAGACGGGCTAAACGGACCATGTTTGCCTGGACTGTACGAAGATAAGTTTTTTGATCAATCTGGAAATTTCATTTACTTTCATCAAAAGTCAACTATAGATAAGGGAAGTCAATTGCCTGCAAATGTGATGGAAAAAAAAGCAATTGCTTCATTTTATATGGATGATATAGCCAAGCACCCATTAACTCTTTTGTACGGGCACTCATCTCCACCCGCAAGAAGTGAGGTTTCAAGTGCGCATAATTACTATCTAGATTTGATTTATAACTTTGGAATGTTAGCATGCCTGCCATTATTGGTTTTAGCTTTGTACACAGCCTATGCTGTATTCCAACAAAAAGATGACGACAGCACTTTAATCTGGTTATTAGCAATTGTTATGTATTTCGTCATTGTAGATAACATGTTTAAGGTTACTTTGCGACAACCTTATCCTGGAATCATTGCCTTCTTTTTATGGGGCGCTTTGCTAGGGGTTGTGAGGCTTAAAACTAGAGAAGTTAATATAAGTAGAGTAAAATCGTTTAGCTAATTAATTATCAAAGCTAACTAACCTTTTGAAAAGAACATTATCTTGAGTAAAAAAATTGCCATTCTTCAATCAAATTATATTCCATGGAAGGGATACTTTGATTTAATTGCTACAGTAGATGAATTTATTATTTATGATGATATGCAATATACGAGAAGAGACTGGCGAAATAGAAACCAAATCAAAACGCCGCAAGGTGTTCAATGGCTAACAGTACCTGTAAAAGTTAAAGGTAAATATAATCAAACAATCCGAGAGACCGAAATAGAAGCCAGTAACTGGCAAATGTCACATTTGAAAACAATTATACAAAATTATCGTAAAGCACCATATTTTGACGAGGTGGCTGCAATTATAGAGCCACTCTATAAAGACGTTGAGCATGTGTTTTTGTCCAAAATGAATAGGCAGTTCATCGAGGCTATTTGCAATTACCTAAATATTGAAACAAAAATAACTAGTTCTTGGGATTACCATCTAGTTGATGGAAAAACAGAGCGATTAGCTGATTTGTGTCGACAAGCTGGAGGTGCTGAGTATATTTCAGGGCCTGCAGCTAAAGATTATGTACAGGCAGATATATTTGAAAATATGAACATAAAATTAACTTGGTTTGATTATTCAGGTTATAAAGAATACCCGCAGCTATGGGGTGAGTTTGCTCATGGCGTTAGTGTATTGGATTTATTATTTAATTGTGGCAAACAAGCCAAAAACCATATGAAGTATATTGGGTTATGAAATTATCTATTGTTGCTACTCTGTATAAGTCAGAGACTTATATTTTAAATTTTTATCAACGAGCAAGTGACGTAGCTAAAAAACTTGTTGGTGAAGACTATGAAGTTGTACTGGTGAATGATGGATCTCCAGACAACAGTTTAGAGATAGCAGTTGAGCTGGCAGAAAAAGACAATCATCTTGTAGTTGTTGATCTTTCTCGCAATTTTGGACATCACAAAGCCATGATGACTGGTTTAGAGAATGCATCTGGAGAACGTGTTTTTTTGATTGATAGCGACCTAGAAGAAGAGCCAGAATGGTTACTCAGCTTTGTTAAGCAAATGGAGGATGAATCTTGTGATGTTGTTTATGGTATTCAGGAAAAACGTAAGGGTGGTTTTTTCGAGAAGTATTCGGGCAGATTTTTTTATGTGGCCTTTCGCTTTTTTACAGGCTTACCTCAACCAGATAATATAGTAACAGCAAGGGTTATGTCTAAAAGATATGTTGAGGCACTATTATTACACCAAGAGCGTGAGATTAATATTGGCGGGCTTTGGATTATTACTGGCTTTAAACAAGGCCAGCAAGTTATTAAAAAGCACTCTACAAGCCCAACTACATATACTTTTGCAGGTAAATTAAGTCACTTAGTTAATGCGGTAACTTCTTTTAGTAGTAAACCTTTAGTTATGACGTTTTATTTTGGTTTAATGGTTTCTCTGTCTGCAATTTTATATATCAGCTATTTGGTTTTTAGTTATCTTTTTGTCGCTACACCACCAGGCGGCTATACATCCATTATTGCTTCAATATGGTTATTTTCAGGACTTATAATCTTTTTTATTGGTGTGCTTGGTATTTATATCGCTAAAGTCTTTTCTGAAGTTAAACAACGACCTTATACAATTGTTCAGAGAATCTATAGGGATTCGCATAAAGATTCATCAAAATGATTTTTCAAGGAGCACTTTATCAAATGCAAAAGGATTTGTTAACCCAAGTCGCCCTAGGGTATATTAGAAAATGAGAAACAATAACATTAATAATGATATTTTGACGGAAGTAGCTGAATATTACACACTAAAGCTAAGTGAGTATGGAGAAACGCCACTTGGTGTTGATTGGAATGGTGAGGAAAGCCAAGTATTACGTTTCGAGCAGTTAAGTAAAGTCATTGGGCATAATAATCAATTTTCAATCAATGATTTAGGCTGTGGTTATGGGGCTCTTTATGAATTTCTTGCTAAGAGATATCAATCATTTTCTTATTCTGGCTTTGATGTTTCTCAAAGTATGATTAGCGCCGCACAAAAACGTTACGCAAATGCGTGTTTTTTAGTTGCCCATGAGCCTGATGCTGATGCTGACTTTGGTGTGGCAAGTGGTGTGTTTAATGTTCGTTTGGAGCAGTCAGATATTGATTGGAAGCACTACATTGAGGCAACACTTGATATATTGAACAAAACAAGTCGATTGGGGTTTGCATTTAACTGTTTAACTTCGTATTCAGATGCGCATAAGATGCGTGATTACTTATATTATGCAAACCCATGTGAACTCTTTGATTTATGTAAGCGTAAGTACTCTCGCAATGTAGCACTAATTCATGATTATGAGTTATATGAGTTTACGATACTAGTAAGGAAATAAACATGAAAAAAGCATTGCTTATTTTTGGAACAGGAGAAATTGCGCAACTTGCGCACTTTTATTTTAACAAAGACTCAGAATATGAAGTTGTTGCATTTACTGTTGATCGTGCATATAAAGAAGAAACATCTTTCTGCGGACTTCCAGTTATTGCTTTTGAAGAAATTTTAGAACACTACAATCCAGAAAATTATGCAATTTTTGTAGCGCTAAGCTATTCTAAATTGAATGCAGTTCGTAAGGAAAAGTACTTGGCAGTAAAAGCACTGGGTTATCAAATGGCTAGCTTTATCAGTTCTAAAGCGACAGTTTTAAATGAAGGCCATATTGGAGAAAACTGTTTTATTTTTGAAGATAACACCATACAACCATTTGTTACTATAGGAAACAATGTCACATTGTGGAGTGGGAACCATATAGGACACCATTCCACAATAAAAGATCATTGCTTCATCGCTTCACACGTCGTTGTTTCTGGAGGTGTTGAGGTGGGCGAACAATGTTTTATAGGCGTTAATGCTACGCTGCGTGATCATATCAAAGTTGGCGAAAGGTGTGTAATTGGTGCAGGAGCTTTGTTGCTTGCAGACGCACAACCAGAAGGTGTGTATATTGGCAATGCCACAGACAGATCGAGAGTGCCAAGTAGTAAATTGAGAGGCATATGAAGGGCGCTTGGAAAAAGCTAGGATTGCTGTATTGTCCACCAACGAAAAACCAACATCACAAGTTATTATCACATGCAGCAAACCCTTTGCCAGTCTTGATTGAAGGGGATGTTTACCGAATTTATTTTAGTGGGCGAGACGTAGATAATAAGTCTTCTGTAGGTGCTGTTGATATTGATATTGTCAGTCGGCAGGTCGTTCAAGAGCATCAGCAACCTTTTTTTGAACATGGGCCGCCTGGGAGTTTTTATGCTGATGGTATTAGTATCGGTAACTGTTATGAAGTAGATGGGCAACAGTTTATGCTGTTTATGGGTTGGCAAACACCCTCTAATGGCCATTGGCGTGGCGATATTGGAAGGTTAGAGATTAATGCTGATATGTCATTGACGTTGGATTGTGAGGCACCGTTTATGAGTGTCGACCCTGTTGATCCGATTAGTTTGTCATATCCTTGGGTTATGAAGTGTGATGCTGATGTTTATCATATGTGGTATGGGTCCACTAAAACTTGGGATGCTGGAAATGATGAAATGATTCATTCCATTAATTACGCAAGTTCATTAGATGGAAACAACTGGGATCGCAAGGGGGTGTCAGTTCCATATAAGCTAGATGTAGCTCAAGCCTTTTCAAAGCCAACGGTCGTGTGTGACAACCAAGGATGTTACGAAATGTGGTTTTCATATCGCAGCGGAAAAGGAGAGGCATATCGTATTGGATATGCGGTTAGTAATAATGCAACTGACTGGCAATTAAAACTCGATGAGGTTGGTATTGATGTTTCAAAAGATGGATGGGATTCTGAGATGATTGAATATCCATTTGTTTTTGAACATAAGGGGGAACGCTATATGTTATACAACGGTAATGGCTATGGTAAATCAGGTTTTGGACTAGCTGTGTTTTCAAATTCATCAATAGATTAATAATGAAAATTTTTATATATACAATCCCTGTAGCGATCCTAGTTGCGTATAGCCAGTTAATGGTTAAATGGCGCACACAGTTAACTGTCGATAATATTATTACCAAAAATGCTCTTGAGAAGTTTTTGGCATATTTCTCAGATCCATATATCCTATCTGCTTATCTTGCTGCACTATTAAGTTCCTTTATATGGCTTATAGTGATCCAGCGCATCCCTTTGTCAACAGGTTTCCCTGTCTATATAGGCAGTACTTTTTTAATCGTAATTTTAGGAAGTTGGCTTTTACTAGGTGAGGTTGTTTCACCTATCAGAATTTTAGCTGCAGGTTTAATTTTAATGGGTATTATTTTAGGAAGTTTAAATTAATGGCTGATAATGTCGCTCCTTCCATCGATGTTTGGTTGGATCATTTAAGAGATAAAATTAGTCATGAAGAGTCAGTGTTTTTAGATCTTTTTGAGACCTATGCAGCTGAAGCTAAGTTTGGTCGGTCGTTTATTGATGCAGACTTAAAAAGGCTCAGTGAGGGGGGTCACATTTTAGAAGTGGGCGCAGGTGCGATGATACTAAGTTGTCAGCTTGCTATAGAAGGTTATGCTATAACAGCGCTTGAGCCTACTGGGAATGGTTTTTCACACTTTTCCAGATTGAGGGAAATTGTATTAGAGCAAGCTAAAAAAGTTGGAGCCGAACCATCTTTACTGCTGCTACCTGCAGAAAAAATGACCGTCAAAAATCAATATGGCTTAGTATTTTCTATCAATGTGATGGAGC
>Ga0209231_1000884_pt1 | contig 13630 bp, 10 predicted proteins | sample Deesub45470m_DNA_FD_188086 | JGI IMG/M metagenome (GOLD analysis project Ga0209231, IMG submission 188086) | Deep subsurface microbial communities from North Pacific Ocean - 450_OLKR46/470m Metagenome (SPAdes) (version 2) | ecosystem: Environmental > Terrestrial > Deep subsurface > Unclassified ... | reverse complement strand
GCGGCGGTGGTGCCCCCGGTCAGGCCGGTGCGGCCGCCTTCGGCAACGCCGCTGGCCGACTCGATGTAAGTGGTGGTGGTGCTGGTGCCGAGCAAGGCGCCAAAGACGGTGGCGATGGCATCCGCGGTGAGCATGCGCGGCAGGTTAATGATTTCGCCGTTTTTATCGACCATGCCGGCTTCGCGGCAGACCGCAAGCATGGTGCCGAGACTGTCAAACAGGTCGATGAACATGAAAGAGAAGATACTCGACCAAAGGCTGATGGAGAGCGCCGCGCCGATGTCGAGTTGCAAGGCGATGGGGGCCGGTGACGGAGGGAGGGCAACCAGTCCGCTTGGCCAGGGGGTCAGCCCGGCCAGCATACCGGCGACAGTGGTGGCTAAAATGGCAATCAGCAAGGCACCGCGCACACGGCGCAGTTCTAGCAGCACTGCCAGCAGCAGTCCGCCAAGGCCGAGGAGGGCCGGGGCGGTAAACGGGCCGAGGCGGACCAGAACGTTGGCGTCGGGGACAATCAGGCCAAGGTTTTTCAGGCCGATGAAGGCGATAAACAGGCCGATGCCGACGGCTGCGGCAATACGCAGGCTGGTCGGGATGGCCCGAACCATTCGTTCCCGCACGCCGAGCCAGGTCAGGAGTAAAAAAAAGGCGCCGGAGAGAAACACCACACCCAGGGCGGTTTGCCAGGGGATGTTGTGGCCGATGACCAGAGAATAGGTGAAGAAGGCATTCAACCCCATGCCGGGAGCCATCATCAACGGGGCGTTGGCCCACAGGGCAATCAACAGCGTTGCCAGGGCGGCAACCAGACAGGTCACCGTGGTTAATGCCCCGGCGTCCATGCCGGCTGCGGCCAGGATATTCGGATTAACAAAGATAATATAGGCGGCAGTGAGAAACGTCGTACATCCGGCCAGAACCTCTGTCCGGACGTTGGTGCTATGGCTTTGCAGTTTGAACAGGCGCTCCAGCATGGGGGGTAACTCCAGTTGCCGCCGACGGGTGTCGGGAAGATGAGGTGGATGCAGTACCGGGACGATGATCTTCTATAGCACAGGGGGTCTGGCTGCGAAAAGTGAAAGTTGGCGCAGTGTCATAGCGGAGATCTCGCTGGACAGTTGTTCGGGTAACAACGGTTATTTTTGTTGTTGTGGCTGATTGATCAGTTCGGTGAAAAGAGTACGGATCGCAACCTTCAAGCCGGGACTGGTGGCGGAATTCACTGCATAGAAGAGCATTTCGCGACTATCGGCAAAATTTCCGAGTTGCGCATGTGCCTGAGCGGCATGAAAGTAGATGCGGGCCTGCTGGTCCTGATCGGTGGCCAAAGGGAGTGTCTGTTTAAGGATGGTGAGAGTTGCTGCCGGGCGCTTTCCGGCCATGGCAAGAACCGCGTCAAGATCGCCCCGCATTACGGGGTTTTGCAGTTGATCGCGAAGCTCTTTGGCGACCAGCGGTTGTTGCAGGGGGCCGGCCAGCAGCAGTCCGAGTCGATAGACGAGTGTGGGGCGCAAGGGATCGTCGAGAGGGAGTAAAGTCAGAGCGTCGGTCCAGGCCTCGGCGGCCTCATCGCTGTCGTCAGTCGCTTCGAGCAGATCGCCCCACTGCAGCCAGTAGTCGGCGTTTTGTGGTGCATAGCGCGCTGCTTCTTCGTAAAGGCGGGCGGCGCCCGGGTAGTCATCCCGCAGCACTTGCGTCTGGGCTTCTTGATACAAACGCTGCGCACGTTGCGGATCGGCCGGGGGCAGGCTGGCGCAGGCAGACAGCAACAGGCTGGCGGTCATGATAAGGGGAAGCAAGAGGAGTCGCATGGGCTCTCCTATCGTTAGGATGGCGGAGTTAGTTCGACGCAGCATGAAACGAAACAGGGCCGGTGTGTACCGGCCCTGTTTTATTATCCGAGTTGAATCCCGGTCAGCTTGAACAGGGCTTCGCGGTACTTTTCCGAAGTCTGGTTGATGACCGCTGCCGGCAGCGGCGGTGGCGGGGCTTTTTTGCCCCAGTCGAGAGTTTCGAGGTAATCGCGCAGAAACTGTTTGTCATAGCTCGGTTGCGGACCGCCCGGTTTGTAACTGGCTTTTGGCCAGAAGCGGGAGGAATCGGGTGACATCGCCTCATCGATCCAGAGCAGTTTCCCCTCAAAAAGGCCGTACTCGAACTTGGTATCGGCGATGATGATCCCTTTGGCGTCGGCGATAGCGCGGGCGCGCAGGTAAATGTTGATCGTGGTGTCGCGAATCTGTTCTGCAATCTCCTGACCGACCAGCTTGACCGTCTCGGCGAAAGAGATGTTTTCGTCGTGCTCGCCAAGTTCCGCCTTGGTCGACGGGGTAAAGATCGGTTCCGGCAGAATCGCACTCTCCTGCAGCCCCTTGGGGAGGTCAATTCCGCAGATGCTGCCGCACTGTTGGTATTCTTTCCAGCCCGAACCGGAGAGATAGCCACGGACGATACACTCCACCGGCAATGGTGCGGCTTTTTTGACCAGCATGCTGCGCCCTTCCAGTTGGGCACGGAACGGGTGGGTCACAGCCGGGAAGTCGCTGACCTCGGTGGCGACGATGTGATTGGGGATCAGATCGGCCATCTGGTTAAACCAGAAAATGGAGATACGGTTCAGCACTTCACCTTTGTACGGCACCCCCTGATCCATAATGACGTCAAATGCCGAGATGCGGTCGGAGGTGACCAGCAGCAGGTGTTCGCCAAGATCGTAGATGTCGCGAACCTTGCCGCGGTTGACCAGCTTGAGTCCAGGCAGGTCAGACTGCATGATAACCGGTTTCATGGTTTAACTCCCAGGGAGAGAAGAGAAGCGGACGGGACGATGTTTGCCTCGGCGTGTAGTTGATCAATTCGGGTTTTCAGAAGGTCTTGACGCTTCTGCTCAAGGACAGCGGTGCGGAGTTCCTCACGTTTGCTGGCATCCAGAAGCGTCATGTCCGCCTCGGTCCGTGCCTTGAGGGTGGCGACGACGAACTGCCCGGCAATGTCGTAAACCTCCGGTGCCACCGGAGCGGCGGCGGTCAGGGTAAAGGCGGCATCGGCCAGACGGCTGTTTTCGCCGATACGGGGAACAAAGGCACCGTAGCTGCGAGCAAACAGGCCGGTCTCCTCGATGGTGAGTTTCTCCTTGCCGGCGACGGCGGCGAGACTCTTGCCGGTCTTGAGTTCGGCGAGCAGAGCCGCCGCAGCGGTTTCTGCCAGGCCGATCGATTGTTGCTTGCGGTAAGCGTCGGCAACGGCGTTTTTGATATCGGCCAGAGGCGGGATTGTGCTCGGCTGGCGCTGTTTAAGGGCAAAAAGAATCGTTTGATTGCCAACGCGCAGCGGGCGGGCCAGTTCCCCGTCGCGCAGGGCAAAGGCGGCGGCCGTAATCTCGGTCTGGTCGCCAAGGCCGGCGATGGTTTCGTTGCGGGCAAACAGGCCGGTTTCGGTCGGTGTCAGGCCCGCATCGGTCGCGGCTTTGGTCAGGTCGCCATTTTTGCGGTTGATATTGTAGGTATCCATCGCCTTTTCGAAGGCAATTGCTTCGGCTTTTTCGGCCCGCAGGCCGGCTTTGACTGCGTCGTAAACGTCGGCCAACGGTTTTTCGCCGGCTTCGATATAGCCTTCGGCTTTGATAATGTGCAGGCCGAACTGAGTTTCAATCAATGCACTGACATCGCCGGGGTTGAGGGCAAAGGCTGCCTTTTCAAACTCCGGCACCATGCTGCCCCGTTTGAAGTAACCGAGCTCGCCGCCACGGGTTGCGCTGCCGGTGTCGTCGGAGTATTTGCGCGCCAATTGGCCAAAATCGTCTCCGGCCCGGGCTTTTTCAAGAACTTTTTCCGCCAGTTTCCGCTTCTCGGCGCGAACCGCCTCGCTGGCGTTTTGATCGATACGGATCAGAATGTGTGCCGCTTTGATCTGCTCATCGATGGCGTACAGGTCGATATGACGTTTGTAGTAGCGTTCAATCTCCTGCTCGTCGAGTTGCACATCCCCGGCATAGTTGGCCGGGTCAAATTGCAGATAACTCAGGGCGACTTTTTCCGGAGTGCGGAATTCTTCCTGATGGTCGGCATAAAACGTTTCGAGAGCCGCATCATTGATCACGACCTTTTTTTCAAACAGGGCCGGGGCAAGCTTGGCAAAGCTCAGATTGATTTTTTCGTTGCGCTTGCGGAATTCGGCATCGATGTCGGCATCGTTCACGCTGGCGCCGGCGGTGATTTGCGCCTGGGCTTTTTCGGCAAACAACGACCGCTTCTGCGAGGCCTCAAATTCTTCAGTGGTCATGCGCTGGTATTCGAGGACCTGCACGTACGTCGCCCGGTCAAAAGCGCCGTTTTGCTGAAACGCAGGGATTTTGGCAATGGCGTCGATCACCTCCTGCCGACTGACCTCAATGTTCAGCCGATTCCCTTCCTGCTCCAGCAATACCTGTCGCAGCAACTGATCGTAGGCGGTTTGCGGCAGGTTCAGCTGTTTTTCCATCTCGGCATTGTAGCTGTTGCCGTAGATGTTCTGGTAGAACTGGGCAATGTTACGTTGCGTTGTCTGGTAATCCCCGGTCGAGATTGCAGTTCCGTTGACCGTAAAGGCCGTGCTGGTGTCTTCGGCCTCACCATCGCGCCCTTTGCCCCAGACCAGGAAAATGGTTCCGACGAAGGTGCCGATGATCGCCCAAAAGACCAGTTTAATCAGGACCGACTTCTGTTTCTTGCGCAGCAGTTCAAGCATTACGAAATATCTCCTCGCGGGGGATGATTATGGCGGATAACAATAGCGACGGATGTTAGACAATAAGGGGGCCAAATGCAATACCTTTTTACTTTTAGCCCTTGCAAAGAAAAGGTGCTTTTGCTAGTGTGAACGACATTTTACAAGGCGGTGCGCAAGGGCGTTCCGGGGTTAAGGAGAGAGACGGAAATGGGAAGCTTGTTCGATACAATCTGGGGTTGGTTCTCTAATGATCTGGCCATCGACCTCGGGACTGCCAATACGCTGGTCTTTTCCCGCGGCGAGGGGATTGTGGTCTGTGAACCGTCTGTGGTTGCCGTAACCAAGGATCATCTGGGGCAGCGCAAGGTGCTTGCCGTCGGCATGGAAGCCAAGAAGATGCTCGGACGCACGCCGGGCAGCATTATGGCCATCCGGCCGATGAAAGATGGTGTTATTGCTGATTTTGACATCACCGAAGAGATGCTGCGCTATTTTATCAAGAAGGTGCACAACCGTCGAACCCTGGCCCGGCCGCGGATTGTTATCTGCGTACCGTCGGGGATTACCCAGGTTGAGAAGCGGGCTGTACGCGAGTCGGCGGAGTCGGCCGGTGCGCGTGAAGTTTATCTGATCGAGGAGCCGATGGCGGCAGCGATCGGTGCCGGATTGCCGATTACCGAGGCCTCAGGCAATATGATCGTCGATATCGGTGGCGGGACCACCGAGGTGGCGGTCATTTCGCTCTCCGGCATTGTCTATGCCAAGAGTGTTCGCGTCGGCGGCGATAAGATGGATGAAGCGATCGTCCAGTACATGAAGCGTAAATATAATCTGCTCATCGGCGAGCGCACGGCGGAGCAGATCAAGATCGAAATCGGCAGCGCGTATCCGGACGAAGAGGAAAAACACATGGACGTCAAGGGCCGCGATCTGGTCAGTGGCATCCCGAAAACCATCGATATCCATGCCGGAGAGATCCGCGAGGCGTTGGCCGAACCGGTCAATGCCATTGTCGAGGCGGTGCGTGTCGCGCTTGAACGGACGCCGCCGGAATTGGCTGCGGACATTGTCGACAAAGGGATTGTCTTAGCCGGTGGCGGTGCGTTGCTGCGCAATATCGATTTGCTGCTGCGCGAGGAGACCGGTCTGCCGGTGGTGATCGCCGAAGACCCTCTCTCCTGTGTTGTGCTTGGCTCCGGTAAGGTCCTCGATGAACTCGACCTGCTGAAGCGGGTTGCCGTTCAATCCTGACGTCACTGGCACCGTGTCGGTGCCGGATGTATCGTGAACAGGAAAAGGGGGCCGCTGGCCCTCTTTTTCGTCGCAAGAGGCTCTAGATGTTTGATCTTCTCCAGCGCTATCGTCGGCATATTCTTGCCTGCGGCCTCATTCTGGCGGCGCTTCTCTTCTATTCGGCCAATTTGCGCAGCAGTGGCGCGTCGACGTTTTTCGAGCGCTCGGTGCTGGCGGTCACGGCGCCACTATTGTCTGGGCTGGATGCAATCTGGAGCAGTGCAGCTGATTCCTGGACCCATTATCTTTGGCTGATTGATGCCGCAGCAGAGAATGATCGTCTGCTCGAAGAGACCCGGAACCTGAAAGCTGATCTGGTTGCCGTGCAGGAGGTGAGTCTGGCCAACGAGCGCTTGCGCCGTCTGCTCGATTTTAAGGAAGAGCTGGCGATGCCAACCCTGCCGGCTCAGGTCATAGGTGAAGACGCCAGCAGTTGGTTTCGTACCGTGGTGATCAACAAGGGGAGCGAGGACGGCATCGCCGAGGGGATGCCGGTGGTGGTCGCAGAAGGGGCGGTCGGCCGGACGATTCGGGTTGCGGCCCGACAATCCCGGGTTCTGTTGATTACTGATGCCTCCTCGGCGGTGGCTGCATTGGTCCAAAAAAATCGGACGCGGGGTGTCTGTCGTGGGGAAGGGGATAGTCTGACGCTCGATTTTGCTCTGCGTCTGAAGGAGATCGAAGTCGGTGACCTGATTGTTTCATCCGGCACCGGCGGTGTTTTTCCCAAAGGTTTGGCTATCGGTCATGTTGAGGCGGTCAGTCGGGGAGATTTCGGTCTGTTCCAGTCAGTGACTGTGACCCCGACTGTTGATTTTTCGCGACTCGAGGAAGTTCTGGTCTTATTGCGCTTGCCGCAGGTTGATGAGGCCATCTGATGCGGTTGCTGTTTTATGCCCTGTTCGGGCTTTTCGGTTTGATTCTGCAAGCGACACTCCTGCCGCGTATGGTCCCCTTTCACTTCAAACCCGGTTTGTTGCTGATTCTGGTGGTTTATCTTGGTCTCAGTGAAAAGGCCGGGACCGGTGCTCCCCTCGCTTATCTGTTTGGTCTGTTGTTCGATGTTTTTACCGGTGCCGAGCCCGGTCGTTACGGACTGCTGTTTCTGCTGGTCTATTTCAGTGTCCGCGCGACCGTCGGTTTTTTTGATTCAGAGAATCCCTTTCTGTTGCTGTTTCTGGTCGCTTGCGGCACCTTGCTGGAGTCGTCCCTGTTGGTGTTTCTCGATCTTATCTTTGCCTCGGGAAGGTTGTGGCCGATTGTTCTGCGGGCGCTGGTGCCGCAGTTGCTGGCCAACGTTGTCGCCGCCACTGCTCTGCTGCTCGTTGTGACCTGGCTGCAGCGGCGTTTCCCCCGCTTGCGGGTGCCGGGGATGCAACGGCTGGATGAACGCTATGAATCTTAGAACGCGCTGGGTCGATCTCCCCCGGTTGAAAAATCGTTTTGCGGTGTTGACCCTGGCGGTTCTGGTGGTTTTTGCCGTGCTGTTGTTACGCTTGTGGTTTCTGCAGGTCATCAGCAGTGACCGTTATCGGGAGTTGTCGGAAAAAAACCGCATGCGTTACCTGCCGGTGGCCGCCCCGAGAGGGCCGGTATACGATCGTAACGGACTTCTATTGATCGATAATCGTCCCGGATTTACCCTTGCCGCCTTGCGCCAGGAGGTCGAGGACAGCAGTTCTTTGCTTGACCATCTGGCCGGCTTTCTCGATGGTGACCGGACCCTTCTTGCCGATTACTGGCAAAAAGGGAAGAAGCTGCCCCGTTATCGTCCGGTGCCACTGGCAATTGATGTGAATCGGGACATTGTCGAACGGGTTCAGGAGAACGCGCCTGCGCTACCTGGAGTGGTGACTCTGGTCAAACCGGTCCGCGCTTATCCTTACGGTGATCTCGGTTCCCATCTCTTTGGCTACCTGGGAGAAATTACCGAAAGGGAGCTACGCAGCGGTGACTACAATGATTACCGGGGTGGTGAATTTGTTGGTAAAAGTGGTCTGGAGCGCTATCTGGAAAGCTCTCTGCGCGGCGTCGAGGGGGAGCGCCTGCTCGAAGTTGATGTTAAGGGGCGCGAACTTCGTATCCTGAAGACTCTTGAAGCGCAACCGGGCAAAAAAGTTTTTTTGACTCTTAACGCCGCCTTGCAGCAGGCGGCGGAGCAGGCGATTGGCGATCAGTCCGGGGCGGCGGTCGCTCTTGATGTGCGCACCGGAGAGGTTCTTTGTCTGGCCAATCGCCCTTCATACGACCCGTCTCTTTTCGCCCGTGGCATCCGTGATGATGAGTGGCTGGCTCTGCTGGAAAACCCGCGGCACCCGCTGCAGAACAAGGCTCTTAAAGGTCAGTACCCGCCCGGTTCAATCTTCAAACTGGTCACGGCGTTGGCTGCCCTGCGCAGTGGTCTGGTCGGCCCGGGCCATACCGTGCACTGTAATGGCAAGTTCGCCCTTGGTAACCGCGAGTTTCGCTGCTGGAAAAAAGAGGGTCACGGCGAGGTTGATCTGAAAAAGGCCGTGCGGGAAAGCTGCGATGTCTGGTTTTACGATGTTTCACTGAAAATTGGTATCGATCGTATCGCTGAGGCCGCGCGGGATCTTGGTCTTGGCAGTGTGACCGGGTATCTGGCGGATGATGAAAAATCGGGATTGATTCCGGATCAGGCCTGGAAGAAAAAGCGCTTTAAAGAGCGCTGGTACGACGGGGAGACCGTCATTGCCGCCATCGGTCAGGGGTATGATCTGGTGACGCCGATACAGCTGGCCGTTATGATGGCGGCGGTCGCCAATGGTGGTAAGGTGATGCGTCCATATGTTGTGAATCGGGTCGAGGATTTTGCCGGCAATGTCTTGTTGCAACAAGAGCCGGTCATCGTGCGTGAAAGCGCTTTCTCCGAAGCCAATTTGCGACTGTTGCGCAACGGGCTGGAGGCGGTGGTGAATGATCCCGGCGGCACCGGTTGGCTGAGCCGGGTGCCGGGGGTGCGGGTTGCCGGCAAGACCGGTACGGCGCAGGTGGTCCGGCAGTCAGAGGAGGATCTCAAGCTTAAGGATGACGAGATCGCCTACCTGCATCGTGATCATGCCCTGTTTGTCGCCTATGCGCCGGCGGAAGCGCCGGAGATTGCCGTCGGTGTGGTGGTGGAGCATGGCAGTCACGGCAGCACCGCTGCCGCGCCGGTCGCCAGGGCGATTCTGGCGGCCTATTTTCACAAAGATATCATGGCTGATCCCATCGACCCGGATGCAGTCGGGGAGAATGAGTGATGTTTGATCGTCGGCTGTTGACTCATTTCGACTGGGTGTTGCTCTTTCTGGTCTGCCTCATTGCCGGTATCGGTATTCTCAATCTGTATAGTGCGACGTCGAGTTGGGAGGCTGAATTGACGCCGGTCTATGTCAAGCAGTTCTACTGGCTCTGCATCGGTCTTTCTATCGCTTTGGCGCTCTCCCTGTTTGATTATCGGCACCTGGAATATTTTGCCATGCCGTTGTATGTGGTTAACATTATGCTGTTGCTGTTGGTTCTGGTTGCCGGAAAAACTTCCATGGGCGCAACGCGCTGGCTCAATCTCGGTTTTTTTAACCTGCAGCCGAGTGAATTGATGAAGATCATGATTATCTTCGTTCTGGCCCGGCACTATAATCATCGCGACCCGCTGCTTGGTTTTGATCTGCGTGGGCTGCTCACCCCTTTCGCCCTCCTTGGCGTGCCGACCCTGCTGATTATGAAACAGCCCGATCTTGGCACGGCCATGCTGGTTATTTTTATTGCTGCGTCCATTGCCCTGTTTGCCGGCATCCAGCGCCGGACCCTGCTGACGCTTGGCGTCCTTGGTATCGGTGCGGTCTACGCCGGCTGGCGGATGTTGCACGGTTATCAGAAGGAGCGGATTCTTACCTTCATCAATCCCGAACGCGATCCGCTTGGCTCGGGGTATCACATTATCCAGTCGAAGATCGCCGTCGGTAGCGGCGGCTTTTTAGGCAAGGGTTTCATGCAGGGGACCCAGTCGCAGCTGTCGTTTCTGCCCGAGCGCCACACCGATTTTGCTTTTTCGGTCTTTGCCGAGGAATGGGGTTTCTCCGGCTCTCTGATTCTGGTGCTGCTTTACCTGCTGCTGGTCAGTTGGGGGATTTATGTTGCCCGCCGGGCCAACGACCGGTTTGGTATGTACATCGCACTGGGGGTCACGGCCATGTTGTTCTGGCATATTGTGGTGAATCTCGGCATGGTGATCGGCTTGCTGCCGGTGGTCGGGGTGCCACTGCCGCTCTTCTCTTATGGCGGGACCAGTATGGTGACGACTATGGTCGGGGTGGGGTTGTTGCTCAATATCAGCATGCGCCGCTTCATGTTCTAAGGTGGCGGCTGAAATCGCGCGTCTGCTGCGTTACCCTTCTTCTCGTGCGCTCAACGTAGCTACCGCTACGCCTCGCTTCTCGGCGGCGGGTGCCTTGCATCCATCACGATTTGAGCCGCCACGGCGGCGGTGTTTCAGGTAAGGTCTGTCATGGAGCGTCTGCGGCGTTGCCCTTGGGTTCGTCGCGCGATGTAGCTGTCGCTACGCTCACTTCTCTCCCGGCGGCTGCCTTGCATCCATCACGATTTGAGCCGCCACGAAGCCCCCATCAAGCCCCCTCATCATTTTCAAAATCGGTTATACTTGAGCGCATCCACTTGACGGTTGGAGGCGATCATGCACGAGGCACTGTTCTGGGACAAGGCGGAAGGGGGCCGGGTTCACTGCCGGTTGTGCCGCTTCTTTTGCCAGATTGCGGATGGCCATAGCGGCCGTTGTGGCGTCCGGGTCAACCGGGACGGGGTGCTCTACACTCTGGTTTATGGTCGCAGTGTCGCCAGCAATGTTGATCCGATTGAAAAAAAACCTCTGTTTCATCTCCTGCCTGGCAGTAAAAGCTACTCCATCGCCACCGTCGGCTGCAATTTTCGCTGTCTGCACTGCCAGAACGCCACCATCTCGCAGTGGCCTCTGAGCCAAAAAGAGATCCCCGGTGAAGAGTTGTCGCCGAAAGAGGTGGTCGCGGCGGCACTTGCGGCGGGTTGCCGCAGCATCGCCTACACCTACACTGAACCGACCATCTTTTACGAATATGCCGCCGACACCATGCGTCTGGCGCATGCGGCCGGGCTGAAAAATGTTTTTGTCAGTAACGGCTACACCTCGACAAAGGCGCTGGAAGCGATTGCCCCCTGGCTCGACGCGGCCAATATCGACCTGAAAGGGTTCACCGAGGAGTTCTATCGCTCGGTGACCGGCGCCAGTCTGGCCGGGGTGCTGGCCACTCTGCGCGATTACCATCGTCTCGGCATCTGGCTTGAGGTGACGACCCTGCTGATCCCCGGTTATAACGATGACGATGTTCAGTTGAAAGGCATCGCCGGGTTTATTGTTGATGAACTTGGTGTTGACACCCCTTGGCATGTCACCGCCTTTTACCCGGCCTGGCAGATGCAGGATGTCCCACCAACCCCGGTAGCGACTGTATTGCGGGCCCGGCAGATCGGTTTGTCCGCTGGACTGAACAACGTCTATGTTGGTAATATCCCGGGTACCGATGGTGAAGCGACCTGCTGCCCGTCCTGTCGCGCAACCTTGCTGGAACGTAACGGTTATCGGATCAACATCCGACAGTTTGATGCCGGATGTTGTCGCTGCTGCGGTTCCCGGATTGCCGGAGTCTGGGCCTGAGTCAGATGGTGAAAAGGAGAGATGATGGACATGTTTCAAATTGATCACGACATTTTGATGCAATGGGGGTCGCGCATCCTGTTTGCGCTTTTGATTCTTGTTGTCGGATTCATCCTGTCGAGGATCGTCGTGCGCTTGCTGATTCGGCTTCTGCGGCGGACAGTGACTGACGAGGCGTTGCTGCACTTTATCCAGTCGGTACTTAATGCGCTGCTGCTGGTTGCCGTGATCGCCGCCTCCCTAGACCAACTCGGTGTCGACACAACCTCGTTTCTGGCTGTCCTCGGCGCCGCCGGTCTCGCCGTTGGTTTAGCGATGAAGGACTCACTGCAGAACGTCGCCTCCGGCGTACTGATCATTGCTCTGCGCCCGTTTCGGGCCGGCGATTACGTCGACGCCGCCGGCGTTGGTGGCACGGTCGAAAAGGTCAGTCTGTTCACCACCTGTTTGCTGACGCCGGATAACCGCGAGGTGATTCTGCCCAACAGTGCCGTCGTCGGTGCGACGCTGACCAACTACTCGGCCCGCAACACCCGGCGTATCGATCTGGTCTTCGGCATCGCCTACACTGATTCGATTGCCGCCGCAAGGCAGGTGCTGCAGCAGGTTCTGGCCGCTGAGCCCCGCATTCTCGCCGACCCGGAGGTGTTGATTGTCGTCGGCGAGCTCGGCGACAACAGCGTTAACCTTTATGTGCGCCCTTGGGTGAAGAGTGGTGATTACTGGGATGTGCGTTTCGCACTGTTGGAGCGGGTCAAACTCGCCTTTGACGAAGCCGGGATCAGCATCCCTTTCCCGCAACGCGACGTTCACCTCTACCGCTGCGAGGCCTGACATGGCCCACCTGACTGCGCGCAACGGATACCGGCAACTGGCGGGTCGCCTCAACAAGTCGCCGCAGGGGGCACCGCCGGAGAAGCTGCTGTTCGACATTCTCGCCCTGCTGTTTTCCGAACGCGAGGCGCAGCTGGTCGCCAAGCTGCCGTTAAAACCGTTCACCGCCGAGACTGCCGCACGCGCCTGGAAGCTCGATTTGGCGACGGCTGAGTCGGTTTTGCAAGGACTGGCCGGTCGTGCTTTGCTGGTCGATGTGATCCAGAATGGACAAACCGAGTATGTGTTGCCCCCGCCGATGGCCGGGTTCTTTGAGTTTGCCCTGATGCGCTATCGCAATGATATCGATCAACACCAGCTGGCGCTGCTTTATGAAGAGTATGTCACCGTTGGCGATGCCTTCGGTCAGGCCCTGTTCGGCTCCGGACGCACCCAGCTTGGGCGGGTGTTTGCTCAGGAAGAGTCGCTGACGGATCTCGACGCCTTGCATGTTCTTGATGCCGATCGTGCCTCGGCGGTGGTCGATGCGGCCAGCGTCATTGGAGTCGGTCTCTGCTATTGCCGGCACAAGAAGCAGCACACCGGTGGTGCCTGCAGCGCCGAAATGGAAATCTGTCTGACCTTCGATACCGTCGCCGATTCACTGGTGCGCCACAACTACGCACGGCGCATTGAGCGCAGCGAAGCACATGAGCTGCTGGCGAAGGCGCGGGGGCAGAATCTGGTCCACTTTGGCGAGAATGTGCAGCTAGGGGTCGGTTTTATCTGCAACTGCTGCCCCTGCTGCTGCGAAGCGATGCTGGCGGCACGCCGCTTCGGCTTTACCCGTGCCGTGCACACCAGCAATTTTATCGTCGCCGTGGCAAAGAACTGCAGCGGCTGCGGTCGCTGCCTGCCGGTATGCCCGGTCGGAGCGTTGACTCTGGAGGCGGACGGAGAACAGGGACAAGGGCGGAAGCGGGCGGTGCTCGACGAGGAGAAGTGCCTTGGCTGCGGTGTCTGTGTCCGCAACTGCCAACGCGATGCTCTTTCGATGCAGGTGCGGGAAAAACGGGTATTGACGCCGGTGAATTCGGTGCACAAGGC
>Ga0209231_1000883_pt1 | contig 13644 bp, 16 predicted proteins | sample Deesub45470m_DNA_FD_188086 | JGI IMG/M metagenome (GOLD analysis project Ga0209231, IMG submission 188086) | Deep subsurface microbial communities from North Pacific Ocean - 450_OLKR46/470m Metagenome (SPAdes) (version 2) | ecosystem: Environmental > Terrestrial > Deep subsurface > Unclassified ... | reverse complement strand
CTGATGCACCAGCCGATGACCGGCGAACTGTTTTTCGGCAGCGCCGTCGGCGCTTTTCTGCGGCACAACGGTCGAGTCATCCCGCTGCAGACCCGACAGGACGTGCGCCTCGCTGACGCCATCCTTTACAGCACCCACGAAAGCATGTTTGTCGAGCCGGATCACCTGGCGGCCTTCCGGCGCATCGCGCAACAGGTGAAGCTGCAGCGCTTCGGTGGTGACTGCTACGCCTACTGCATGCTCGCCCTCGGCCAGATCGACCTGGTGGTTGAGGACACCCTGCAAGCCTACGACATCGTGCCGCTGATTCCGATTATCGAAGCGGCCGGCGGCGTGGTCACCGATTCCCAGGGCAAGACACCATTGACCGGCGGCTTCGTCATCGCCGCCGCCAACCGGCAGCTGCACGCAGAAGCGATGGCCCTGCTCTGAAATTCGAGAGACTGTTATGGAAACGATCAAGACCGCCAGCTTTGAATATCTGATCGACCTCGCCAAGCCGAATCCCGAGGGTGGTTACACGTTCGTGCTCGATGGCACTTCCTACCAGATTGAAGACGTTCTCGAGATTTCGCGGATTGCTTCCCGGCACGGGTACATCGTCATCTACTGAGCCGGGCACATCAATCAACACCAACCCATCGATTGGAGTATGTCATGTACCTTGCCCGAGACAACAACAAAGACCTCTACCTGTTTTACGGCAAGCCAAGCCGTGGCAGAGAGTGCTGGTGGGCGGAGGAGGGGGTCGATGGCACCTACCTCAAGCTTGACAAGTCGCTTTATCTCGAAGTCACTTGGGATTCGGAGCCGCTGGAGGTCGAACTGGTCGTCAAGTCGAGCGATTCATAGCAAAGGGTTTACGAGACACCCACCACGCAGAACGAAACAGAACCTGAAGCGAAAGGCAGCCAATCGGCTGCCTTTCGCTTTTCCAGACGTGGACTAGAGCCCACTGGCATCGAGTGACGACTCTATCTCCAACGCCTTGAGCCGCAGAACCATCTTGCGTCGCACCGCCGTCGGAATTTCAACGTGCAGGCAAAGGGTTTGCGGGTTGAGTTTGCGGGCAGCATGACGTTGCAGGGCGTTGGCGCCGGCGCCGGGAATCCAGCGCACCTTCTCTCCCGAAAGGAAGTTACGCTCCTCTCCGTCAAGCAGACTGTCCAGATCGGCCCGAGGGTCAACCTCAGTCCCAAGCAGTTGCATGCCGCCGAGCAGGGCGAAATTGTAGCAGCGGTGGGGGGCGCTGCAGAGTTGCACGTACATGGTGTCAGACAGTTCGCGTACCAGCTCCAGGCCATAGCGCAGGGCGGCATTTGGTTGCAGGTGCAATACATGGTCGGTTTCGTGCAAAAGGCCAAACTGGTCCGGATGGGCAAAGGGCGGCAGCCCACCGAGCCCGACCACCACCCGGCGGTCGTCAACCTCGGTGCCAACGCAACCGTGGATATCGAGCACCAGTTCCGGCAAGGCGACATCGAGTGCGGCGACATAGCGCGACAGCCCCTCTTCGAGTTTGTAGCAATACGGGTGGCCCTGGGCATTGCTGTAGGGATAGATAACATCGATGTTGCTTGGGTTGAGCGGCACACCCCACTCTGTCAGACGTGTCAGGTTGGCATCAGTGAGCGGCTCGCGGCCGGCAAACCCAAGGTTGATCAGCGCCGTGCCGCCTTTGCCGGAGCGCAAAAGATAGAGCGCAACTTCGAGGGTGTGCGGGTCGTAGGGACCATGGCTGGCCGTAACCAACGGTTGCCGGTGACGCTCCTCTGGCAGGGTATGACGCAAGAGCAGCACACCGCCAGCCTCGTCAGCCAGGTAGCGCGCCTCAAACGCCGGCAGAGCGCGGCCGCAAGCGGTCCAGTCGCTGTCGCTACGTGGCATCTCGGCAAAGAATCGTTCGAGCACCGTCTGACGCCAGGTGGCGACGAAGCGCAGGCAGAACTGTGGTAGCCGGTAGTAGATCGCATAATCCGCCGCATCGAGGTAGATGCGTACCTGCAGTTCCTTGATCAGCTGCCGGTTGTAATTGTTCTGGGTTGTTTTAAGGATGCGCCCGGTAAGCTCCTCCATGCTGGCAAAGGCTTCTTCTGCCGGTGACTGGGCAAGCCGTTCGACGCGCTTGAGCTGGCTGTAATCCTCCCGACCGATTTCAACTTCGAGACGATTGAGATGCCGTTTAAAGGGGACGGAAGCGTCAACCTCGAAGTTACTCAAAAAGAGAGGGGAGATAGCTTGGCGACGATCATTCATGAAAACCTTGTTTCGACGAAGGGAGAATTCATACCAAGTGTAGCAGATGAATCCACCTGAGCGAAAGCGGCCGGGGCTAACGACGGAGACGAACGAACGAGCAAAAGATCCCGGCGACACACAGACCGGAAAAGGTCAGCAGAGCGATGCGCATGCTCATGAGGAAGGCGGGCTGGGTGTCAGGGGTGATAGCGTGGCCACCCATAAAGATCGAAAAAATCACGGTGATGATGGTCATGCTGCCCATCATCCCCAGGGTCCGCACCGTGCTGTTAAGCCCTGAAGCGACGCCGAGATGACGCGGTTCGACGCTGCCCATGATGACGCTGACGTTGGGTGATGAGAAGAGGGCGAAACCCAGGCCGAGGAAGGCCAGCACGGCGACCACCAACCCGAGCGGCGCAGTCGCACCGATCCCGGCGGCGAGAGCGAGGCCGACGGCGCACAGGGCCATGCCGGCGGTCGCCACGACTGCTGCCTGAAAGCGATCTGCCAACCGGCCGCAGAGAGGTGAGAAGACCGTCTGAACTATCGGCTGAATAATCAGCAGGGTGCCGGCCTGATGCGGGTTCATCCCCTTGACATACTGCAGGTAGAGGCTGAGAAAAAAGGTCACGCCAAAGGTAGCGGCGTAATTGAGCAGCGCCGCCAGGCTGGAGAAGGCGAAGACCCGGTTGGAACGCAGCAGGGTAACATCGAGCACCGGGTAGGCGGTGCGCGCCTCGAAGGCCAGAAAAAGGGCGAGGCCAGCGATACCAGCGGCGGCCAGCAGCCAGGCCCAGGGACCTTGGTGAAGGTTGGAGGCCCCGGCGATGAGCAGCAGAATGGCCGCAGCGTAGAGCAGGCTCCCCCGCCAGTCAAAAGGCTCTCCAGCCGCCTCTGCCCACTCGCCACGCAGGCGAGTGCAGGCAACGATGAAGGTGATCAGACCGAGCGGTACCGCAAGATAGAAGATGGAGCGCCAGCCAAAGGCGGTGATCAGGGCGCCACCGAAATAAGGACCGCAGGAGATGCCGGCATAAACGCTGGCGACTGCGATGCCGAGGGCCTTGCCGCGCTCCTTTTGGGGAAAGACAGAGACGACGATGGCGAAGGTGGTCGCCATGACCATCGCTCCCCCCATCCCCTGCAGAAAGCGCATAGCGATCATCGACTCGATGGACCAGGCCTGGGAGAGGAGTCCACCGGCGGAAGTGAAGACAAGGATGCCGATGAGGAGAACCCTGCGCCGGCCATGGATATCCCCCAGTCGCCCCATGGCGAGCAGGAAGATCGAGGCTGACAGCACGTAGGTGGTCTCGACCAGGCCGAGTTGCATGGCGCTCGCCGCGAAATCTCTGCCGATAGCCGGCAAGGCCACGCCGACCGCCGACATCATGAACGGCATAAGGAAGTGGGCGGTGCAGACGACAAACAGGGTGGCGGAGCGCGAGGTCCGAGCGGTCACAGGTAAGTTCTCCCCCCCTGGTAGGTTCTGGAGAAGAAACTGTTGGAGAGCTGTTCGATGCGCACCTCTTTGCCGGCCCGGGGGGCGTGGATGAAAGAATCCTTGCCGATATACATACCGACATGGGTGATACGCGTCCCACCTTTGGTGGCGAAAAACACCAGATCACCTGGCAGAAGATCTTTTTTGGCGACCCAGCGCCCAGCCTGAAACTGGGCACGTGAGTTTCGTGGCAGGTTGAGGCCGTTGAGCCGATAACTGACCATGGTCAAGCCGCTGCAGTCAAAACCGTCCTCGGTGGTCGTGCCTCCCCAGAGATAAGGAGTGCCGATGAAACGTCTGGCCGTGCTGACCAGCTCGCTGCGCAGGTCACCCTGGCCGCTTTGCCGGATACGGGCGGCGCTGTAGTCGCCGGGGGCGACAATAAAAAAAACACCGATCAGCCCCTGAGCCTGCAGGCGTTCGGCTTCCTCGCGGGCCGGGCGATAACTTGAATGGTTACCGAAACGCACCTTGTAGAGACCCGACTCGTGGCGAAAATAGTAAGCGTCAATCCCTCGACCCTCAAGGACCTGCTCCAGGCGCACGGCGTTGTCGAGCTTGGCGAAAGCGCCAACCTGGATGCTGTAGCCCATGTCCGCCAGCGGAGCGATAGTGGGGACGTCGTCCAACAGTTCGGCGATCGGATCAGCTATCGTTGTAACAGGCTCAGGAACCTTTGGCGGCACGGGCGGCCAGGAAGTTGACGGCGGCACGGGCGGCCAGGAAGTTGACGGCGGCACGGGCGGCCAGGAAGTTGACGGCGGCACGGGCGGCCAGGAAGTTGACGGCGGCGGGGCCCCACAGGCCGTCAGGAGGAACCCGACAAGGAGCAGGGCGACCAGCGGCCAGATATTTACGCGCGGGGCTTTTAGCCAGATCATATTGTGTGCTTGTGAGTTACAACCATCTCAGGGGCTGTCAGTAGCGAACCTTGAGGCGATCGAGGGTGCGATGAATATCTTCGAGGCTGAAGCCGAGTTTCTCGCAGCACAGCTCCGACCAGGTCTCGTACTGTTCGACCCGCGTCAGCAGTTCAGCGATCAACTCCTCGCGGCCGGCAAACACTTCGGGGTGCTCGGCAACCCTGAGCAAGAGCGGAACAATGAAATCGGGGAGGTCACCCTCCTCGTTCTGTTGGCGAACACAGGCTGCCAGTTGTGCGAACAGATCCATAACCTTCTCCCGGGCAGGTTCTAACCTTGTCGAGAATAAACGATCGGCACCAGAGGTTCAAGTCGCTCGCTCAGTAAAGCCACAGAACGACCAGATTGAGCAGGCCGATCAGTCCACCAAGGATCGCGCCGAACAGGTTGATGTACTTGAACTGCTCTTTCATCACCCCCATCAGCAGCTCTTCAACCTGCAGGATGTCGAGTTGATTGACCTTCCCCTCGACCATGCGGGCAATGTTCAGGGTTTCGATCAGGGGGGGAACCTCTTTCTGCAAAACTTCGCCGATCTGCCGGTAGAGACCTTCCTCCAGCTCTTGGAGGGCATCGGCCGGCAGCCGCTCTGCCAGGCGGCCAAGAGGTCGCTGAAAAACCCACTCATCGAACTTCTCTTTCAACAAGGCATCGATGGCCGCACTACACTCCGCAGAGCGCGCCAGTTGCAGCAGCCGCTCGACCAGACCGTCCTGCAGCCGCGCCAAGCCGCCAGCCGGCAGGTTGGCGTCGAGCAGGCTGCGGAAGGAGCGATCCTTGATGCGTTGCAGGCCGTTTTCGCCAAAACCAATCAGAAGCTCTGTCGTGCGGCGGCTCTGCAGGGCGGCGACGCTGCGTTCCCGCAGAAAACGTCGGGCACCGGCAACCTTTTCGTAGGGGGCTTTTTCCAGGAAGCTGCTTAACGGTCGCTCAAGGATGGTTTCGATACGGTCACGCAGCAGGGCTGCGACCTGTTGCTGGGTCCGCTCCTGACGCAGCCAGTCGGCCAGTTCTTCGCCGGCCTTATCGAGAAATTCTGGGATACGGGCGTTGATTTTATCCAGATTAATAAAGCCCGACAAAAGCCCGGCAAAGCCTCCCAGGGAACCGAGAAAGGCTTCGATCCCCTGCTGCGCCCGGGAGGCGAGGCGCTGACGGAACTCAGGATCGTAAAGGAGCCCGCCGAAACGTTCGAGCAGGGGGGGCACTTCGCGCTCAAGTTGCTGCAGCAGCAGCGCTACAATGTCGTCCGGCAACAAGCTCCGCAGCGGACGATCGCTCTGCAGCAATCGATCGAGACGGTCGTCGACAAAACGTCGGACGGTCTCGATCGCCTCAGGGGAATGCAGGACCGTGGTGAGGCGGCCGTCGAGGTGTTGCCGCAGGTCGCGGTAGCGCTCCGGGGTCAAAAAACTTTCCAGATCGCGCGCCAGCAGCGCGTCACCCTTCTCCACCAGAAAGGCCCGCAGATGCATGGCGAAGGCGTCGCTGGCAAGGTAACCGGTAAGCTCCTTGCCGGCACGCAGACGCGCCATCTCCACCAGTTCCCGAAAGCGCCGCCGGTAGCGCTCGGGGAGCAGGCTTTCGAGCGGACCAAGCTCGCGGTCGAGGAAGGCGGCCAGTTTTTCGTTGACCGTCCCCTTGAGTTCACGGCGAAAGCCAGGGTGTTCCAGAGCCCGGCTGACGTCGGCAGCGGTCAGCAGGTGACTCCCAACCATTTCGCCCATACGTTGCGCCAGCTCGCCGCGTTTGGCGGGGATGATCCCCGGGGTCAATGGCAGGCGCAGGCCGAACAGCCGCCAGGGGTGCAGCGGACGAAACAGCATCCGAATGGCGATATAATTGGTGACATAGCCAATCAATGCGCCAAGCAGGGGGGGGAGCAGGTAGGGGAGCCATTCAGGCATGATCATCTCCAGGGGCAGTGATGCCTCGTGCAACAGCCTTTACCGTGGGCCGGCTTTGGGCTAGGATAGCCGCGCGCTAAGGGAGGCGCAGCCATGGCCGATCATCTTGTGCGTATTCTGACCAACGACGGCGCGGTACGCGTCAGCATCGCAGACACCACCTTGCTGGTTGAGGAAGTCCGCCGGCGGCAGCAGACCGACCCGACCGCCACGGTCGCTATCGGCCGACTGACAACCGCAGCGGCCCTGATGGGCAGCCTGCTCAAGGGACAGCAGCGGATCGCTTTGACCATCGAGGGGAACGGGCCGCTGCGCCGCCTGCAGGCAGAAGCCGAGGCCGATGGCCGGGTGCGCGCCTCACTCAAGGTCCCGGTGGCCGCTCTGCCACCGCGCGACGGTCGTTTCGACGTGGCCGGGGCGGTGGGACGGGCCGGTTTTCTGCACGTAGTCAAGGACCTCGGGCTCAAGGAGCCCTACCGCGGGTTGGTCCAACTGGTCAGCAGCGAGATCGGCGAGGACATCGCTTACTACTTCACGACCTCTGAACAAACCCCCTCGAGCGTCGCTCTCGGCGTTGAACTTGGCGGGCAGGCCGAGGTCGCGGCGGCGGGAGGCTACCTGATGCAACTGCTACCGGATGCTTCGCCGGAGCTAGCTGACCAGTTAATCAGTAATCTCAAGTCGCTGCCACCGACCACAACCCTGCTGAAGGAAGGGCTCTCCCCTGAAGGGATCGCTGCACGCATGCTCAAAGACCTGCCCTTCCACAACCTCGGGTCAACACCGCTGGTCTTTTCCTGTTCATGCAGCCGCGAGCAGACGCTGCAGCTGCTGCGACTGCTCGGCGCTGACGAACTCGAGCAGATGATTGCCGAGGCCGGTGAGACGCAGGTGACTTGTGAGTTCTGTAAAGAAGTCTACTCTGTCGATGCTGTCACCTTGCGTGCTGTCAGGGCAAGCCTGTAGCGCGACGCAGTTCCAGCTGCGCACCTGGCTCTGTCCGGTACTGCCAATCCCAACTCTGTACGGCGAGACCCCGCCGGACAAAAAACCTTTCCAGCAGCTCCCGGCGTTTTTCTGCCAGCGCCTGGGCGGCAAAGACAGAACCCTCCTCACCTGACACGGTCACCTGCCAGCGCTCGCCGCTGCCGGACTTCAACCAGCCAGCCAGGGCCTCAAGGCAGGACAGTCCCGCCTCGCTCGGCAGCACGGCCGTCGGCGGGTAGAGACTGCCGGCAGCATAGTGAATCACCTGTGGTGGCCCGGACTCAACCAGGGCACAGGGCAGTTCGGAAAGACGCTTTGCCGGCAGCACAGTCTTGGCCGAAACGACAGCGGGGTTCGCCTTGGTTGCGGCGGTCACCGGGGTCGGGGGTGTGTCTGACGGCGGGGCGCAGGCGGACAAGTTGATCAGTAACAGCCCTGCACCGAGCAGGCTCCAGCACTTCATCACAATTTTCTCTCCTCTTCTCTTTCCTCGCCAGCAATGACATTCGCTCTCTGAAATGCCGGATGCGTCGCCAGTCGCGCCAGCAGAACCGCCGCCAGCCAGCCGGTCAGAACCCCCGAGACAACCGAAAACAGCAGAAACACCGGCAGAATCTGCCAGATCGCATCGTGCTGAATGATCAGCAGGCGCGCTGCAAGAACCTGCCCCAGAGCATGCCCTGCCGCGCCGACGGCAGAGATGCCGATCGGGCTCAGATACCGTCCGGCGGCGCGATACAGGACAATCATAGCAGATGTTGCCAGCAGTGTACCGGCCAAGGCGAGCCAGAACCCCGGACCGAACAACCGGCCAAGCAGCAGAGCGCCAAGACCGGTACGCATCAGGCTCACCGTCCAGGCCGCCTTGCCGTCGTAGAGGTAAAGGGCCAGAACGGTCATGACGTTAGCCAGGCCGAGGCGCAACCAGGGGACGGGGGTTGGTAACAGGGTCTCGAAGACGTGCAGCACCACAGCCACGGCAATAAACAGGGCGAGGAAGACCTGCCGACGCGCCCGGGAAAGGACCTGAGGGTCAACGGCTGATGAGGTCAAATGCAGCCTCCTGGATGCCGGTTGCTTCGACACGCACCAGAATGCGGTTGGGGATGCAGGCGATCAACTCTCCGCTCTGGCGGATCGGTCCCATGGTCAGGCAGACCCTGCGCGGGCAAGGGGCGGCGGTGATCCGCGCCCCTCGTTCATCGATCTCCAGCCGGGATAAGCCGAGGGGTCCATTGAGTTCAAAGCTGTTGTGGCTGTCGAGCGGGGCAGTTAAGACGGTTCGCTCGCCGTCCGTGACGACGACGCGACCACCGCCGGGGGCGCTCGCCAGCCGGGCAAGACCAGCCGCGGCGATGGCCAGCAGCGCGACGACCAGCAACCAGTCACCGGTGGTCATGAACCGCCAGAAAGATCTCATGGTGCAACCCGGTAGGCAGCCCAGGTCGGGGTCACGTGCCGACTACCATCAGCAGCAATGATCAACCCGGCCGCTTGCGGGTAGTCAGCCAGCAACGCCAGCCCTCGCTGCGGACCGAGGACGAAGACCGCCGTCGCCAGAGCGTCGGCCAGCGCCACATTATCAGCGATAATCGTCACGCTCTGGCAGCTCCGCGCCGGTAAACCGCTCTGCGGGTCGAACAGGTGATGATAACGGACACCGTCCTGCTCAAAAAACCGCTCATAGTCGCCTGAAGTCACGACGGCCCGGTCACTGATCTGCACCGCTTCCAACACATCACCCTGCTGGCGGGGGTGCTGAATGCCGATGCGCCAGGGACGCTGCGGCCGTTCGCCAAGCAGGAACATGTCGCCCCCGGCGTTGACTGCGCCGCTGGTGACCCCGGCCTTTCTGAGAACAGCAATGGCCCGATCGACCACAAAACCTTTGGCAATTCCGCCGAGGTCGATCTGGAGTTGCGGAGAGTGTTTGCTGACCTGCAAGCCATCGAGTGAGAGTGCAGCAGGGCCGGTGCCGGTCAGGGCGGCAGCAATGGCGGAGGCGGTGGGGATGCTTGGCGATTCCTGATCAAGGCCCCAGAGATCGTTGAGTTGACCAAGGCCCAGATCGAAGGCACCATCGCTGCGACGGGCCACGTCCAGTCCCAAAGCGATAACCTCGGCGGTTTCCGCAGCAACGGTGGCACCACCCTCGCTCTGCGACAGCCTGGCGACGTCGCTGTCATCTCGATAGCGACTCAACAGCCGGTCAAGGCGCTCCATCTCGGCAAAAGCAGCGGCGACCGCAGACTCCAGCCGCGCGGTGTCGGCCCCATCAACCAGGATTTCCACCGTCGTCCCCATCAACAGGCGGGTCTGGCGCAGCTCGCCGCCCACAGGCTGCAGGCGCCACCACGCCAGGGCTGCGAGCAGAACCAGCAACCCGACAATCAGGGGGCGATTCCAGTTCAAGGGGCTATTCCTCGTTGATCTCGCCGATCAGGTCGTATTCGGAAGAGTCGGTGATGGTCAGCTGAACGATGTCACCGACATTGGCCTGGCCGGCGGTGATGTAAACCTGGCCGTCCACATCCGGCGCCTGGCGCAGGCTGCGACCACGCAGCAACAGTTCGGTCTCTTCACTGTAGCCTTCGATCAGGACGGGATCGACCCGGCCGATCAACGCCCGGTTCTTGCGGAAGGAGACACGCGACTGGGCCTTCATCAGGCGTTTGTAGCGGGCCTGTTTAACCCGCGCCGTCACTTGCTGATCGAGCAGGGCGGCGGGCGTCCCCTCCTCACGCGAGTAACGGAAGACGCCGAGACGTTCGAAATGCCCCTCTTCGACAAAGGCCAGCAGCTTACGGAACTGTTCGTCATTTTCGCCGGGGAAGCCGACGATCAGCGAAGTGCGCAGGGTGATCTCAGGGATGCGGCTGCGGATTCGCTCGAGCAGACTGCGGATACCAGCTTCATCGACCCGACGATTCATCGCTGTGAGGATGTGGTCATCGATGTGCTGGATCGGCAGATCGAGATAGTTGCAAATCTTTTCTTCGGCAGCGATCAGATCGAGCAGGTCATCGCTGATGCCGTCCGGGTAGGCATAGAGCAGACGCAGCCATTGCAGATCTTTGATCTTGACCAGTTCCTTGAGCAGGTCGACCAGGGTCGTGCCGTCGCTGCGCTCGGCGGCGAAGGCCGTGACATCCTGGGCAATCAAATTGATCTCCTTGACGCCGCCGGCGACCAGCCGTTCGACCTCGGCAACCACCGAAGGGATGGTGCGTGAGCGCAGGGTGCCGCGGATGCTCGGGATGACGCAGTAAGAGCAGTGGTTAGCGCAGCCTTCAGCAATCTTGACGTAAGCCGAATAGAAGGGCGAGGAGGAAACCCGCGGGGTGGTGTGGTCGTAGAGATAGTCGGGCAAGCCGATGGCGTCCTGGCGGGTGTCGCCCTGCAGATGGCGGTCGAGCAGCTCAACGATACGCGGCGCATCGGCTGTCCCCATGAAGGCATCGACCTCGGGCAGGTCCTTGGCCAGTTCGTCCTGGTAGCGCTGTGGCAGGCAGCCGCTGACGATCAAGATCTTGCAGCGACCATTCTTCTTGTGATCGGCGACTTCGAGGATGGTTTCGACCGATTCTTCCTGGGCTTCGCGGATGAAGGCGCAGGTGTTGACGACGATGATGTCGGCCTGGCTCTCGTCGGTGACGATGGCGAAACGATCCGTCGGCAGGTGGCCGAGCATGACTTCGGCGTCGACCAGGTTCTTCGGACAGCCAAGACTGACCAGACTGACGTTGTATTTACTCAAAGGGGTGCCTCCGCAGGGTGCGCCAAGGGTCATGGCGCGAAGATTTCTCCAGATATTCGGGGAGTTATAACACAAAACCGCCCCGGGGCAAAAGTTTTCCTCCGGGGCGGTCGACTGTCTTCGATTGCGCTGGCTAACCGTACCTAATAACCCATCCCCTGGCCTGTCGGGCGGACGACTTCTACCCCGGCAGGCACGATGAAATTGAAAGACAGCGACGCGACGCCGAAATTGACCTGCAGGTTGGTGAATTCAATGATGGTGCTGTTACCGTTCGGATCAAAAACCGTGGTCGACAGGATCGGGAACCAGACACCATCGGCGCGGGCAGTCCCCGAAAACGGGAAGCCGGCGGAGCCCGGAAAGCTCGGGGCGGTAGATGGTGCGACAGGGGCCGGCGGTACCGGGGAGCCCTTGCTCTTCTGACGACCGAGGAAGGCTTCGACAGCGTAGCGGTCGACAACGATCACCATCCGGCTGATCAGCGGCGACGACCGGCGGGGGGTCAGGTTCAGAATATGGTTGCCTTCGGCATCGAGATTCGGTGTAGCAAAGCTGATCTGGAAATCGCGGGAAAGATTGCCGAGACCGGTCAGAAAGGTCATCGGATCGGTTTCACTGGCCTGGTTGACCTGTTCGATGTTCGACTGAATCACCTGGTTATTTTCCGGCAGGTAAACCCACAGGGTCTTGCCGTCGGAGACAATTTCCTGGGTGGTCGGTTGTTCGTACTGCCAGCGGAAACGCACCTTCGGTACCGTCTGCGCGCGGGCGTAGTCGAAGGCTACCTCGACCCGGCCACGGGCACGTTGAGTGCGGTCCAGAGCGGCTATCTGCGACTCCTGGAAGAAATCTGCCGTATAATTATTGATCCGCAGATCGGCGGCTGTGTCGTTTTGAAAGGGGGTTTCCAGGGCGCGGACAACGTCACTCAGGCCAACGGCCCAGGCTGGCAACGCCAGACAGGTGAACAAACCGGCAAGGGATAAAACCATCAGCGAACTTCGTTTCATACAGGCTCCTTCGGCTTGACTACAACAGGACTTTTTCACCATCCCTCGCACAGTAAACCATCATACTGCCACAGGCAAGGTCTAACTCGACGGTGCGGCCGCGGTTGCCGCCGACCTCTTCACCGATGACTGGAATACCGAGTTCGGCGAGGGTCTCCCGGGCGCTTTTGGCGTTGCGTGCGCCGATACTGTGGATCAAGGTCTTGTATTCGGACTCGAACATATTCGCGCCACCAGCGAGTTTAGCCACCAGGTTCTGCTGAACAGCGCCGGCACGCAGCAACTCGGCAACCATCTGTCGGATGCCGGCATCGACGTATTTTCCTTCATCGCCGAGCGGGTTCTGTGCAGGACGGCAGGGAAGGAGCAGGTGGGCCAGGCCGCCAAGCCGCTGCACAGGGTCATAAAGCCCGACAGCCAGACAGGAGCCGAGGCCATAGGCCTTGAGCACGACCGGTGCCCGATCAATTCGGGCCTGGGCGATGCTGATCCGTTCGCTCATCGAGGCCCTCCGATGGCACTGAGAAAGATGTCGAGAGTCGCCGGGTCCGGCAAGAGGAAAAAATGGCCCTTGATGCCAGCGTCCTGATCGGCGGCACCATAAAAATCCGTCTCGACCATCAGCGCTAAATCGCCATTCTGGCTCAGTTCGATGAGGACATAATCGACCACTGCGCCAGCCATATCATAAGCCAGCAGCGGCACCGAGGGGATCAGGGTCTTGTGCAGCAGGTTTCCCAGGGCGCTGAGATAGGCCGAAGCGAGGATATTGCCGACCTCCTTGAGGGCAGAGACATTGATTTCGGTGAGCACCAAGCCCTTTTCCTCGCGCCCGAGCAGGCTGGAAAGCAGCCTGTGAGCGCTCTCCTGGGGGAAGAGGAGCATGATGCTGCCTCGCGCGTCACCGAGGATCTGCAGGGTAATGCCAACCATCAGCTTCTCGGCACCGCCGAGGTGCTCCGGCACCTGGCTGATCTCCGTAATGGTCACATGAGGCACCCGCAGATAAACCGTCTGACCGATCATCTGCGACAGGGCGGTTGCCGCATGCCCCATACCGATATTGCTGACCTCCTTGAGGGCGTCCAACTGGATATTGTTCAGTAGGTGAAACGGCATGCACAACCTCCCGTTCAGTCTGTCGCAAGCTCTTGCCGGCCATCCAGCAGACTTTGCGGATCGATAATGAAGACGACGTGACCATCCCCCTCGATCGTCGCCCCGGAAAGGCCGGCTAATTGATTGAGGGGAAAAATGAGTGTCTTGACGAAGGCCTGGCGATGACCGAGCAGAGCGTCAACCTGCAGACCAG
>Ga0209231_1000882_pt1 | contig 13650 bp, 13 predicted proteins | sample Deesub45470m_DNA_FD_188086 | JGI IMG/M metagenome (GOLD analysis project Ga0209231, IMG submission 188086) | Deep subsurface microbial communities from North Pacific Ocean - 450_OLKR46/470m Metagenome (SPAdes) (version 2) | ecosystem: Environmental > Terrestrial > Deep subsurface > Unclassified ... | reverse complement strand
GATTCAACCTTTCTCCTTCGCGTGGCCCTTGAAGAACTGGGGGCAAACGGCGTCCTGGCGCTGACGGCGGTGTCGCCAACCTACCCGGAACATGAGCAGAAAGAGTGCCGGCAGCTGGCGGCACTCCTCGGGGCGACGCAGATCGAGATCGGCAGTGACGAACTGCTCGATGACGGCTTTGCCGCCAATGAACGTGAACGTTGTTATTATTGCAAACACGCACTGTTCAGCCGGTTCGTTATCGAGGCAAAAACGCACGGCTGCCTCGCCTTGCTGGATGGTTCGAATGTCGATGACCAAAGCGATGTGCGTCCCGGCCATCGGGCGTTGGCCGAACTCGGGATCGTATCGCCGTTGCTGGACGCCGGCTTGCACAAGGCGGAGATCCGCCAGCTCAGCCGCGAACTTTGTCTGCCGACATGGGACAAACAACCTTATGCTTGCCTGGCAACCCGCTTCCCTTTCGGGACCCGGATCACTGCCGAGCGGCTGCAGCAGGTCGATCTTTGCGAAGCGGTTTTACGCCGGTTTGGCTTTCGCAACTATCGGGTCCGCTATCATGGCGATACCGCCCGGATAGAGGTTGGCCCGAGCGAAATAGGCCGTTTTTCCGAGCCCGGGCTGCGGGAGTCTGTTGTCGCTGAATTTCGCGCTGCCGGTTTCATCTTCGTCGCTCTCGATCTGGAAGGGTATCGTACCGGAAGTCTCAACGCGGCCAGTGACTGAAGAAGCCGACCTGTAACACAAAAGACTTTTTGCCGCCAAGGCACGGAGGCACCAAGAAAACCAAACGGGCATGATTGACGCAGAGACGCAGAGGCGCTGAGAGAAACAGGTCTTAGGTGGGTCAAGAAACTAAAACAAGTATTGGTATTTAACAAAACAAATTCTTGATGTCTTCCGCGCTCCATCATCCTTTACGTCAATCATATCGGGTTGTCTTTCTTCGCGCCTTGGTGCCTTGGTGGCTGAACTTTTTTGTTTGCAGGTTAGGTTCTCCCCTGAAGTTGTTTTTTGAAAGGTTGTTATGCGGCGTCCTGCAGCTCCTGCAGCTCTTTTGTGTGTCTGTTTCTGTGCCGGAATCATCGGTATCTTTGCAGCCATGGCAGGTGAATGGCTTTGGGCCAGAGCCGGTTTGCCCGGTCTGGGTGGCTGGGCATTGCAACCGATACCGGCGGTCGACGGTTTTTACGCGCGGCTGTTCTACGGAGGGGTCTGGGGGCTGCTGTTTTTTATCGGCGTCGGAGCTGAGCGGGGGCGTAAACAGTGGATTCGCAAAGGGCTGCTGCTTGGTCTGGTGCCGGCGCTGATCCAGTTGCTGCTGCTGTTCCCCGGCATGAGTTCCGTCAGTCTGGAGGCGGGTATCCTGCGGCCACTGTTGCTGTTGTTGTTGAATCTGGCGTGGGGGGCGACAGTCGGAATCGTGACAAGGCTGTTCTGGGGGCGTGGGTGAGGCGCACCCTGATTTTCATCACTCTTTTGCTGCTGCAGGGGGCCGTTGCTCTTCCTGCATGGTCGGCTGACTTTTCCGGGCGCATCGAGTGGGTCTACGACGGAGACACGATCCGGGTCGCCCATGTCGGCAAGGTGCGCTTGCTGGGGATTGATGCGCCGGAGCACGAGGATTCGGATCGGGATCAATACCTGTTGCGGCGTGGCGTGACCGCTGCCACCTTGCGTCAGACCGCGACGGCTGCCCGGCTTTACTTGCAACAATGGCGCGGACAGACGGTTCGTTTGCAGTCGCCGCAAGCCCGGCAGGATCGTTACGGGCGCCTGCTGGCTTATGTCTATCTGCCAGATGGTCGCCTGCTCAACCGCGGTCTGATCGAAGCAGGACTGGCGGTGGTCTACCGCCGTTTTGATTTTGAGCTCAAGGCCGATTTTATTGCGGCCGAAACCCGCGCCCGACAGCAGGGTCGCGGGATGTGGCAACCCTTATCGTTATCAGACAAGGAGGCAAGATGACACGTGTTCAGCTTGGCCGCACCGGCCTGTCAATCCATCCTCTGGTGTTTGGTTCCCTGCCGCTGGGGCCGTTGCAGGCTGGCCTGACGGTCGATGACGGAGCCCGGATTATCCGTACGGCGGTTGAAGCCGGGGTCAATCTTATCGATACGGCGGCGCTTTATCAGACCTACCCTTATATCCGTGCCGCTCTCGATGGTTTTGCCGGTACGGTGCACATCGCCAGTAAAACTCACGCCAGCGATGCGGCCACCGCGCGGCTCCATGTGGAAGAGGCCTTGCGGGCCCTTGGTCGTGAGCGTCTCGATATTGTCCACCTGCATGGGGCCCGGCTGATCGATCCATTTGTTGAGCGGGCAGAGGTCTTCGATTGCCTGCGCCAGATGCAGCAAGAGGGGAAAATCGCCCATCTCGGATTATCCACCCACTATATCGTCGGGGTCGTCAAAGCGGCTGCTGAGCCCGATATCGCGGTGATTCACCCGCTGATCAATCGCACCGGGATGGGGATTCTCGACGGTTCAGCCCAACAGATGGCGGTCGCGATTGCTTCTGCGGCTGACGCCGGTAAAGGGATTTATGCGATGAAGGCTCTGGCCGGAGGCAATCTGATTTCTGAGGCACGGGCCAGTCTTGATTATGTCAGGCGCCTGCCCGGCGTGCAGGCCCTGGCGGTCGGGATGCTCTCTGCGGCCGAAGTCCGGGCCAATGTTGCCCTGTTCGACGAGGCTCCTGCCGATATTCTCGCCTGGGAACAGCTGCAATCGCGGCGCCGGCAGCTGAAGATTATGGAACAGTTCTGCAAAGGCTGTGGTCACTGTTTAACCGCCTGTACCAATCAGGCGTTGACTCTGAAAAACGGGGTGGCGCAGGTGGTGGCCAAGGACTGTATTCTTTGTGGCTACTGTGCGGTTGCCTGCCCGGAGTTTTTGATCCGGGTCGTGTAAAAAATGCTTTTTTGGGGTGGACAGGCTCAGGAAACTTGGTTTAGACTCCGAAACCATAATTTGCATCAGCAAATACGACTTATCCCAACAAAAGGAGATCAATCAAATGGCCCACACAATTAATGACGAGTGTATCAACTGCGCTGCTTGCGCTGACACCTGCCCGGTTGACGCCATCAGTGAGCAAGGCGACGTGCATGTGATTGACGCTGCCACCTGTACCGATTGCGGTGCCTGTGTCGACAGCTGCCCGGTGAGCGCAATCGAAGCTCCCTGATCTGCTTGACCTCAGTGGTGCTGCTACCGGCAGTTGCCAAAAGGTGATTATGAAAAAGAGCGGCCCGCTTGTAGCGGGCCGCTCTTTTTCATTGTCTGGCGCAGAACCGGATCAGGGTTGTGAGCCGGGTGACGATTCGATCACTTCAACGTTGAACTCGACGATGTCTTTGGGGATCTTGGCAAAGACGATGGTGAAGGGGATCGCCCCCTTTGGTGCGATGTCAAGGTTGGAGAGCGAATCGCCGAACTGGTTTTTCCCCCGTTCAAGAATTTTTTCGACCGGCAGCGAGCGGAGCTCAGCGGTGCTTAAGGTGTTGCCGCAAAAGACTTTCTGATTGGCGACCGATTTTCCCGCTGCGTTGTAAAGGATGCCGCGAATGGCAATGGCCGAGCGCGATTTTGGAAAGTCGTTGCGCACCTTGCCATCAATGACGAAGAGTCGCCCGGCACTGCTGCTGTCGATGAAGCGGCCACTCATTTCAACGATGGCGATGGTGCCGACCGGTTCGACAATGGCGCTGCCACCGGTCAGGGATTGAATCTGGGCATTGACCCGCACCCAGAGGGCCTGGGCAAAACCGCTGTAATCGGCGCTACCGAGCTGGGCAAAGTCGCCGGACCAGAAACCCATACGTTGCATGCCGTAGGCGCCCCCCCCCAGGAGAAGAGCCAGAAACAGAATCAGGGCGACCAGCTTGCCCCATGGGCTTTTTTTCTTGGACGTGTGGCGGCTTTTGATTTTGCGTTTTTTAATGGGTGCGGATTTTTGCGGTCCTTTGACTGTTTCCGGTCGTGTGGCCTCGGGGGCCATTGCCTTTGCTGGTGCCGGAGCGGCGATTGGTGCCGGTGCTGGCTCATCCTCCTGCAAAGAGATGCCACTGAAATCGAGATTGGCATCATCATCCGCCGGTGCGGCAAAATTGAAACTATCACTTTCAACCCCACCATCATCCCAGTCAAAATCGTCATTACCGGTGCTGGCGGGGGCGATGGCTGAGCTGTCAGAGTCGTCGAAGGCAAAGTTATCGTCGGTCCCCTGGCCGTGAGCTTCCTCAGGGGTGTCGTCGCCTGGCGTTTCGACGTCGAAAGAAAAGGCGTCTTCGCTGATTTCTGTAGATGTCTCGGACGCATCGTCCGTGGTGTCGCTGTCAAAGTCGAATTCATCAGACGGCTGATCGACGTTGGTTGCAGATACCGGGTCGAAAGCGAAATCGTCTGCCGTCGGCTCAGCGGCCGGATCGTCGTCGCCGAAGGAGAAGTCGTCTACCTTCGGCTCAGTGGCCGGATCGTCGTCGCCGAAGGAGAAGTCGGCGAAAGCGTCTTCTGTTTCAGAGGTGCCCGACTCATCGTCACCGTCAGTGTCGATTTCGTCCTGAGCGCTGTTGAAGCTGGCATTGAGGTCGCTCCAGTCTTCTTCGGTTGGTTCCGGCTCCGGAGCGGGGGGGGCGATTGCCACTTCCTCTACCGGCGGCATGACGGTAAAAATTTCCTGACATTTTGAACAGCGAACCTTGACCCCGCCCGGTTTGAGCTTGTCATCGGCGATTTTGAAGCGGGTGTCGCAGGCCGAGCATTGAATAACCATGTGTTTGATTCTCCCTCAGTGCTTTTGTCAGGCGTCTACAACAAGACAAATATCCGAAAGGTTCCGGTAGCGCTCATCAAGATCGAGTCCATAGCCGACAATGAAGCCGTCGTCCATGGAGATGCCGACGTAATCGGCCTCAAATTCAACCTCCCGGCGGCCGCGTTTATCAATCAGGGTGCAGACTTTCAGCGTTTTTGGACCTCGTTCGAACAGTCGATGGTAAAGGGTTTCGATGGTGAGGCCACTGTCGATGATATCTTCAACAATCACCACGTTACGTCCTTTGAGGGACATTTCGATGTCCTTGCGGATCTCGACCAGTCCGGAGCTTTGCGTCTCCGAACCGTAACTGGCAACACGGACAAAATCGACCAGAACCGGGACGGTTATCGCCCGTACGAGGTCGGCAAAAAAGAGAAATGATCCTTTGAGGACGCAGACCATCAGGACGTCTTCGCCGGTAAAATCGGTGCTAATTTCAGCGGCCAACCGGTTAACCTGGGTGAGGAGTCTGTCGCGTGAGTAGAGGGTCTGCAGCTTTGGTTCCGACATGTCGGTATGTGTCGCCTTCCATTTCAAGGTTTCAAACTGCGTATTCTATAGCAAAACAAGGCGTTTGTGTCAATTTCTTCTCAGGCTCTTTTGGTGATGAAAGGGGTTTATGTCTGCCGTAAACATGATAAACTGCGCGAAGGATTCTATGATCATTACTTATGCGTGCCGATTTGGCTTCAAGAAGGGAGTGTCTTCATGTTGAATCGATTGCTATTCCTGCTGTTTTTACTGGCTCCGGTTTCGGCTCTGGCTGTGGCCGCGCCGCAATTGACCACCGACGAGCCATTGTTCGACTTTGGCACTGTGATGAAGGGCGAAAAAGTTGAGCACACCTTTGTCTTTCGCAACAGCGGGACGGCGCCGCTGCTGATTGATCGGGTCAAGAGTTCGTGCAGTTGCACGGCATCGCTCGTGTCGGAGAAGGAGATCCCGGTCGGGGGGAGTGGCAGTGTGCAGGCCGTTTTTGACTCCAGCCGCTTTCGGGGCAGGATCCACAAGACGCTCTATCTATACAGTAACGACCCGCAGCGGCCCAGTGTTGAGTTTCAATTGCAGGGCGAGGTTGTTCTCCCATTGCAGGCGACACCCTCGTCCCTCGGTTTTGGTGTCATCGCCATTGGCGCGCAGGCGCAGCTCCCGGTTCTGCTGAAAAACGTCGGGTTAGCCCCGCTACGGATTGTCACTGTTCGCAGCACGAATCCAGATGTACAGGTTGACTGGAATCAGGAGGCCGAGCTGCCGGTTGCGGGGGAGATCTCTTTGTCAGTGACGGCCCGGCCGACGGTTTCGACCCGGAATCTTCTCGGCAAAATCATCATCCTGACTGATCAGCCTGAACTGGGCGAGATCGAAATCGGGATCAACGGTGATGTGCAGAGACCCTTGTCTGGTCGCTGATTAGCGGTTGCAATCGCAAATGGAATAGAGTATAAAACCAACCTTATGCGCGATTAGCTCAGCTGGATAGAGCGCTGCCCTCCGAAGGCAGAGGTCACAGGTTCGAATCTTGTATCGCGCACCAATTTAAAGTAACGACAGCCGTGTGCCTTTTTGTAGGTGCACGGCTGTTTTTGTCTGTTCCAGATTATGTTGTCACAAGCCGATTTGTGCTAAACTTTCAATAAATAACAATGCGGAGGAGAGTATGAAAATCATTAGTCGGTTTCTCATTTTGCTGTTTTGCATCAGCCTCCTGGCCGGTTGCGCCTCGAACCGCCAGTCGGGCAAGGTCTATACCCAGAATCAGGCGAAGATGAGTCATACTGTTGTGCTGGGGACGGTCACCCGGATTGAGGCAGTGACGATTGAGGGCTCCAAGAGCGGACTCGGCGCAGTTGGCGGCGGCGTTGCCGGTGGTGTCGTTGGCAGTATGCTCGGCGGCGGCAAGGGTTCGGTCCTGATGGCGGTCGGCGGTGCCGTTGCCGGAGCGGTAGGCGGTTCGATGGCCGAGGAGAAAATCACCACCAAGGATGCTCTGGAAATCGAAGTAAAACTCGATACGGGGGGCATTCAGCTCGTCGTGCAGGAGCCGGATGAGGCCTTTGCTATCGGCGATCGGGTGCGGATTGTCAGTGGGGCGGATGGCTCCAGCCGGGTCCGGCATTGATATCAGGACACATCGGGCATATCCACACCATAATCATTTTTTCAGCAAGAGCCGGGTCCCGTCCCCGGCTCTTTTCTATTTGGACAGCTGGATTGACGCAGAGGCGCGGAGGCGCAGAGTTAAAGACTGTAAAAGCTTAATCGCCTGTTTCTCTCTGCGCCTCTGCGTCAAAATGATTACTTAAAGCTAATTATCAGTTGATCAGCGCAAAGGTCCAGGCCAGCACGACAACTCCGATAGAGGAAAGGCCAAGCAGCTTGTTGAGGCGCGGGCCGGGCAGGCCATAACGGACAATCAGTTTGCCGGCAAAATGACCAAGGACCAGGCCACAGAGAAATCCGAACAGGTGGGCGCCGATATCGGTCAGGCCTTCACCATCACCGGCGCCGAGCATCGCCAGCAGGCCGGCGGCTCCGGCCAGCGGCAGCAACCATTGCCGGGCGGCGCTGCGTTGGCGGCGAACGACACCGATCATGCCGGCGGCGCCGATGGCACCGAACAGGGCGGTCGATGCACCGACTGAGCGATGCAGGGGGGACTGGAGCAGGGCATTCACCAGATTGCCGGTGATGCCGGACCAGAGGATCAGGGTCCAGCCGACCCCGCCGCCGAGTTTACGGCAGAGGCGGTAGACAAAATAACCACCGATCAGCAGGTTGCCGGCAAGATGGATCGTGTCGGCGTGCAAGGTCAGCGCGGTGACGGCGCGCCACCACTGACCGTCGACAATCCGGCCTGCTTCCGCATTGCCGCGTTCGACCCAGTTGAGAAGGGTTCCGCCGGGGCCGGAGATCGGCAGGTAGGTGAGGTTGTGGAAGATACCGATCAACAGCAGTACGCTGATGGTGATGCGTCCGTTGTCGTAGTCACCGTCGATGTCTGGCATCGGCGGGCTGGGGATGTTTTCGCGCAGGTAAAGACCGAGCTCGCGGCGGGCAACGGCATGGTCACGGGCCAGCACCAGCAGGCGCGGCGGTTGCTCGGTGAGCAGGCGGCAGGGGATGCTCCGTGCCGTCAGCACCAGTGCCAGGCTGGCCGGTGTTGCCGCCGGTAGTGTCCCTGGTGTGGAGAGCATGGTGAGATCAATCTCCTGCCAGAGTTCGTCGGCGTTGTCCTGTTGTCCTTCCTGTTCCTGAGTCATGTCACCTCCCGCCACTATTAACGGTCAGACCTGCAGTTGCTGTCAAGTCTTGCTGACAGTCGATTGTTTTTAATCACGATGGGTTGTTTACGGTCGCTACGGTGATAAAATTAGCAATAGATAATGAAACGGAATGGATCATGCAGTTTATAACTCTGGATAAGACAACCGGTTCGAGTCTCTGGGAGGTATTGGCAGCGGTCTGCACGATGCTGACTCCCGGTCTGGCTCCGGACGGCCTTGTTCGATGGTTGCCGGCAAAGGGCTGGCCGCTGTCCGATGTTCTTTTGCCAGCGGCTCCGGTTAAAGCCTTTCTCTTGCCACAAAATGAGGTGGTCTGGGGCAATGCATCGGATGCCGCGACTTTGCGGCCGACGGCTCTGATCGGTGTCACGCTTTGCGACCTGGCTGCCGTTGCTGTACTGGATCGGGTGTTTGCAGCTGATTCAGGCTGGCAGCGGCGGCGGCATAATCTGTTTCTGGTCGGGATGCCCTGTGCCGGTGATGCGGACTGTTTTTGTTCGTCCTGGTCCAAGCTCCCCGCCTGTGATCTGTATGTTGACCAAAACCGGCGTCTCTGGCTGGTCAGCCCCAGAGCCATTGCCCTGTACACGAAGGCCGGATTCCCCGGTGAGAGGGATGAGCGCGGGCCGGTGTTGCCATTGGGCAAACAGACGGCTGCTACCGGCGCTTTGTTTGAACAGCCCCTGCCGCAACCGGAAGCTCTTGCCGCTGCCGCTGCGCGTTGTCTTGGCTGTGGCGTCTGTACGGCGGTCTGCCCGACCTGTCAGTGCTTCGATCTTCGCGAGGCGATTGGTGACGATAATGTCGTGCAGCGCCTCCGGGTCTGGGATAGCTGTCAGTTTGCCGAGCATGGTCGGGTGGCAGGGGACAACTTTCGACCGCAGCAGGTCGATCGCCTCCGCTTCCGACTTGAGCACAAGCTGCACGGTTTCGGTCCGGAGCGCGGTGAAGTCACCTGTGTCGGCTGCGGCCGCTGCGCCAGAGCCTGCCCGAGTGGACTTGGACTGCACTCACTGCTGGCGCCAGACGCTGGAGGGAGGTCATGACCGCCACCTTTCAACCGTTGCCGGCAACCTTGACGGCTATTGAGACTGTGCATGAAGCGGTCCGGGTTTTTACCTTTGAGCACAATCAACCGATGACTGTGGCTCCCGGTCAGTTTGCCGAAATTCTGCTGCCTGGCATCGGCAGCTTTCCGGTCTCTGCCTGTGGTTATGTGACGGCGGGAAGCTTTCAGGCCTGCATCAAACAGGTCGGACGGGTGACAACGGCACTGTTTCGCAGTGCCATTGGTGACCGGATCGATTTGCGCGGGCCGTTCGGTCATGGCTTTCCCCTGGCCGATCTGGATGGCCGGGATCTGTTGCTGATTGCCGGTGGCCTTGGCATCGCGCCGATTCGTGCCCTGCTCCAGGCGGTCCAAGGGCGACCGGTGCGCAGTATCACTCTGCTTTACGGCGTTCGTCGCGCCGACGATCTGCTGTTTCTGCCAGAGCTCAAGGCGCTGGCGGCCAGCAGCTGTCTGCGCCTGCTCTTGGCGGTGGAAGAACCTTTGGTGGGCAGTTTGCCACCTCTTTGGTGCAACGGCACCATCACGGATTTACTGGATGAGCTGCCGGCTGTGCTCGACAATACCGCTGTTGCTGTTTGCGGCCCGCCGCAGATGTATGCTGCTTTGCTCGAGCGATTGGCGGAATCGGGGATTGCAGCTGAGCGGATCTTTGCCAACCTGGAGCGGCGCATGCGTTGTGGTGTCGGTCAATGCGGGCACTGTGTCGCCGGCGGGCGTTACGTCTGCACCGAAGGGCCGGTCTTCAATCTTGTCCAGTTGCGGCAGATGCCGGGAGCGATAGCATGAGCGGGATCACGGCAAAAGTACCCGATCCGCTCCAGGTTGGCGTGGTCAAACTGGCCTCCTGCAGCGGTTGTCAGCTTAGTCTTCTCGCCGGCGGTGACGGTTTAATTCAGCGGCTGCAGTGGCTGCAATTGGCCCGCTGTACGTTGATCTCTTCAGCCCTGCCGCAGCCTGCAGCCTGTTTTGATCTGGTCCTGGTCGAGGGGGCGGTAGAGAGCGCGGCCGATCGCGAGCTGCTGCACTCCCTGCGGCGGAAAACGCCATTTCTGGTTGCGGTCGGGGCCTGTGCCCTCGGCAGTGGCGTCCTGCAGGGGCAGGGGCTGCAGGCGGTGGCTGATGTCGTCAGCGTCGATGCCTGTATCCCCGGTTGCCCGCCCAGCACGACGGAACTGGTGACCTTGTGCGGGGCGGTGGCGCGCGGCGGTTTGCCAGCAGCGGTGACCGGTGTTGTCTGTATCGAGTGTCGTGCACAAGAGATTCGTTGCCTGCTCGAGGCCGGTCTGCCTTGTCTCGGGCCGATCACCCGGGCCGGTTGCCAGGCGGCCTGTCCGGCGCGCGGTATCCCCTGCGAAGGGTGCCGCGGTTGGGCCGAAGAAGCCAATGAAGCAGAAATGCGGCGTTTGCTGCTGGAGCGCGGGGTGGATGCCACGCTGGTTGATCGTAAGTTACGGCAGTTTGCGGAAGGTGACCATGGCCAGTCGGTTTGAATTGCTGACCCGCATTGAAGGGGCGGGCGAAGTGCAGCTGCAGATTGCTGACGGACGCCTGGCCGCGGTCCGGGTGGCGATGCTTGATATACCGCGCGGATTCGACAATCTGGTGCGTGGCCGGCATTTTAGCGAAGTTCCGTTATTGGTCAGTCGGGTCTGCGCCATCTGTTCCGCTGCCCACCGGGTTGTCGCCGTTCGCGCTCTTGAACAGGCGCTGCAGGTGACGGTGCCGCCGGCGGCTGCTGCCCTGCGGGAGTTGTTGCTGCTCGGAGCGTTGATCGAGAGCCATGTCCTGCATCTGTTTCTGCTCGTCTATCCCGATCTGCATCATTGCGCCAGTGTGACCGAATTACTGGCGATTGCGCCGGACCAGGTCAAGGCTGGTCTGGAGCTGCGGCAACTTGGCCGGCGGCTGCAGGAGGTCGCCGGTGGGCGGGCGATCCATCCGCCGAATGTCGTCGTCGGCGGCATCATCGCCTGGCCGGACCAGAATGAGTTGGACTCCCTGTCTGCGTCACTTTGTGGCTGGCAGAAGCAGTGGCCGGCTCTGCAGACCATTTTCACCAACGCCGAGGCGTACCCGGCGTCGCATCCAATTGCCGTGTGCACTTTGACAACAGACGCTGCCTATTTGCTCCTGGATAGCACCAAAAGGCCACTGGCGGCTTACGCCGAGATTCTTAATGGGGTCGATGTTGATTATAGCCGCGCCCGGCAGTATCAGTTTGACGGGGTGCCGATCCTGTCCGGGGCGCGTGCGCGACAGGCGACTGATCACGCCGATGCGGCTTTGGGCGTTTTTGCCAATTGTGCCGCCCAGGCGAGGGAGATTGGCGCTGCGCTTGATGCTGCCGTCGCCTGGTTTGCCGATGAGAAAATAACAGAAGAACTCTGTTGCCCGGTCACGGCAGCTGCCGGTCGCGGCGTAGCGGCCCTTGAGGCACCTCGAGGGACATTGTTGCATGCCTACCGACTTTCGGCTGACGGCACTGTTCTTGAAGCTGAAATTATTACGCCGACGGCGATCAACCAGCTGGCGATGGAGTTGCAACTGATGACCGATCTGCAGGGGGCGAAAGATGATGCCGGCCTGGCAACGCGGGCAGCGCAGATCATCCGCGCCTTTGATCCCTGCATCTCCTGTGCGGTGCATCGGGTTGAAAGGCGGTGAGGTGTCAGGTGTCAGGTGTCAGGTGTCAGAAAAACGGAGTCGTCGCAGGTCTCATAATTCCCCTTAATCCCATCATTCCCATCACACAATCCTACAATCTCAAACCAAAGCTCTAAAAAGGCCGCCGGCTGAAATGGCGCCCGGTGGCGTCCTGCAGTTTGCTCACCGCCTGCAACGATTCGCGTAACAGGTCCTGTTCGGTTTTGCTTAAGATTAGCGGGTCAAGGTAGTGGTCAGGGGGGGCACCGGTTTCGACCAGGGCGATTTCGTGGCGCAGGCGCAGGTAATTGAGGGCTTCAAACGATGCCTTGAGGTGTTCGGCGGTGTCGGCGGCAAAGATCCCCTCATCGACCAGAGCGGCGAGGCGTTTGAGGGTGGGGGTGCAGTGCAGGCCGGCTTCGAGGGCAAACATGCGGATGCAGTCGACGAGAAAAACCGTGCCGCCGTTTTTTAAAGAGAGCATCCCCTTGTGCGGCGCGGTTTTATCAACCAGAAAGCGGCCAAGCAGCCCCAGGGGGACTTTGTAGCGGACATCGAGGGTCATCATGTGAAACAGAAAGCCGCTGTTGTCGGCAATGACTTTGTTGACGATATCGCGCAGGTCGTGCGCCAACGACGCATCGCCGGCCAGAGGCGCAAAGTCAAAGAAGATGGATGAGTTGCGTACATTGTCGGGTTCCGGTTCTTCGGCCCAGTCCAGCACCTTGTTCTGCCAGTCGCTGAGGCGGCCTCGCCAGAAGGGGTTATCGACCATGACCTTGCCCTGGCAGCGGTCGTAGCCGATCCGGGCCAGGGCCTCGACCAGACGCTCCGCGAAGGGGGTGAAGAAGGCCTCCACCCGGCGCAGTTTGAGATCAGAGACATTCTCAAAGATAAAAGCGTTGTCCTGATCGGGATTCAGGGTCATTTCGCGGCGACCGCCGCTACCCATGATCAGAAAACAGTAGCGGATGGCCGGTGCCGGTCCCAACTCCCTGACGCATTGTGAATAACAGATGTCGTGGGCCCGACGGATGATGCCGTGGTGGATGTAGGTGAGAATCTCCAGCGCTTCCGGTGTGCTGCGGGTTTCGGACAGCAGGCTGCGGGCGACCTTGACCAGTTCGTTGCGAATGACAGCCAGACCGTCGATGGAGTTCTCTTCCCGCACGGCTCCGAGCAACAACATCGCTTTCTGGCTGCGGTAGCGCATCAGATCGGGCAGGGTGACCAGGCCGATCGCTTCACCGTCAACCACCACCGGCAGATGCTTGATGCGGTGGCCGAGCATATACGACATCGCTTCGTACATGTAGGTATCGGGGGGCATGGTGTAAGGGTGCGCTGTCATCACTTGTTCGGCGGTGATGGTCGCCGGATTGATGTCGTCGGGGGCAAGGACGCGACGGACCAGATCGCTTTCGGTGACGATGCCGGCGATTTCACCGGAACGTTTGGTCACCAGGACGGCCGAGATGTCCTGCTCGACCATCCGGCGGGCGATCTTCTGTGCATTTGCTTTCAGCGGGCAGCTGATCACCGGCGACATGATTTCGGATAAGCGTTTCTGAAACGGGAACGCTTCGACATCGTGAAAAGCGCTGTTGGTGGTGTGCTCGGAGACAATTTCGGCGTAAAGCTGGCGGACCCGGGAGAGGACAATGCGGGTGAAGTAGCTGCTGAACTGCGGTGATGCGTTTTCGGCCCGGTGCAACAGCGCCTCCGGCACCAGGTAGCAGGTGGTCGCCTTGACCGCATGGACACTGGCGGCGTAGGCCTCGCCGGTAAAGATTGGCGTCCCGCCGAAAAAACCGCCGTCGCGGCGGG
>Ga0209231_1000881_pt1 | contig 13658 bp, 12 predicted proteins | sample Deesub45470m_DNA_FD_188086 | JGI IMG/M metagenome (GOLD analysis project Ga0209231, IMG submission 188086) | Deep subsurface microbial communities from North Pacific Ocean - 450_OLKR46/470m Metagenome (SPAdes) (version 2) | ecosystem: Environmental > Terrestrial > Deep subsurface > Unclassified ... | reverse complement strand
ACCTCACCGCCACCATCGTCCATTATCTGACCTTCGGCAGGCTGCCGTCGGGAGAGGTCTCATCCACTTTCATCTGTCGCTCCTCCTGTGCGGGGTTGCTTCACCGTGAAAGACCGGGGCCAGAGTCGCCATATTCCAGGGCATTGGCGAAGAATAACACTGTTTTACATGCTGTCAACAGCGAATTAAAACCCGTACAGAAAATTTCCGCCCCAGGGGCCTTTCCGGCAGAAGTTCCTTCCCTTTTTCCGCCAGGGATCCCCGACTCCGGCGGCCTGCCGCCGGAGTCGTTCCCTTTCTATGCAGGGCGGAGATTGGTGCTATACTGGTCTTACGGAAGGGCTGTAAAGCCCCGCCGCACAAAGGAAAGGGGGCCCTATGCAACGGGATGTCAGCAAATTCGGAATCAGCGACAAACGCGGCCGGGTGAAAACCAGCGCCGATCCTTATCTCCCCGCAGGCGGAATGAAGGAGGTCGCCCTCTGCCAGGGGTGCCACGCCCTGTACCGCAACAAGCGCTGGTATCTCGACCCCGAAGCCTTCGCCGCCGAAAGTGCCGAAGGAGATCCCCACTGGGTCACCTGCCCGGCCTGCCAGAAAATCGCCGAGCGCTACCCGGAAGGGATCGTCACCCTCAAGGGGGAATACTTCTGGGAGCACGAAGAGGAGATCCGCAACATCCTCAAAAACGAGGAAGACAAGGCCATGGCCAAGAATCCCCTGCAGAGGATCATGCGCATCGATCGCGAGGGGGACGACCTGATCATCGAGACGACCGAACAGAAACTGGCCGAGCATCTTGGACGGGCCCTGCACAAGGCCCATCAGGGAGACCTGAAGGTCACCTGGTCGCAGGAGCACGCCGTCTGCCGGGTCGACTGGGAGCGGGCGGAATGACCTCGAGGTCCTGACCGGCAATCGAACCAGACGAAGTTGCCTTCTCTGGTTCTTTTTCTTTTCGCCCGGAAAAAGAACGGGGACGACATGGCGAGCTACCGACTGCTGGAGCACACCGCCGACATGGGGATCGAGGTGCATGCCGACACCCTCGAGGAACTCTTCGCCGGTGCGGCCTGCGCCCTCAAAGAGATGATCTGGGGAGAGGCCGGAGGCCGGACCATGGAGGAGCGGGCGGTGTCCCTGCGGGGGGGAGATTACGGCGAGCTCCTGGTTTCCTGGCTCAACGAGATCCTCTACCGCTACGAAGTCGAAGGGATCTTCCCCGTCGACTTCGAGCTCGAGGAAATCAAGGCCACCACCCTCAAGGGGCGGATCCGCGGCGAACCCTTCGATCCGTTGCGCCACCCCGTGGAGCGGGAAGTCAAGGCGGTCACCTATCACAGACTGCAGGTGGAACCGTACGATGGCCGGTGGCTGGCCCGTCTCTACGTCGATTTGTAGGAGGTAATCGCCATGACGCTGCGCATCGAACAGATCGACGCCTGCCGCTGGCGCATCCCCAAAGAGGGCGCGATGCGCACCGAGGGGCTGGTCTTTGCCAGCCGGCAAATGATGGCCGCGCTTCAGAAGGAGGAGGCCCTGGCGCAGGTGCGCAACGTCGCCACCCTGCCGGGGATCGTCGGCCCGTCCATCGCCATGCCCGACATCCACTGGGGATACGGCTTCCCCATCGGCGGCGTCGCCGCCTTCGATCCGGAGGAGGGGGGGGTGGTCTCCCCCGGCGGGGTCGGCTACGACATCAACTGCGGCGTGCGGTTGTTGCGCTCGGCCCTGGTGGAGGAACAGATCCGCCCGCGCCTCAAGACCCTCGCCGACACCCTCTTTTCCAACGTCCCTTCCGGGGTCGGTTCGCAGCGCCGCGACTTAAAGCTCTCCATCGAGGAGGAGACCAGGGTCCTGCGCAAGGGAGCGCGCTGGGCGGTGGAACACGGCTTCGGCCGCGCCGAGGATCTGCTCCACATCGAGGAGGGGGGGACCATCGCCGGCGCCGATCCCGAGCTGGTTTCCGAGCGGGCCCTGGAGCGGGGCCGGGCCCAGCTCGGCACCCTCGGCAGCGGCAACCACTTCCTCGAGGTGCAGGTGGTCGACGAGATCGTCGATCCCCAGGTCGCCGAGGTTCTCGGCCTCTTCCCCGGCCAGGTCACGGTCAGCATCCACACCGGCAGCCGCGGCCTCGGCTACCAGGTCTGCGACGACTCCCTGCGGACCATGCTCTCGGCCAGCCGCAAATACGGCATCGAACTCCCCGACCGGCAGCTGTGCTGCGCCCCCCTCACCAGCCCCGAGGGGCGGCAGTACCTCTCGGCCATGGCCTGCGCCGCCAACTTCGCCTTCGCCAACCGTCAGCTGATCACAGCCTGGGTGCGCGAATCCTTTGCCGAGGTTTTCAGCCTCGGCGAAGGCGACCTGCGCCTCTCGGTCATCTACGACGTCTGCCACAACATCGCCAAGATGGAGACCCACACCGTCGACGGCAAGAATCGGCGGCTCTGCGTGCACCGCAAGGGGGCGACCCGCGCCTTCCCCCCGGGACACCCCCAGACCCCCGAACTCTACCGCAGCGTCGGCCAGCCGGTCCTCATCCCCGGCGACATGGGGCGCTATTCCTACGTTCTCGTCGGCACCGCCGGGGCTTTTTCCGAAACCTTCGGGTCGACCTGCCACGGCGCCGGCCGGGTCATGTCCCGCCATGCCGCCAAGAAGGCCGCCCACGGACGCAACATCGAGGGGGAACTCGCCGCCCGGGGGATTCTCATCCGCGCCGCCGGACGGGCCACGGTCGCCGAGGAGATTTCCGAGGCCTACAAGGACGTCACCGAGGTCGTCGGCGTGGTGCAACAGGCGGGGATCGGCAAGATCGTCGCCCGGCTGCGGCCGCTGGCGGTGATCAAGGGATAGCAACGGCAACGCCTGAGTCGTTGCCCGGAAAAAGGGGGTTTTTATGAGGATTTATTTGACCGGTGCCACCGGATTTGTCGGAGGAGAGGTTCTCAAACAACTCCGGGCGGCAGGACACCTTGCCCGCTGCCTGGTGCGGCGGGGATCGGAGGGGAAGTTGCCGGCTGAAGAAGGAATCGAGGTCCGCTACGGCGACGCCACCGACCCCTCTTCCCTGGCCGGCACCCTCGAGGGGTGCCAGGCGGTGATTCATCTGGTGGGGATCATTCGCGAGGTCCCCTCCCGGGGGATAACCTTCGATAAACTTCACCCGGGGGCGACGGGAAACCTGATTGCGGCGGCCGAAGCCCAGGGGGTGAGGCGCTATCTGCAGATGAGCGCCAACGGCGTCCGGTCCGATGCCGAAACCGATTATCACCTGAGCAAGTGGCGGGCCGAGGAGAAAGTTGCCTCCTCGTCCTTGCAGTGGACCATCTTCCGCCCGTCACTGATTTTCGGTCCCGGCGACCAGTTCGTCAACAAGCTCGCCGATTTGATCCGCACCCTGCCGGTGGTGCCGGTCATCGGCGACGGTCGCTACCGCATGTCGCCGGTGGCGGTTCAGGACGTGGCGGCCGGCTTCGTCCGCGCCCTGGAGCGTGACGACACCGTCGGAGAGACCTACCACTGCTGCGGGCCGCAGAGCCTCACCTACGACCAGATTCTCGACCTCATCGGCAAGGCCCTCGGCAAGGCGACGGTCCGCAAACTCCACCATCCCCTCTGGCTGATGAAGCCCCTCGTTTCCCTCCTCGATTCCCTCCCCTTCTTCCCCATCACCGCCAACCAGCTCACCATGCTCCTCGAGGGGAACGTCTGCGACCCCAGCCCCTGGGCCGAAACCTTCGCCATCAAGCCGCAGGAATTGGCCACCGGCATCAGAGCCTATCTGCAGGGATGATCCCTCTGCCAATCCCTTAAAATCAAAGGCACCCGGGGAATCTCCCCCGGGTGCCTTCAAGTCGTTATCGCTGCGACCGGCTCCTGCGATGGAGGAGGCCATCCAGGGAGAAGCGCCCGCCGCCGCTGATCATCAGGGCCATGGAGATGGCGAGGGCCAAAAGGTGATACTCGAACCCTTCCCCCCCCTGATTCCCTCCCCAGTTCATGAAAAATCCATTCTGCCAGTGGACCAGGGCGATGGCACCGAGCATCACGCAGCCGATCCCGAAGGCGGCGACCCGCGTGAGGAGGCCGACAATCAGCCCCAGGGACCCGAGGAACTCGGCGGCGATGACCAGCAGCGCCAGGATCAGGGGGACGCCCATCGTCTGGGTGAAATAGTCGAGGGTTCCGGCCAGTCCGTGCCCACCGAACCACCCGAGAACCTTTTGCGCCCCGTGGGGGAAAAAGACCAGACCGAGCATCACCCGCAAGATCAGGGGCGCGGTCTCTTCTCTTGTATTTATCAGTTTGGCCAACATTTTTATCTCCTTTCCATCGGGGGGAAAAACCGGTCGGCAAGGACCGGCAACCTCTTCTGGAAAAACGGTATCACCGTCCGGGGGGGAGTCAAATCCCTCCCTTGCCCCATGGCGGTTCTCTGCTAATCTTCAAATGAGAATTGGAAAAAATCTCAAGGACCCCGAGGACAGGAGACCACCATGGGAACCGATAAGAAGACGCGTTTTTCCCTGAACGTCAACGCCGAGCTCTACGAGGACCAGTTTGCCGACCTGGCCATCCGCTTCCCGGACGAACGGGTCTACCGCAACGTCGGAGGCTCCGGCAGCCGTTTTCAGCTGGAGGTCGTCAACCTGCTCGAAAAGGGGGAGTTCCCCGCAGACTGGAAGGAGATGCCGCCCCATGAACTCCTCTACGGCAAGGAGTGGCGCTGCATCGCCACCCTCGGCTACCGCGACGGCGACCCGGCGCGCCCGGCGGTGACCTTCGAGGTCGATGCCGAGAGCCTCGGGGAAAAGGCCCGCGCCTATCTCGCCGACGCCTTCCCCGACGCCTAGGCGGGTCACTTTTCCTGTGGTCTTTCCGGGGTACAGCGGCTATGCTCCTTCGATCTCTTAGCAAAGGAACATCGCCCATGGCCCAACCGGCAACCGTTTACCGCGCCTCCATCCAGCTCTCCGACCTCGACCGCAACCATTACGTCGAACTCTCCGCCACACTTGCCCGTCACCCCTCGGAAACCGCCGAGCGCCTGGTGGCGCGCCTCCTCGCCTTTGCCCTGTTTCACAGCGACGACCTCACCTTCACCAAAGGGGTCTCCGCCGGCGCCGAGCCCGACCTCTGGGCCAAGGAGCCCGACGGCCGCATCGCCCTGTGGATCGAGGTCGGACTCCCCGACCCAGAGCGGCTGATCAAGGCAAGCCGCCATGCCGGCCGGGTCATCCTCCTTGCCTGCGGCCCCAATCGCTGGCGCTGGGAAAGCGCCCACCTCCCGGCCCTGGGACGGATGAAGAACCTCTCCGTCTTCGCCCTCGACCAGGAATTTCTTCAGGAACTGGTGACCGGCCTCGGACGCTCCTTCCAGTGGACCCTGACCATCACCGAGGGGACTCTCTACCTCAACAGCGGCACAACCTCCATCGAGACGCCGCTGCTCAAGCTCTGCGGAGAAGAAGCGCGCTAGGAGCCTGTCGGACTATACGGGCCGAAGCGAAAAATTGGATATTTGAGGACAGATTCGAGCTCGTTTGAGAGCCAATAGCCGTCTCTATTGGTCGAAAAGGAGCTCGGATATGGACCAAATAGAGGATTTTGCAGCCGGCTCATGGATAGTGCGACCGGCTCCTAGGGACTCCTCCCTCCCCCCCATCCTCTTCCGGATGATTTTTCTTCGTCCCGATCGGGTACGCCGCCCTCCTTTTCATCTATAATCCTGCAGCGCCTTCTTCACGCCGAAAAGAAGGACCGGCCCCGTCCTTTTTGCAGACTTCTCACCCGTCCCTAACGTTCTCCTAACATGAGTGGGGATAATACACGTCATCAACTGACGACAACGACAACACAAGGGAGAAGGCTCATGACGAACAAGGGAACAAAAAATTTCTGGGGCGCGCTGATGGTGACCGCCGCCCTGCTGTTGACCACCGCCTCGCTGTCCCGGGCGGAGCAAATCGCCGTCGACCCCGCCCTCGCCACCTATGCGCGGGTGCAGGGGGTAACCGGCAATCTCAACAGCATCGGCTCCGACACCCTCAACAACCTGATGACCTACTGGGCCGAAGGGTTCCGCAAAAAATACCCGAGCGTCAACATCCAGATCGAAGGAAAGGGCTCCGGAACGGCCCCTCCGGCGCTGATCGCCGGAACAGCGCAGCTCGCCCCGATGTCGCGGCCGATGAAAAAAGAGGAACTTGAGGCTTTCGAGACCAAGTTCGGCTACAAGCCGACGGCCATCGGCGTCGCCCTCGACTCCCTGGGGGTCTTCGTCAACAAGGACAATCCCCTCGCCTCCCTCTCCCTGCCGCAGCTTGACGCCATCTTCTCCAAGACCCGCAAAGGGGGGAGCGCCGAGATTTCCACCTGGGACCAGGCCGGCCTCCAGGGAGACCTGGCGGGCAGGCCGATCAGCCTCTACGGACGCAATTCGGCCTCCGGCACCTACGGCTACTTCAAGGACCACGCCCTGTTCAAGGGGGACTTCAAGGACACCGTCAAGGAGCAGCCCGGCTCCTCCGCCGTCGTCCAGGCGGTCACCGAAGACAAGACGGGAATCGGCTACTCGGGGATCGGCTACCGCACCTCCGGCGTCAAGGCCATCGCCCTGGCCAAGAAGGACGGCGAAATGGCCTATGAGCCGAACTACGAAAACGTCCTCGACGGCAAATACCCCCTGGGCCGGATGCTCTTCATCTACGTCGCCAAGGCGCCCAACGAAAAGCTGCCGGCCCTGACCGAAGAGTTCCTCAAATACGTCCTCTCCCGGGAGGGACAGGAGATCGTCGTCAAGGACGGCTATTTGCCGCTGCCGGCCAAGGTCGCCGCCAAGTCGCTTTCGACGATAAAATAATCCCCCGCCGCCGGAGAAATCCGACAACGGATTGACAAACATGTCCCGGTCCGGGGTTCGTCCCCCGGGTCCGGGACCATGCCGTTTTTACCTCCCAGGGAAAGTCCGCCATGGAACGCCACGTCCTGAAGAAAATCAAGCGCCACGATCGCATCGCCCGCTGGGTGATCACCGCCGGCGGACTGACGATCATCGCCAGCGTTCTGCTGATCCTCTTTCTGATCACCAGGGTGACGCTCCCCCTCTTTGCCTCCCCCCAGTCCGGAGTTCTCGGCCACAGCACCCTCCCCGCCGATCTCCAAAACGAAGTGCTGGCCCTGGGGATCGACGAGTACCTCGAAGCCGCCTTCCTCCTCACCCGCCAGGGGACCCTGAAACTCTGGGACCCGCGCCGGGGGGTATTAATCGAGGAACTGCCGATCCAGCCGCCTTCGCCGGGGGCGACGGTCGGTTCCGCCGAGGCCAGCGACGCCCAGACCTTCGATCTTTTGTGGAGCGACGGCTCGGTGACCCGGGAACAGCTGCGGATTCACCCCCGCTTCGACGGCGGCGGACAACGCTCCTTCGAGCGCACCCTGGAGCGTCTCGCCACTTTCGCCACCCCCGCCCCTCCGCTCCGGGCCCTGGTGCGGATCGACGGCGAGGGACGGCAGACCCTGGTCACCCTTCTGGCCGGCAACCGCCTCGAAGTACGCCAGAACCTGACCGTCACCGACTTCCTCGGCAACGAAGAAAGCGAAGACCACGCCTTTGTCCTCGACACGTCCGACCTCGGAGAGATCAGGACAATCGGCCCCCTGGCTCTCGACCGCGCCGGCCATACCCTCTATGCCGGCACCGACGGGGGAAACCTTCTGCGCTGGGACCTCTCCAATGCCGGCGAGCCGGCTCTCCTCGACAACCTGAAGGCCTTTTCCGACGGCCGGGCCCTGACCGCTCTCGCTCTGGTCTACGGAGATATTTCTCTGGCCGTCGGCGACAGCGAAGGCGGCATGAGCACCTGGTTTGCCGTCCCGGAGGAGGGGAGCACCGGGAAGGTCCTGCGGAAGATTCATGCCCTCAATCCCCACGACTCGGCCATCGTCGCCATCTACCCTTCCGCCCGGGACAAATCCCTCCTCTCCCTGGATGCCGGCGGTGTGCTGCATCTCGACCACATGACCAGCGAGCGCCACCTTCTCACCCTGGATGAACTGAGCCCGGTCATCGCTGCGGTTTTCGCTCCCCGGGGTAACGCCGTCGCCGCCCTCACCGCCGACGGGCGGGCCCTCCTCTGGTCCGTCGACGCCCCTCACCCGGAGATCAGCTGGAAAACCCTCTTCGGCAAGGTCTGGTACGAGAGCTATCCCGAACCGGCCTACGCCTGGCAGTCCTCCGCCGGCAGCGACGACTTCGAACCGAAAATGAGCCTGACGCCGCTCATTTTCGGCACCCTCAAGGGGACGTTCTACGCCATGCTCTTTGCCATCCCCCTGGCTCTTGCCGGCGCCATCTACACCAGCCAGTTCGGCCAGCAGCGCCTGCGCCAATGGATCAAGCCGACGGTGGAAATCATGGCGGCCATCCCCTCGGTGGTGATCGGCTTCCTCGCCGCCCTGTGGTTTGCCCCCCTCATCGAGAAGAATCTCACCGCGCTCTTCCTCAGCCTGGCCTTTATCCCCACCACCTTCGTCGGCGCCCTCCTCCTCTGGCAGGTCCTGCGCCGCGGCGACCGTTTCAAGGGGATCGATCGCGGCCACGAATTTCTCGCCCTGGTCCCGGTGCTGATTCTAGCGGTGGCCGCAGCCGTGGTTCTCGGCCCGATCGTCGAGGGGTGGCTCTTTGCCGGCGACTTCAAACTCTGGCTCTTCACCGAGACGGGGACGCGCTACGACCCGCGCAACAGCATCGTCATAGCCTTCGCCCTCGGTTTTGCGGTCATCCCCATCATCTTCACCATTGCCGAAGATGCCCTCTCCAACGTTCCGGCGAGCCTCAGGGCGGCCTCCCTGGCCCTCGGCGCCAGCCGCTGGCAGACGGTATGGCGGGTGATCCTCCCCTCGGCCAGCCCGGGAATTTTCGCCGGGATCATGATCGGCCTCGGCCGGGCCATCGGCGAGACGATGATCGTTTTGATGGCCACCGGCAACACGCCGATCATCGACTGGAGCCTCTTCAACGGCATGCGTCCCCTGTCGGCCAACATCGCCGTCGAAATCCCCGAGGCGCCGGTGGGAGGCTCCCTGTTCCGGGTCCTCTTCCTCTCGGCGGTCATCCTCTTTGCCCTGACCTTTTTCCTCAACACCGTGGCCGAGATCGTCCGCCAGCGGCTGCGCGCCAAGTACGGACGGTTCTGACAATCACCCCGCAAGGGGAGCAAAATGGAACAGGGCGCGTTCATCACCAGCCCTTTTCAACGGAGAGTCGCCAAGACTGGGGAGGCGGAGAGAACAAAAAAACCCTAACTCCTGTGTTTTTCTGATTTCCTCAGCGCCTCTGCGTTGAAGCCTTTGCTTCGGTGCAAACATTCAACATCCAGTCGGCCCCGGAAATCGCGGCTGACTATTCACCAACCCAAAAGGTCTGACCGACGATGAGCAGAAAATTCTGGCGTGAAGGAGAACCCCTGGTCTGGGGGACGGCGGCGGCCCTGACAGTGACGTTGCTGATCGCCGCCACCCTGGTGATTGTGGTCCTGGTCAACGGCCTCGGCGTCTTCTGGCCGGCGCCGGTCGCCAGTGCGACCCTTGCCGGCGGCTCCCGGGTCATGGGAGAGATCGTCCGCAGCGAACCGGTCCCCGGGGGCGACGGGGAGCGCCTGCAGTTCAAGATCGGCAACCGCGACCTCTACGGCCTCGATTTCCGCTGGATCGACGCTTCGGCCATCGCCTCCCTCGACCGCCCGCGGGACGCCCTGGTCCTCGAGCGCCAGGAACATGGCAATTTCTACGGGACCCTCCTGGATGTAAGCGGGCCGACGGCGGCGGGTTTGGACGGCGACCCGGCCTCTCGTCTGGCCACCCTGAGAAAGATCACCGAACGCCGGCAGGCCGAAATCGATGAGGTCGGCGACGAGCTCTCCGACCTCAATGCCCGCATCGTCGGACTGACGACCAAACGCCGCGAACTCCTCCATAATGGGGCCCTTCCCGACGCCCCGGCCCTGCAGGAACTGCAGGGGCAGGCGGCGGCGCTGCGCGCCGTCTATGAAGAGGACCTCGCCCGCCAGGAACAGATGTTCGCCGACTTGCAGGAATACACGGCCACCGTCGCCGATGCCTCCGGCACCGAGAAGGTCATCCCCCTGGCCGCCATCGTGCGCGCCTACCGCCCCAATGCCATGACGTGGGTGGAGAAGGTCCTCTTTTATCTCTCCAAGCTCAAGGAACTCCTCCTCGGCGAGCCCCGGGAATCGAACACCGAAGGGGGGCTCTTTCCGGCGATCTTCGGCACCGTCATGCTGATCTTCCTCATGACCCTGGTGACCTTTCCCCTCGGGGTGATGGCCGCCGTCTACCTCCGCGAGTACGCCCGGGAGGGGATGGTGGTGCGCCTGGTGCGCATCGCCGTCAACAACCTCGCCGGCATCCCCTCCATCGTCTACGGGATCTTCGGACTGGCCTTCTTCATCTACGGCATCGGCGCCTCCATCGACCAGGTTTTCTTCTCCGAGCGCCTCCCGACGCCGACCTTCGGCACCGGCGGCATCCTCTGGGCCAGCCTGACCCTGGCCCTCCTCACCGTCCCGGTGGTGATCGTCGCCACCGAAGAGGCCCTGGGGGCCATTCCCGCCGGGGTTCGCGAGGGATCCCTGGCTCTGGGGGCGACCAAGTTCCAGACCCTGACCCGCACCCTCCTCCCCATGGCCTCGCCGGGAATCATGACCGGGCTGATTCTGGCCATGGCCCGGGCCGCCGGCGAGGTGGCACCCCTGATGATCACCGGCGTCGTCAAGCTGGCCCCGGCCCTCCCCCTCGACGGCCAGTTCCCCTTCCTGCACCTCGACCGCAAGTTCATGCACCTCGGCTTTCACATTTACGACATCGCCTTCCAGTCCCCCAACGCCGAGGCGGCGCGGCCGATGGTCTTCGTCACCACCTTGCTCCTGGTGCTGATCGTCCTCGGGATGAGCAGCGTCGCCATCGTGCTGCGCAACCGCATGAAAAAACGCTACACCTACGGAACGTTCTAGCCATAATGGCAAGCCTTTGGTTTTGTCGGGCCATTTGAATCGATAAAGGATGCACGCATGAACAACGCCACCCTCGCCATCAAGGATCCCATCGTCGAGGTCAAGGACCTCCGTTTCTACTACGGAGCCTCCGAAGCCCTGCACAATGTCAACATCGCCTTTCCCCGACGCCAGGTCACCGCCCTCATCGGCCCCTCGGGGTGCGGCAAATCGACCTTTTTGCGCTGCCTCAACCGGATGAACGACCTCGTCGACGGCTCCCGGGTCGTCGGCTCCATCCGCCTCAACGGCACGGACATTCATTCCTCGGCCATGGACGTCATCGAGCTGCGCCGCCGGGTCGGCATGGTTTTTCAGAAATCCAACCCCTTTCCCAAGTCGATCTACGAAAACGTCATCTACGGTCTGCGCATCGCCGGGGTCAAGGACCGGGCCTTCCTCGACGAGACCGTGGAAAAGAGCCTCAAAGGGGCGGCTCTCTGGGACGAAGTCAAGGACCGGCTCCACGATTCGGCTCTCGGATTCTCCGGCGGCCAGATGCAGCGCCTCTGCATCGCCCGGGCCATCGCCGTCAATCCCGAAGTCATCCTCATGGACGAGCCGTGCAGCGCCCTCGACCCCAAGTCGACGGCCCGGGTCGAAGAACTCATCGGCGAGCTGCGCAAGGATTTCACCATCATCATCGTCACCCACAACATGCAGCAGGCGGCCCGGGTCTCGGACTACACGGCCTTTCTCTACGAGGGACTCCTCATCGAATACGGCCTCACCGACAAGATTTTCATGAAACCGAAAAACAAGCAGACCGAGGACTACATAACCGGCCGCTTCGGCTGAACCGGCAATCAGACCACCAGGAGTGGATATGACCCAGCACATGCAGCGTGAACTCGACAACCTCAAAAAGATGATCCTCGCCCTCTCCGCCGTCGCCGAGGAGAGTGTGCAGAAGGCGGCCCGTTCCATTGAGACCCTCGACGTCCCCCTCGCCGAGGAGGTCATCGGCAGCGACGACCTGGTCGACCAGATGGAGGTCGACCTCGAGGAGGAGTGCCTGAAAATTCTCGCCCTCCACCAGCCGGTCGCCATCGACCTGCGCTTCATCATCGCCGTCCTCAAGATCAACAATGACCTGGAGCGCATCGCCGATCTGGCCGTGAACATCGCCGAGCGCGCCGTCGGCCTTTCGGGGATCGGCCGGGTCGAGATCCCCTTCGACTTTGCCGGGATGGCCCGCCGGGCCGAGACGATGCTCAACATGAGCCTCGACGCCCTGGTGCAGCTCGACACGGGCATCGCCCACCAGGTCATCGCCCTCGACGACGAGGTCGACGCCATACACAGCGCCAATTACGGCCTGATCAAGGCGCAGATTCTTGCCCGCCCCGAAACCCTCGACGCCCTGATCCAGCACCTCTCCCTCTCCCGCCACCTCGAACGGATCGCCGATCTGGCCACCAACATCGCCGAAGACGTGATCTACATGATCGACGGCGTCATCGTCCGCCACTCTCTCTAGCTACTGGTTTTGGGGTCGGACCAAAACAAGGCACTGAAATTATAATGATATTGACCATTTTTGCCCTGCAAAAGAGGCTTAACGGCCGATTTTCAGGGGCAAAAATGGGCCCGTAAACAAACACCGGTCGTTATCCTTCCCCGAAAAAAATAACCCCCTCCTCTTTTTCCTCATTTCTCCGCAAACGCCTGCGAAGAGCATTTTTGTGTCCATTCGTCGAAGGGACAGGTCGCCTTTTCAAGGGGTGCCATGCCTGTCAAAATGGTCGCAAACCCAAAAAAGGGGAGCGGCTTGACTCCTCCCGGGCACCCTTTACAGTAATCGTACGGTTACTCAGGGAGGTGAATCTCTTGCCGAATGACGGAAAAGAAGCGCCAGAAGCACCCTGGTCCCTCTCCGCCGAGGAGGTCGCCCGGCATTTCGAGACGGATCCGGAAGGGGGACTGAAGCAGGACCAGGTGCAACAGCGACTCGAAACCTTCGGCCCCAATCGGCTGCGGCGGAAGAGGCGGGTGAGCGCCTGGAAAGTCCTGGCCAATCAGTTCAAAAGCCTGATTATCGTGCTGCTCGGAATCGCCTCCATAGCGGCCTTCCTGTTTGGTGAATGGCTGGAGGGGATCGCCGTGGCCATTGCCCTGGTGATCAACGGCATTATCGGTTTCGCCACCGAACTGAAGGCGACCCGCTCCATGGAGGCGCTGCACCGCCTCGGAGAGACCAGGGCCCGCGTCCGCAGGAATAATGGGCAAGATGTGGAGATCTCTGCCAACGATCTCGTGCCCGGGGATCTCGTCCTGCTCGAGGCGGGCGATCTCGTCCCGGCCGACCTGCGCCTGCTGGAGTCGAACAACCTGCAGGCCGACGAATCGGCCCTGACCGGGGAATCCGTTCCCGTGAACAAGGGGACTGACTCCCTGAAGAAGGATGTTCCCCTGGCCGAGCGCACGAACATGCTCTTCCGGGGGACAGCCGTCACCTCGGGGTCGGGGGCCGGGATCGTCGCCGCCACCGCCATGAAGACGGAGTTGGGAAATATTGCCGATCTGACCCAGGGTGCGGAGGAGGAACTCACCCCACTCGAAAGGCGGCTGGAGCGGCTG
>Ga0209231_1000880_pt1 | contig 13659 bp, 12 predicted proteins | sample Deesub45470m_DNA_FD_188086 | JGI IMG/M metagenome (GOLD analysis project Ga0209231, IMG submission 188086) | Deep subsurface microbial communities from North Pacific Ocean - 450_OLKR46/470m Metagenome (SPAdes) (version 2) | ecosystem: Environmental > Terrestrial > Deep subsurface > Unclassified ... | reverse complement strand
AGGCAGGGCATGCGGCGTGTGGACGACCGGCGGGTTGTGAATGGGATATTCTATGTTCTGCGTACAGGGGCGCCGTGGCGGGATCTGCCAGAGTGATACGGCCCTTACACAACAGTCTATAATCGTTTCAACCGGTGGGCAAAGCGGGGCGTCTGGCTGGCCATGTTCGAAGCGCTGGGGGAGCGATCTCCTCAATCTCTACAGTTGATCGACAGTTCCATCGTCCAGGTCCATCAGCACGCCGCCGGCGAAAGAAGGGGGTCCGGATCACGCCATTGGCCGTCCTCGTGGCGGACTGAGCACCAAGATCCATGCTGTGGTCGATCAGGATGGTCTTCCGGTAAAACTGTTGATCACACCGGGTCATGCCTCCGACAAGACTGTCGCGACGCAGCTACTCGGGGCACTTACTCCGGGCTGCGTCGTCGCCGATCGCGGATACGACAGCATGCCGCTGGACACTTTCGTGCAGGAGCGGGGCGGCCAGGCACACATCCCGACCCAAAACGGAAAGTGTTACCCATGTGCCCGGTACAATCTGTCACCTATGTCTCGAGCCGCTCAACAAGGATTTGGCGCTTCCCGATCCTTGTGACAGCAGCACCTCACAGCAACCAGTCGCGGCCTTCACTTGTTGCAAGGCCGTGTATATTGCTGTCGGTTGCGAATTTCGGAGTTATCGGCATGCAGTTAGAGGACAGGGGGCCGAATACCGGGATGACCGCGAGGCTTCTTGTGCTGGCCATCGGAGAGGCGCACCAGTTATTCCATGTCCTTGGCCCCGCCTTGCACCTGCATCGCATGGGCATTCAGGTCAATTGCATGGTATCGACGCACTGGCACGAACAGATCGTCTGGTCGCATGCGCCTGAACTTGGCCCGGGGATCATTCGATCGCCCGTGATGTTCAGAAATCAGCCATTGCATAAATGCCCCCCAAGGCTCCTGAATCTCCTGTTCGGCCTGCACGCCGTCCTTGATTGCGATGCGATCCTGACGCCCGAGCGCACGTCAACGATCTTGCGGCGGGTCCTGGGGAAGCGTTGCCCGAAACTGATCCACATTCCGCATGGTGCGGGAGATCGCGCCAAAAGCTACGATTCCCGGATTGGCATGTTCGACCTTGTTCTCGTTGCGGGCACCAAGGATCGCGACATGCTTGTTCATCGCGGCATCGTATCCGGCGAGACGTGCCACGTGGTGGGCTATTGCAAGTTCGACCTGCTGCCTGCGGACGTGCCGGACTACTTTGATAATGAACTTCCGACCGTATTATACAATCCGCACTTCGATGACCGCCTGTCGTCCTGGCCGGTGTTTGGCGAGGCAATCATAAAGGCCTTCAGCCGAAATGCCGGTATGAACCTGATATGTGCGCCGCATGTCCGGATGCGTGGCCGCTCACGGCAGTTGTTTGACCGTCTTGCGAACCAGTATGCGAGCGCCAGTATGCGTTTTGACGGTGGCAGTCTCGATTCGATCAATATGAACTATACGCGGTATGCTGACATATACCTTGGTGATGTGAGCAGTCAGGTCTATGAATTCCTGCGGATGCCGAAGCCGTGTGTCTTTGCCAATGCGCACGCAGTGGACTGGCAGGCCGACGAGCATTACCGGCACTGGCACTATGGCGAGGTTGCAAACTCGGCAGAAGAGGTCATGGCGCGGGTTGCGTCGGCGATTGACGATCATCGGGACTATGCACAGGTTCAGACGCGGGGTTTTGGTTCCGCAATTGAGGAAACGGCGTCCTGTCCGTCCCAAGGCGCTGCCTCAGCCATTCACGATTTCCTGAGCCGTGAATTGCATAAGGGTTAGTCAAGGCGCGCTGGAAAGGGCAGGGAACCAGGGCCTTCGAAATCCTCGACAGTATCGACTTCGGCCCATGCCCGCCCCTTGAATCTCAGAAGGCTATCTATCTCAGTCAGCTGACACCCGACAGTCTTCCGCCATGTCAGCTTTGCGCATCATGGACATCCAATCGAACGCGCAAGGATATTGCGGTGGATCTCGCTGGTACCAGAATAGATCGTCGCTGCACGGGTTGCGAGATACTTCGCTTGAGCGAATTCGCTATGGGGCGCGGTCGTGAGCCCGATTTCAGTGATCGCCTGATGCAGCTCTGTCGCAAGGAGTTTCAGTGCCGACGTCGCTGGCGCTGGGGCGACAGCCACCATTCCTGCGGCAACGCGCCATTCAAATGCTTCGAATGCATCAATGCGTCGTTGCAGGTCCAGGAATTTCGCTTGTTCCTGGGGGCAGACGTCACCTGACTCAACCGCCTCACGCTGTGCCGCCCGAAGTGCGCGACGTAGAACGCCCGTGGTCGTATTATTGGAACGCGCGATCGACATCAGTCGCTTCGCAGTTTTCCAGCCTTCGCCAATGTCACCGATCCGGTCAGAGACGGGCGTGCGAACCTTGTCGAAGAACACTTCGTTGGTCTCATGCTGACCGTCGATGAAGCGGATCGGACGGACATCAATGCCAGGCCGGTCCATCTCGACCAGAAGGAAAACCAGTCCCTCTCCGCCTCGTGAGGACGGCACGTTGCGGGCGAGGAGAAACATGTGCGTCGCGTACTGGGCAAAGCTTGTCCACAGCTTGCTGCCTGAAAGCACAAAGTCATCGCCGTCCCGTTCTGCGCGCAGAGACAGCGCTGAAAGGTCTGAACCCGCCTGAGATTCTGAAAACCCCTGGCACCATTCATGTTCTCCGCTCAGGATGGCTGGCAGATAGCGTGCCTTTTGTGACGGCGAGCCTTCCTCGATTATCAGCGGACCAATCGTGCGAACACCCGATGACTGCAGGATCGGCGCATCACGCTCCGCACATGCGTTTTCAAAATAGAGCCGCTGCGCGGTACTCCAACCCGCCCCGCCATGTTCGACAGGCCAGGACGGGGCCAGCCAGCCACGCTGGAAAAGCTTGTCCCGCCAAGCGTCGCACGCGTCCGGTGCAGACTTCAGCCCCGTCGTCTGACGTCCGGCTTCGCGAAGTGCTTCTGTGAGCGATTCATCAAGAAACGCCTCGACCTCGGATCGGAACGCCTGATCGACCCTTTGGGTTTCGCCATCGTGGACCGCGATTGGTAGGGTCAATCCGTCGCCATACATTTCGGACTCCGTCAGTCTCGTAAGGCCGGACACTACCGCGCATGGTGCGGCAATCTGCAATAAGGGAAGTTACGGGGTTATCCAGCCTGCCATACTGGCCGGAAACAGCATGCGCCGATTGATGACCCACGATATTTGCGTTGGCCGGATGTTCTTGCGAGCTTAGGGTGCCCTATCAGAGACAGAGAGAGGCTTGTTACACAATGTCCGATCGTGCACCCCGTTCCGACCTTTCGACACATGTGGTCTCCAACCAGGTGGATCCCTTTGAGGATGTGAACCTGTTCGACACGGACCGGGCGCTTATCGGTGCCGTCACGGCGAATGGGGGCGCCAGTCACCTTGATGAACTGTCAGAATTTGGCGCACGGTGCGGATCGGCTGAAGTGCAGGTCCTGGCCCGGCAAGCCAACCGAAACGCCCCGGAGTTGCGAGCGTTTGACCGTTTCGGCCACCGCCTCGACGAGGTTGAATTTCACCCAGCCTATCATGCCTTGATGAAGCTCGGGCTCGATTCCGGCATATCGGCGGGTGCCTGGATCAAACCCGGATCCGGGCATGTATTACATGGCGCGATGATGATCCTGATGGGACAGGCTGAACCGGGCGTGACCTGTCCGATGTCCATGACCTATTCCAGCGTTGCCGCGCTGCGGGCTGATCGGGATCTGGCCGACATATGGATCCCCCGCGTCAAGTCCAGCCGTTACGATGCCCGTGTGATTCCGGCAGACGAGAAGCATGGCGTCACGATAGGGATGGCCATGACAGAAAAGCAGGGTGGTTCTGATGTTCGCGCGAACACGACCCGGGCCATTCCTGATGGCAACAGCGCATACTTGCTGACCGGTCACAAATGGTTTTGTTCCGCGCCCATGAGTGATGCGTTCCTGACGCTGGCATACTCGGATCAGGGGATGACGTGCTTCCTTGTTCCGCGCTGGCGGCCGGACGGCGAACGCAACGGAATACATATCATGCGGCTCAAGGACAAGCTTGGCGACAAGTCGAATGCGTCCTCGGAAATCGAATATCATGGCGCATGGGCCCGGCCGCTTGGCGAGCCCGGACGTGGTGTACGGACCATCATCGATATGGTGCAGCATACGCGTTATGATTGCGTGCTTGGCTCGGCAGGTGGCATGAGGGCGGCGCTGGTGCAGGCGCTCTGGCATGGGTCGCAGCGCCGGGTGTTCCAGAAAACGCTGATAGATCAACCTGCAATGCGCGGGGTCCTGGCAGATCTGGTCATCGAAAGCGAAGCGGCGACAGCATTGGCGCTGAGGCTTGGCAGAAGTCTGGATCGCGCAGGGAGTGACGACCAGGAAGCTGCATTCGTTCGGCTGGCCACCCCGATTGCCAAGTACTGGATATGCAAACGTCAACCCGGCTTTGTCTATGAGGCACTCGAATGCCTCGGTGGCGCAGGTTATGTCGAGGAAGGCCCGATGCCGCGCCTGTTCCGTCAATCGCCGCTGAATGCCATATGGGAGGGATCAGGCAATGTCATCGCATTGGACATTTTGCGCGCGCTTGCACGCGAACCGTCCAGTCTCGAGGCGGTCATGGCGGAGCTCGCCCCGGTCCGCAGAGAGAACAGATCACTTGAGCAGCACTGCGCCAGGTTGGAAGCTTTTGCGCGCCCAGGCGGACTGCATGAAGGCGCGGCGCGGGGCTTCGCTCAGTGTGCCGCTTTGGCGCTGCAAGCGGCGGCTCTGTTCCAGTCGGCTCCCGATTTCGTTTTCGAGGCGTTTTGCCGTCAGCGCCTGGCCACGGACCGTTCGGGATTTCTTTATGGTAACATGTGTGATGGCGTCGATCAGCAGCGGCTGATCGGGCGCGCCATGCCTGATCGCCAGGCATCTGGAAGGGTTGGATGAACGATCTTATGGCCCATTCACAATCAGTTGGAACCAGTGAATAAGCAGGCGCGCCGCAACATAAAGGATCAGTATGGCTGTCAATCGCTTGATGATCCCGGGTTTGAGCCCGTATCCGGCAAGCCATGTTCCTGCCTGGCCGCCGATCAGTACAGCCAGGGGCAGAGGCCAGTAGGGCAGGGCAAGGGACAAAAGGGCCGTGCCGTGCAGCTTCATCACTTGCCCGGCAAGTCCCGAGAGGGAGTTGGCCAGAATAAAGAGGCTGCAGGCTGCAGCGATCTGGCGCGGCCCTCCCCATTTCATCATGTAGAGTAAGGGGGCGAGGAAAATTCCACCGCCAATACCGACCAGACCTGAGAGAAAACCGATCCCCGCTCCGGCGATGCCTGACGACACATACTGACTGCCGGCCGTATCGGCTGAATCGTGGACGATTGATTTTTCCAGTGCGAGGCGCAGGCCGGATAACAGAAGCGCAAGCCCGAGCAGGCCGACAAAAGCGGTTTCGGAGATCAGCAGCCTCCCACCAAACCAGGCCATCGGGATGGAGGTCACGAGAAAGGGGAGGAGCCGGCGAAGCGACAAATGGCCGGAACGCGAGAACCGCCAGACGCCTCCGCTGACGACGATGATATTGCAAACCAGTGCGATCATCGGAAGGATGCGATAATCCGTGCCATTCAGGACGAGCAGGGCATTATAGGTTGATCCGCCGCCAAAGCCGACACTGGCATAGAGTATTGCGGTTATCAGGAACGCCGCAACGAGCAGGAAAGGCATGGGCGTGCATCCGGACAGACGTGTTCATCTTCATGTATCTGCCGTCGCGCGGCGGGCCTAGTGCGGATGTCTGGCCGGTCTGCCGCAAAAAACACCTTCACGCATGATGAATGTCATACGCAGGCCCGGTTTCAGCACCTAGGGGTGGTAAAAACCGGATACCAGCCTGACCAGCCGGGAAATTGAAGGACCGGGGTCAGTTGTCTTGGGTGTCCTTTCGGAAACGGCCACCGTGACAGGTGATAGAGTGAGCGTATGAAGATCAGTTTCTTTGGAAAAATCTCGGATCCGATTGGCAAGACACTGGAAATCGCCTTTCCTGAATCCGGCATGAGCATTGCTGATATTCGTGAGGCAATCGCGCAAGCGTGCAGGACAGACATGATACTGGACAAGACAATTCGGGCTGCCGTCAATGATGAGGTCGCTCTGGAAAACCACATCGTCATGCCGGGAGATGACGTGATGTTCATGAGCGCCCTCTCGGGCGGATAGGAACGGTCCCCATGCTTGACATGAACATTGCCCGAGCCTTGCATGTCCTGGCTGTCGTCCACTGGATTGGCGGCGTGTCTTTCGTGACGCTGGTCCTGCTGCCTGGCGTTCGGCGTCTCGCGGCACCGGACAATCAGGCCGACCTGTTCGCGCGCGTGGAATCGGCCTTTTCCTGGCAAGCCAAGCTTTCAGTGACACTGGCGGGATTGACCGGTTTCTACATGACCCACCGCCTGGCAGCCTGGGGCCGTTTCTTTGACCCTGGTTTCTGGTGGATGCAGGCGATGGTCGCAATCTGGCTGCTCTTCACGCTGGTTCTGTTCGTCCTGGAACCCCTCTTTCTGCATCGATGGTTCGAGGCGGGTGCCGTTGCCGATCCGGCCGGAACACTCGACAGGGTCCAGAAGGGCCATATTGTCTTGCTGATTGCCAGCCTTGTTACAGTCGGTGCCGCCGTTCTGGGCGCGCATGGTGCATTATGGTAAGCAAGCAACCCGGAACCGGCATAGCAAGCGCTATCCTGGCCATGGAGGCGTTCGATGCATCTGATGCACTCTCGCGATTTTCGAAATCAGCTGAGGGCGCAGGGGCTATCGTCTCCTTTCAGGGCGTCATGCGTCCGGAAACCAAGGCGGGGGAACCGCTGGACCGGCTGGGAATGGCATCCGCGCATGACGGAAATATCGCTGCGCCGGATCGCAGAGGCTGGCGCCGACCGGTTTGCAACGCGCGCGGTAGCCGTGGTGCATCGCTGCGGCGATATCCTGCCAGGCGAAACCATCGTGCTTGTCGCTGTCGCAAGTGACCACCGGCGTGACGCTTTCCTGGCTGCAGAATATATTATGGACCGACTGAAGACTGACGCGGTGTTCTGGAAGCGCGAAGTCGGCACGTTTGGTTCCAGATGGATCGAGCCCACGCAAAGAGATCAACAAGACAGGACGAGATGGAACAATGACCAAGGCCAGGATTGATGACACGCTCGAATTCTATCCGCTCAATCTCGCGGTTCTGACCGTATCGGACACGCGCGACGAAACGACGGACACTTCCGGTGGCCTGTTGGCCGAGCGGGCAAGTGCCGCCGGCCATGTCATTGCTGACCGGAAAATTGTGAAAGATGAGGTGAGCGCGATCCGTGAAACCGTGGCGCGTTGGGTGGCTGATCCAGGGATCGACGTCATTCTCACGACAGGCGGCACGGGCTTTTCGCCGCGCGACGTGACACCTGAAGCGATCCGCCCCCTGTTCTCCAGGGAAATGGATGGCTTCTCCACCGTGTTTCACCATGTCAGCATGGGCACAGTAGGAATTTCCACTTTGCAGTCACGCGCCTTTGCCGGACAGGCAGGCGAGACGTTCATCTTCTGTGTGCCCGGCTCGACAGGTGCGTGCCGTGACGCCTGGGATCATGTTTTCGCGTTCGAGCTGAACAGCCGGTACAGGCCTTGTTCGCTGGTTGGGCAGATCGCGCGCTACCGCGGAATCTGCCCATGACCCGGCTCACACATCTTGATGAGGATGGCCGTGTTCATATGGTCGATGTGGGTGACAAGGCCATATCTGCGCGATCTGCCGTGGCGCATGGGCAAGTGCGGTGCCTTCCGGAAACCCTCCTGCTGGTTCGGGAGGGCCGGGCGCCAAAGGGAGCGGTCATTACAACAGCGGAACTCGCCGGCATCATGGCGGCCAAGAAAACCCATGATCTCATTCCGCTCTGTCACCCGTTGCCCCTCAGCAAGGTCTCCGTGACGATAAGGCTTGACGATGCCTTGCCCGGTTTCAGGCTTGAAGCCGAGGCGCGCACGTCAGGCCAGACCGGGGTGGAGATGGAGGCGCTCACCGCAGTCAGTGTCGCCTGCCTGACCCTTTATGACATGCTGAAGGCCGTTGATCGCGGCATGGTGATCGAAGCGATCCGTCTGATGACAAAAAGCGGGGGAAAGTCCGGCGACTGGATCGCAGGGGACGATGCGTCATGATCAGCTTCCAGGAGGCCATTGCGAGGATTACCGCGCTCGCCTCCCCACTGGGATCGGAGCGCCTGCCGCTTGAACAAGCGGCAGGCCGGATCCTCACGGCGCCTCTTGTTGCGCGCTCCAATATGCCGGCACAGGACGTCTCAGCTATGGATGGCTATGCGGTGCGGGACGCAGACACAAAGGCCATTCCCTTCAGCCTGCCCGTACACGGGGAATCCTTTGCCGGATCGGATCCGTCCATCGTGCTGAAGCCCGGCACGACCTGCCGCATCTTCACAGGCGCGCCTGTGCCAGAAGGTGCAGACAGGGTGATCGTGCAGGAAAACATCGAACGGGACGGCGACGTTGCGCGTATCGTCGGTCCCTATGGTCCGGGGCGGCATATTCGCAAGGCTGGGTCTGATTTCCGGGAGGGAGATATCCTGCTTCCGGCCGGGCACAGGCTGGACTGGCGATCCATGACGACGGCGGCGGCGGCCGACAGGGCGGAAGTGGATGTTTATCGCGCACCGCGCCTGGTCATACTTGCGACTGGCGACGAACTGGCCGCGCCGGGGCAGGCGCATGAGCGCGTGGGTGCCATACCGGAAAGCATTTCCTTCGGCCTTCGAGCCTTTGCACAAGATAGAGGCGCGACGGTTTTGCGATCACTTCGTCTGGCAGATGATCCCGCGCTATTGATACCGGCAGCGACCTCTGCGCTGGAAGATGCCGACCTCGTCATTGTGATCGGCGGTGCATCAGTTGGCAAAAAGGATTTTTCCCGACTTATGTTTGGCAAGACACTTGACTATGCGTTTCCGAAAGTGGCGATCAAGCCGGGCAAGCCTGTCTGGCTGGCGAAGGTAGGGCGGCGACTCGTCCTCGGCCTGCCGGGCAATCCCACCTCGGCGCTTGTGACGGCAAGACTGTTCCTCGCGCCGCTCCTGGCAGGTCTGTCTGGCGGCGATCCGTCCAGGATGCTCGCTTTCAAAACGTGCCCTTGCCTCGACGCGCTGCCAGAGACCGGCGATCGGGAAACGTTTCTCCGGGCCCGGCGGAATGAAACAGGTATAATGCTTGCCGCCTCACAGGACTCTTCCAGCCAGATGGCACTTGCCTTCAGTGATGTGCTGATCCGTCGTCAGGCAGGCGCGCCGGCTACTCAACCCGGCGCGGATGTAACAATACTTGATTTTTGAAACTTATCTGCCTGCCGGAATGGCATTTGATGAAGATCAAGCATGAAGGCGGCAAAGTAACAGGGGAAGGACCGAGCGCACACCCTGCTAGTTGCCGCACCGAATCACAGAGCCTGACGGTCCGGACTCATATTGGTCAAAGAGGATGACGCACATGCCTTTCGATACTCCGCTCGCCCAGGAAATCTGGGACAAGAAATACCGGTTCCGCTCGGCATCAAAGGAAGACGCCGATCTGGCAGGCACGCTGGACCGCGTTGCAAGTGCCGTCGCCAGAGCTGAAAAGCCTGCGAAAAGGAAGGAATGGACATCACGGTTCCGGGACGCACTTACCAACTTCCAGTTCATCCCTGCGGGCCGCATCCTTGCCGGCGCGGGAACCGGCCGCAATGTAACGCTGTTTAATTGCTTTGTGATGGGCACGATCCCGGACGACCTGCCGGGTATTTTTGAGCATCTTCGCGAAGCGGCCATGACGATGCAGCAGGGTGGCGGGGTCGGCATGGATTTTTCCACGATCCGTCCGTCGGGAGCGCCGGTTGTCGGTGTTGGTGCGCATGCGTCAGGACCGCTCAGCTTCATGGATACCTGGGACGCAATGTGCCGCACGATCATGTCGGCCGGTCAGCGGCGGGGGGCGATGATGGGGTGCCTTCGGATTGATCATCCTGACATTGAAGCCTTCATCGACGCCAAGCGCGATGGCGCACGTTTCCGGAATTTCAATCTGTCCGTGCTCGTCACCGATGCGTTCATGCAGGCGCTGGAATCGGAGGCGGACTGGACACTGCAGCATGCCGGAACGCCCTACCGAACCGTCGCGGCGCGCGATCTCTGGGATCGCTTGATGCGGGCAACCTATGATGCAGCCGAACCGGGTGTGATATTCGTTGACCGGGTCAATTCCGACAACAATCTGGCTGGCATCGAGACCATATCTGCGTCCAATCCATGCGGCGAACAGATGTTGCCACCTTATGGCGCCTGCCTGCTTGGGTCGATCAATCTGGCCCGCCTGGTCAAGGCACCGTTCGAGCAGGAGGCGGCGCTGGATCTGGATCAGCTCGAGCGCCTGACCGAATCTGCGGTACGCTTTCTTGACAATGTCATCGATATTTCCCGCTTTCCGCTCGAGGCACAGGAACGCGAAGCGAAGGCGAAACGGCGGATCGGGCTCGGGATTACAGGGCTTGCCGACGCCCTGATCTTCTGTGGCGTTGCCTACGGGTCGCCGGACGCATTGGCAAAGACGGAACTCTGGCTGGGTGCGATCAAGCGCGCTGCCTATCGGACCTCCGCCTTGCTTGCCGGGGAGAAAGGGACATACCCTCTCTACGATGCGGCTGTCCTTGACCGTCCCAATCTCCTCGAACTCGATGAAGAGACCCGCGCATTGATCAAGGCGCACGGCTTGCGGAACGGATGCCTGACATCGATTGCCCCGACGGGGACAACGTCGCTTCTGGCGGACAATGTGTCATCGGGTATCGAGCCAGTGTTTGCTTTTTCCTATATTCGCAAGGTCAAGCAGGCGGATGGTTCGACACGCGATGAGGCGGTCACCGATTACGCCCTTGCGCTATGGAAAAGCCTTCATGGCGATACGCCGCCACCGGAAGAGACCTTTGTCAGTGTGCAAACATTGACGCCAGCCGATCATGTGCGCATGCAGGCTGCGGCGCAGAAACATGTCGACAGCTCGATTTCAAAGACGGTCAATTGTCCAGCCGGGATCAGTTTCGATGCTTTCAAGGATATCTATCTCGAAGGGTATCGCCTGGGGTGCAAGGGGCTGACCACTTACCGGCCCAATGCAATCACAGGATCCGTGTTGAGTACGATCGATCCCGCTGCAAGCACACAGGATGAGACAGGCTTGCCGCCACGTTCGGCGCGGCTCACGGGTGCGACCTACAAGTTGAAATGGCCACCCATTGCGCATGCAGTCTATGTGACGATCAACGATTCGGAGGAAGGGCAGAACACCAGGCCTTTCGAGATATTCGTCAATTCGAAGAATATGGAGCATTACCCCTGGACGCTTGCCCTGACGCGCATGATTTCGGCCGTGTTCCGGCGCGGCGGAGATGTCAGCTTCGTCGCTGAAGAATTGCAGGCTGTATTTGATCCCCAGGGCGGCGCATTCATGGACGGCCGATATGTCCCGTCACTGCCTGCGGCCATAGGGCGGATTGTGGCAGAGCATCTCGGGCACGCTGACGCCGCAGCCAACACGGTGCAGGATGAATCTGCCCGTTGTTGTCCGAAGTGCGGTCAGAAGGCGCTCGTACGCAAGGAAGGCTGTGATACCTGTCTTGAATGTGGCCACTCGAAATGCGGCTGATCACCCAGGCCCGAGGGCAATGACATGACAACATCGGCGCAACAGATTCGGGCCTATGCAGGACCTGCCCTGTTCAGCTTTGGGTTCAGGCCTCTCTTCCTGCTTGGCGCCTTCTGGGCGGCGGTGTCAGTTCCATTGTGGATGCTGACCTATTCATTCGGGCCTGATGCCTTGCCATTCGAGGCGGGACTCGTCTGGCACGTCCACGAGATGCTCTTCGGTTACGGGGCTGCGATCGTGGCCGGGTTCCTCCTGACCGCAATCCCGAACTGGACCGGACGGTTACCGGTCTGCGGTATCCCGCTTGCTTTGCTGGTCCTCGTCTGGGTCGCAGGGCGGGTGGCCCTGTTGCTGCAAACCGACCCGGCCTGGATCGGAGCCGCTGTCGATGCGGCTTTCCTGTTCGTGTTCGCAGCGCTGGTCTGGCTGGAAGTCATTGCGGGCCGAAACACAAAGAACATCAAGGTGGCCATGGCCGTCACGGCGCTTGCGCTTGCCAATGCGGGTTTTCATGCCCTGTATCTGTCATCCGGCGGGCTACCCCGGCTGGCGATCGATGGCGGTCTTGCAACACTGCTGTTCCTGATCCTCTTGATTGGCGGACGCATCACACCCAGTTTTACCCGCAACTGGCTTGCCAGGCGCGCTGCGCCGCCACCTGCGGCCTTCAGCAGGTTCGACGCGGCTGTGCTGGTCTTTTCACTCATGTCGCTTGCGGCCTGGGTGTTCGCTGGCAATCATGTTCTGGGAGCAGGTGGCATGATCCTGTCGGGTGGGTTGAACCTCTTGCGACTTGCACGCTGGCGCGGCCACGCATGCCTTGCCGAGCCACTCGTCTGGATCCTGCACGCCGGATATGCCTGGGCGGCCGTCGCGCTGTTCCTGCTTGGTCTGGGCAGTCTGGTCCCGGCCATCATACCGCCCGTGACAGGGATCCATGCGGCCGGCGCAGGTGCCATAGGCGTCATGACACTTGCGGTGATGACGCGGGCCAGTCTTGGCCACACAGGAAACCCGCTTCTTGCAGGAAGCGGGACGGTCACGATTTACGTCCTGATCAATCTTGCGGCGCTTCTCAGGGTCGCCGCGACCTTTCTTCCTCTGTCGTCCCAGGTGATTCTCAACCCTGTCGCTGCATTGATATGGTGCGCGGCGTTTTCAGGCTTTTGCCTGGTCTACGGTCCGCGCCTGCTGCAGCCACGGCGGTCAAATCCAGCTTGATACTCAGTCAAGGGCCACTTGACGGACATCAACTCCCGAAAGTTGTCTGGTCAACGACAAGCGGATGCGGCCGTCATAGGTCTTGATCAATTCGCTCCGAGCCTGCGCCGCCTAAAGCATTTGCCATGGCGGCCAGGCCGAGGGTGACAATGGGAAACCATGTCGCCTCCCGCGCTTGGAAAGGAGCCTGCGATGACACTGACCGCTCGCAATGCGACGGATGCTTTTGGACGCCGGTTCCGTTACTTGCGGCTGTCGGTAACCGAGGTGTGCAACTTCCGGTGCACCTATTGCCTGCCCAATGGCTACAAGAAGACGGGTGCCATGGACTTCCTCTCACCGGTCGAGACCGAACGTCTGGCGCGCGCGTTTTCCGAACTTGGATTACGCAAGATCCGGCTGACCGGCGGTGAACCCAGTGTCCGCAAGGACCTGACCGAGATCATCGCGCGGGTTGCATCGCAACGCGACGTCGACAAGGTCGCCATGACGACCAATGGCTGGAACCTTGCGCGTCATATCGATGACTGGGTGGCGGCCGGGCTCAGCCACCTCAATGTCAGCATTGATGCGCTTGATCGTGAGGCGTTTGCCCGGATCACGGGTCACGACCGGCTGCACGAGGTACTGTCCGGCCTCGACAGGGCGCAGTCGCTG
>Ga0209231_1000879_pt1 | contig 13678 bp, 17 predicted proteins | sample Deesub45470m_DNA_FD_188086 | JGI IMG/M metagenome (GOLD analysis project Ga0209231, IMG submission 188086) | Deep subsurface microbial communities from North Pacific Ocean - 450_OLKR46/470m Metagenome (SPAdes) (version 2) | ecosystem: Environmental > Terrestrial > Deep subsurface > Unclassified ... | reverse complement strand
ATTTATAACAAGCACTTGGGCCACTCAGCGGTGGGTGGCCTTTTGCGTTCCGGTCCGGGGCGGGTTAAGTTTCAATATCGATGAAAGTAACAACCACTTGAAAAATTCTTTTGCCGATCTTGACAACCAATATACCGATAATTATTTTTTCACCATAGGAGGCCTCGCAAGCGTCGTTCAGGTTGTGGCCTCAGCTGTTTAACAGGTTTTGCTGCAGAGACAAAGAAAAGCGGACTTCAGTTTCAACGCGAAAAAGAGAGGAGGACTGGACAATGGCTATGGACATCTTGCAAGAAATGGAAATCCTTCGTCGGGAAATCGATGGCGCCTTCAGAGGGTTCGGAATGGGCTCCTTTTTAGAGCCCTCTTTCCTTCCTGGTGTCAGTTTGCAACGGTTCCCGCAGATTAACCTCGCGCAGGATCAGGACAAGGTCTATGTGGAGGCTCTTGTCCCCGGCGTTAACAGCAAAGACCTCGAACTGACTGTGATGCGAGGCGTTTTAACCCTTTCTGGCGAACGAAAGGACGAGGCTGTCTCTGAAAGAACCTGGCATCGACGTGAACGCGGCCATGGCAAATTCATGCGCACCGTTGACCTGCCTTGTGAAGTTGATGTGGATCAGGTTGTTGCCAAGTTTGAAAACGGCGTCCTTTTGGTAACACTCCCCATTCAGGAGAAGGCCAAACCAAAGAAAATCAGTGTCAAGGCGCACTAAAAGGAACACGACGAAAGAGGAGGACATCATGGGAATGAAAAATATCTCTTCAAGTGGTGGGCGTGATATCGCAAAGCGAGAAGCCAGCAGCGATCTTTTCATCCGGCCCTCTGTAGACATCTTTGAAACCGACCAGGGTTTGACTTTGATGGCTGATTTACCGGGGGTTGCTAAAGAGGATTTGCATGTCGATATCGAGCATGGCCTTCTGACAGTGCAGGCGAATGCGAAATCAAACCTTCTAGGTGAGCCCGTTCAACGTGAATTCGTACATGGTAAATATTTCCGACAATTCCAGTTGCCAGATGAAGTTGATTCAGAAAGAATTGCAGCAGAGATGAAAAACGGGGTCTTGATTCTTCAGCTGCCAAAGGCCGAATCAGCCAAGCCTCGGCGGATTGAAATCACGTCCTCTTAGAGCAGTTTGTTGGTGCCCGAGAGCAGAGGAGCGGAGGTTCAAATCCACTTGCCCCGACCATTTAATAGCAAGCATTGAGGCCACTCGGAAGCGGGTGGCCTTTTTGCGTTCCGGTCCGGGTCTGGTAAGCCAGGTCGGGGTCGGAGCGAACCTTTCAGGTCAATTGGTACCTGCTTGACAGAAAACTAACGATATTGTATATATTCATACAAATTATTGTAGATTTAAGTACAAGGATTTGTATTTAATGGTACAAAAGTCATACAGACTCGATAAAAACGAGCTCCTCGACAACCTGAGAGTGTGGAATAGTGTCCTTCGGCGCAAGGCCCGCATGATCGCTTGTGGCGGCACGGCCTTGACCCTGCTGGGCGTCAAGGCCTCGACAAAAGATGTCGACTTCATGGTGCCGGACATCAGGGAATACAACTACCTGACAAAACAATTGCCAGCAATGGGCTACACGCAAACCAGTGGCCCCGGCTGGAAACGGGGAGACGAAGTCTTTCACTTCGACATATTCCGGGGAAACAATATACACACAACCGGATTGCTGCAATCACCGCTGGAAGATGGGCAGAACAGGCGGCTGATTGAATTCTCTCACCTTTATATCGGGATACTGAACGACTATGACCTGATTTCCAGCAAGCTGATGCGCGGCACAAGGGTTGATTATGAAGACTGCGTGATGCTGGCTACAGCCCATAGGACGAGTTGAACCTTGAAAGGCTTTTCGCTCATTTCCACGAGATGGTCAGCTACGATGTCGCGGAAGAACGATTGAGACCGAACATAGACCACTTCCTGGAACGACTGCGAGAGGGCGGGGAAAATGACTGACGATAAATTTCTCAAAAGCCTGGCCAAGCTCGGTTTCCCAATGTTCGAACCAAGCGAAGAGCTGGATGTGAATGAAACCTTGGCCGAGGTAGTCAAGAGCAACGATACCCGACTTTGGGAGGGGTTCCCCGTCCTTCTGGCCAATGCAGGAGAAAGCTACCAGTTTGACTCGGACCAGGTCAAACGGCAACTCCCAACAGATGAGCTGAAGGAACGCTATCGTCGGCTCGTGTTGCTGTCGGCATCCGTCTATACTTACTACCATTTGTCATTTTCCTGGCTGAGCAAGCTAAAGAAAACGTTTTCCGATGACGACAAAAACCATGTGAAAGCCTGGCGGAATGCCTTAGCCCACGACCAGACACCGAATTGGTCAGTTGACGAGTTCGACCCGGGGCGGGTCAGAGGCCTGTTTGAACTTTATTATGAGCAGAAGGTTGAGAAGGATCGGAGGCGAAAGGACCGCTACGAAGAGTTCTCTCTGGAGCATGCCCTTTCCCAGGTGTTCTCACCGAAGCAGAAAGAGCTATTCAAGAAGAAGTTGGAAGGTGATCATCTGACCAAGACAGAGCAGGAATACTACTCCCGAACGGTCAAAAAGAAAGTTGTTGCGCTCGCGAACTCAGAACTTCACAGTTTGTCGAGGAAGTTACTGGAACAGTAGCCCCTCTTAGATATTTGGCACCAGGGACACTTCTGATCCAGATGGGGGTCCCAGACACGGGTCGAACCTAGGTCCCAGATAGGGGTCGGACCTAACCAACCTTAAGGAATCATAGCGAATATGTTCAAATATTTACCCGAGTTTGGCCTTAGAAGGTCAGTTTCATGGGTAAAATTACCTTTCGACACGACGATTCCACAAAGTGTACATTTTGACCCCTGGAAGACTATTTCGCTTAGTGCTTCAATTATTCCGTTAAGATTGAGGATCTAAGGTCAAATTCGAGCTAACAAAGAACCATTCAAACTATAAATTCGGCAGGTTGGTTAGGTCCGACCCCACATGCCACGGATTGTCAAGCCGAGCGTCTTTTCTGGGGGCACTGTTGACTCAATCAAAAACTGAAAGAGATTTGCCGTCCAATCTCCAACATTTTGCATCCAGAAGAGGGATTCTCCTTGTTTCCTTGTCGGCAATGCTCTGGGGAACGGTTGGCATTGCGACCCAGACTATTTACCAACAATCTGAGCTCGATGCGTTTTCGGTCGGCTTCTATCGCTTAGCTTTTGCCTTTCCGGTCGTCGCCCTGCTGTGTTGGAAGTTCGTCGGCAAAGGGGTATTTCAGGTTAGGGGGCGACACTATTGGCAAATGGCGTTGATCGGGGCCCTGCTGGCCATCTATCAAGTTTGTTACTTTGCTGCAGTTGGATATATCGGTGTTGCATTTGCGACGCTAATCACCCTCTGTACTGCTCCCGTCGTTGTCTCATTGGCCTCAGTGGTCTTTTTAAAAGAAGCGCTAACAAGATCAATCATAAAGGCACTGCTTTGTGCGTTGGCTGGAACGGCTCTGCTCGTCGGCTTTCCAGAAGGAGCCGCGGCTCAAAACAACTTGCTCCTGGGCATTTCTCTTTCACTTGGTTCAGCTGTGGGGTATGCAATTGTCGCCATGCTCGGCAGGTCAATAGCCACAGAATGCCACCCTATCCATTCAACGACTGTTTCATTTGGCGTTGGTGCAATATTTCTTTTCCCCATGGCTGCAGCTAACTGCTTTTCTGCTCAGTACACACTTGAGACCTTGAGCCTGCTTTTGTATATCGGTCTCTTCCCAACGGCAGTTGCTTATACCCTGTTTTTTCTGGGCATGCGCAATGTGAGAGCATCAACGGCATCAATCCTTACAATGATTGAACCTTTGACCGCGACTATTCTGGCGTGGTTTATCTTCGATGAACGTCTTGCCGTATCCGGGATTGCAGGTGCACTTTTACTTCTACTGGCTATTTTTGTTTTGTATCGGGGGGAAAGTAGTCCAAATAGAGAGCTCCTATAATTTTAGGTGATACTTACTTTTCCTCGGAAGAAGGCCGGGGTCGGACCAAGCTAACCATCTGACATCACAGTCTTTTACCCCTAGAAATCACCCGTTTTTCGCTTTATAGCTCGATTATTAGGGTCAAAAACAGCTCTATAAGCAGTTAATCTATAGCAGTACAATTGCATTAAAAGCGTATGGGACTGGTTTTCCCCCAAAAGCAGGGTCATAGCATGGAAACAGGGCTTATTTTGGCATAGAACCAATGTGATTTCAGTCTCTTAACTAGGTCAGACCCCACATTCCAGTCACCAATCATCCGGAGGAATATCATGAAAGCTGTTGGCTATAGCAAATCACTTCCTATCAATGATTCTGAATCCCTGCTCGACATCGTGTTGCCTCAGCCGATCGCCACCGGCCGCGACCTGCTGGTCAAGGTCAAGGCGATCGCGGTGAATCCGGTGGATTACAAGATTCGCCAGAGATTCGCTCCAGATGGGGGCCGCTACAAAGTCATTGGTTGGGATGCCGTAGGTGAGGTGGTCGCGACCGGCGAGGCGGCGAGGCAATTCAAGCCGGGGGATCTGGTCTATTATGCCGGCGATCTCAACCGCCAGGGGGCCAATGCCGAATATCAGCTGGTGGACGAGCGGCTGGTCGGCAGCAAGCCGAAAAGTCTGTCCGACGCCGAAGCCGCTGCGCTGCCACTGACGACGATCACCGCCTGGGAAATGCTCTTCGAGCATCTGGCGATCAAGCAGCAATCGCCGGATTCAGCCCGGAAGTCCAACGAGGTGATCCTGGTGGTCGGTGCGGCCGGTGGGGTCGGCTCGATCCTGGTGCAGATCGCTAAAGCCATCACCGGCGCGACGATTATCGGCACCGCATCACGTGAAAGCTCGCAAGCCTGGGTGAAAAAGCTGGGGGCGCATCATGTGGTTGATCACAGCAAACCGTTACAGCCACAGATCGAAGCCCTGAGGATCGGCGCGGTGACGCACGTTGCCAGTCTGACGCATACCGATTCTTATTTTGCAACCTACATCGAGCTGCTGGCGCCTTTTGGCAAGATAGCCATGATTGACGACCCCGGCACACCCCTGGATGTGATGAAGATGAAATTCAAGAGTTTGTCGCTGCACATCGAGTTCATGTTTGCCCGCTCGATGTTCCAGACGGCAGACATGGATGAACAGGGTCGCCTGCTGAACCGCGTGGCGGACCTGATTGACCAGGGACATATCCGGACGACCGTTGGCAAAAATCTCGGGGCCATCAATGCCGCCAACCTGCGCACCGCCCACGCGGAGTTGGAGTCTGGCAAGTCGATCGGCAAGATCGTCCTCGAAGGGTTTTCAGAACACAGGTCACGAATCTAACCAGAGGAGGTAGAAACACAGACAGGGAGGCTGATCTCAGCTCGTTGCCGAAGGGACGGCTTCTTCGGTCAGGCGGCCAGAGACCAGGGCAGCCAGGGCAAGCCTTCACGCAAGCCCTGGCGCATCCGGTCGGCAGAACCCTGTTGGTAACCGTAAACCCTCACGCCGAAGAAATGAAACATGAGGCTGACAGCACGTTGTCGACTGACGATTTTATCGTACTCTTTCTCCAGATAGCTTTGCAGCAGTGCCTCTATCTCCTCCAGCTTGGCAGATGCCAACTCATGGAGTTCGCCCCCCTCAGCCGCCAGCTCAAGCCGGGTCTTGACGAGGAAGCAGCTGCAATAATTTGCCCTGGTCGATTGCTGAATGTACGCTTCAAGCAGCGCGCAAAGGCCTTCGCCGACACTTGGCGCCGTATCCAGAATATTCCGTATGCAGGCGATGGATTGTTGAGCATAACTCTCCAGCGCTTCGCGGAACAGACCTTCCTTATTGCCAAAGGCCAGATAAATTGAGCCGGGCTTCAGGCCGGTGGCCTGCACGACCTGCTGCATTGACGATGCACTGAAGCCATGCTGCCAGAAAAGTTCGACCGATTTGTCAATAATATCGTTTCTATCAAACTGGGCTCTTGCCATCGGCATACCTCGTCTGTTTATTTAGATGCTGTGCGTGGTATGGACACCATACATTGTCTTGAATGAACGTTCAAGATAGTATTGACATATGTCTTGCGAGGCATTAGTTTGATCGAGCATTCTAGCGGCCTCTCCGAGAGAAGCGGAGTCGTCGCAGCGAAGATTCCGGCCAGAGGATCAGGAGCGTGGAAAGAAGGAGTTTACAGATAATATGACGAAATCATGTGACAACTCCGACGATAAAGCCATCCGCCACAAAGCCATTATGGAAAAGCGCAAAGAGAAGATCGACGCCAATACCGAGCGCGCCAATGAAGAACGCGGTGTGGCGATTCTGCTGACCGGCAACGGCAAAGGCAAGTCCAGTTCGGCGTTCGGCATGGCCATGCGCAGCCTCGGCTACGGCTATAAAGTTGGTATCATTCAGTTCATCAAAGGCAAACAGCTCTCTGGCGAGGAGTTGTTTATCCGCGACAAACATCCGGAGGTCTTTTTCCACCAGATGGCGACTGGCTTTACCTGGGACACGCAAGATCGCGCTGGTGATATCGCTGCCGCCGAAGCGACCTGGGTGCACGCGGAAAAACTGTTGCAGAATGACAGCTATCACCTGCTGATCCTCGATGAACTCACCTATATGCTCTCTTACAAATATCTGGATGAAGACCGAGTGTTGAATGCACTGCGCAACCGGCCTGCTGAGCAGAGCGTGGTGGTGACCGGGCGCGGCGGCGGGGAGAAGCTTCGGCAGTTGGTCGATACGGTTTCTGAAATCAACGAGATCAAGCACGCCTTCCGGGCCGGAGTTAAAGCCCGCAAGGGTGTGGATTTCTGAACCGCAACCGAAAGGAGATTGACATGAAAACCACGTTAAAACCCGCCATGGAGTACTGTCATCACTATCAGGTTCCTGTCAACAAGACGGTTCCTTATGTGTATGAGGAGTCCGACCTGTTCCAGGGCATGCCGTCAGTTTTTGCCACGGCGTTCATGGTGGGACTGATGGAATGGGCTTGCATGGAGGCTCTCAGAGAGCACATGGAGGAGGGAGAAATCAGCCTTGGCACATCGATCAACGTGTCTCACTCTTCCGCTACGCCGCCGGGGATGAAGGTCGAGGTGAAGGTCCGATGTCTTGAAGTTGACGGCCCTAAAACCAAATGGTCGGTTGTCGCAAATGACGAAAAAGGCCTGATCGGTGAAGGAACCCACGAACGCTTCACGATCAACAAGGAAAAATTCGAAAAAATCGTTTCTAAAAAAAGTGAAAGCTAAGCCCCAGCCACGACTGTGAACATCACAGACCAGACGAAAGAGGAGGAGCTATGCCGCACCTGCAGTTTGAAATCAATCGCAGCCTGGAAGATAAAGAGAAGAAACCCTTTATCGAAGAGGTCCGGCAGCTTTTCGCCAAGACCATGGACACGGGCACCGATCATATCTGCGTCACCATTCGCGAATATGGCACATACAATCTGTCGATCGGACGGGTCAAAGACCCGAAAAAAGGCGTCGCCGTGGTCAACGCCGACATCCGCCAGGGGCGAACCATGGCGCAGCGCAGAGAGCTGAGCCTTGGGTTTATGGAGCTGATGCACAAGCATTGGGGGGTTGTGAAAGAACAGATGTACGTGACCCTGACCGAACACAAGGGAGAAGATTTCCATCTGCTGGAAAAATATCTGGCGGGTTGGCAAGAAGGAGAAGATCCGCTGGCGGATTAGTCTCCCGGCTTATTCGCTGTCATGGTAAATCAATCTGTGTGACTTGAGGGGTTTCTTCTCAACGCAGGCATCGCCATTGAAACGACAAAGTGTGAGATGAGAAAGGCACTTGTAAATGATGTGACAGCAATCGCTAGCGGCCCATCCATGACGTTACTGAAGACAACAAGGAAGCCAAAAAGATAAACAGCAAACCCTCCAGGCATATTTTCCTTGAGAAGTTGTTTCTTTTGGGCGGGGTCTACTTCAAAGTTACATTTTTTCCCGCAAACCCAGCAAATTCTTGTCCCATACAAGAAGCTTACTGCAATTGTTACAAAACTAAACATTCCGCTCACAACATCAAACATAAAGGACCCTTTCGACAGTTGCGCGCAAGCATACTCTCGCGAGGCTAATTGTAAAGCATTTTAATCTTACCCTCACCCACTCCCTCCGAGCCGGGCCTTAAAAGGCAACCTTGAGGCTTGAGCTTTTTTCACCTATCATTACCGTACCCACGTTGAGTCAAGAAGCAGTGCAATTTCGCGTTTTTTGCAGGAGAAAGAAGGGGATTATGGAAATTGCCGAGAGCCTGCGCATGGTAACCAGAAATGCCCAAAACGGGGATGACTTGCCCGATTATTTGGCGGAACGTCTCTTGGCAATTGCTGACCAATTGCCAGCAGGGCAAAGCGCAATACCGTCCATTGAATCACTAATCGACCAGGTAAAACAGTACGACACCTACGGGCAAACAGGCTACCTCGGCATGGGCGTCAATCATACAATCCTGGAAAAAAGCATTGCCCGAGCCGAAGAGGCGCTAGGAGTGAAGCCTCAGGGCGTTCTTTAGGTGGCTTGAATGGTAAGGGCCCTTCCGCTCTAATTCACATAACCGCTGCCGATGGCGGTAAACGGCAGGACGAGCCCCAACTCCGGCACCTGCTTGGCGATCCAAGCGGTGAACGTGTTGCTGTTCGGTCCGGGGAATACCTGGTAGGTCTCTTTCCAGGGATAGGCGAAAGCCGCCTGATCGACGGCCTCGATCAGTTGGTCGACGCCTTCGCCCCGGTGTTCCTTGAGAACCCGCGGCTGCTCACCGAACCAGTAGCGATCCGGAATATCCCGGGAAATCCTCAATACCGGCTGACCACGGTTAGCGCGCCAACCGACCACATCGTAAACCGTGTAGGTGGCTTCGCCGGTTCGCTTGGCCGCAATCCAGGTATGTATGGCAAACCAGCCGCGCCAACCCCAGGCCCTGGCCCCATAAACCTGCAGTACGGCCTCTTGCGTGACGGTCGGCTGCGGGGCAATCCCCGACGATTCGCGGCTGGCGGTACGCCAGTCTTTGTTTGCCGAACAGTTCGCCAAAACCAACCCCGCAAGGACAAGTACAGGTAGAATTTTCAAGGTCTTCACAAAGAATCGTTTCACGTTGGCACTCAGAAATATTAAGTTACTGTCGCCAGTATAACTCATCCAGGGGGAGAGGTGAAGGCTGCTGGGTGTAGGCATGCGGAGCTACACCTGATATAAATGAGCAACTCTTTAGGCTTATTCCGCTGCTGGCGAGACAGGAGGGCGAACAATGTCGGATGCAGTCGAACAGGTGGAGAAGATCATCCTTGATTTCTGGGCCTCCTCCCCAGGCAACAGCCTGCAGCTTGCTACTGGCGAAAAAGCCTGGGAAAAGCCGCAGGTGGCGATAGCGCGGGGGGATGACCCGCTGTTTCTCCGTAATAAAGAGATGATCGGCCCTTTTCTCTGGACACCGGAAGAGGCCTACGCCATGGCCTTTCCCGATGATCCTGCCCCGGCCGGAGAATTGCGGGTCATCAGTTATGTCTTGCCGCAGACTCCGGAAACCCGCGCCGACCAGCGCCGGGAAGAGACGCTACCTTGTCAACGCTGGGCCCTCTCGCGCTTTCACGGCGAGGCGTTCAACTGCGATCTGCGTCACCACTTGGCCGACACCCTGACCAAGGCGGGGACACCCTCGGTGGCCCCAGAGCGTTTGCCGGGCTTCGCCTACCAGCAGTCGGAGCGCTTCGGCCTGGCCTCCAACTGGTCGGAACGGCACGCGGCCTTCGTCGCAGGGCACGGCACCTTCAGCCTCTCCGATGCCATGATAACTCGCTGGGGAAAAGCCGTACGTTTCGGCTCTGTGGTGTCACGCATCAACCTGCCGTCAACCACGCGAAGCTACGGTGATGATCATCTCGCATGGTGCCTCTGGTACGCCAAGGGGACCTGTGGAGCCTGCGTCAAGCGCTGCCCGGTCGATGCCATTACCACCGACCACGGACACGACAAGCAGGCCTGCTTCAACTACATCCGGGAGACAACCGCACCCTACGCCACCCAAACCTTCGGCACCGGTGCCACTCCCTGCGGCCTCTGCCAAGTCGGGATCCCTTGCGAGTCACAAGTGCCACCGGCGCTGCTTAATGAGCTTTCGCGCGGAGATCTCACTCACGATCACTCTTAAATCGACGCCCCGTCGGAGCGACGCAAAGCATTCGGGAGCATGGGGCCGGAGGTTCCAAACCTCTCGCCCCGACTATTTATAACAAGCGCTTGGGCCACTCGGAGAAGGGTGGCCTTTTTCGGTTCAAGGGTGCGGCTGATCCAGCGGAGTTCTTCGGTTGAGGTGCAGGAAGGGTAAATGTCTCTTGACATCATTCAAAAACTCATATATATAAGTTGTTAAACTTATACATAAGGACGAAACATCCATGAGCCTCGCCCGTCTTCACCATGCCGAACTTCCGACCGTCGCCACTCATCGCTGGCTGCTGGCCGGAGTAATGCTGACAGTCCTCGCCCTGGGCTGGAAGTACCCGCTACTCGGCTTTGTCGTGCCGCTGGCCATGCTGGCCGGAATGGCCGGAGGGGCGCTGCGTGGTCGCTACGTCTGCGGCAATCTCTGTCCGCGCGGCAGTTTTTTCGATACCTTCTTCGCCAGATTCGCCCCGCGCCGCGAGATCCCGGCAAAGCTTTTCGCCATGCCGCTGCGCTGGTTGATCACGGCTGGCCTGATGAGTTTTATGGTTTATCAGCTGGCGCAGAATCCCGGCAGTCTGAATCACTGGGGGCTGGTTTTCTGGCAAATGTGCCTGATTACGACTGCGGCGGCGCTGCTGCTTGGCGTTCTTTACCGGCCACGGACCTGGTGCGCTATCTGTCCGGTTGGCACCATTGCCAACGCTGCCGGCGGCAACAAGCGCCACCTGACCATCGCCGACAGCTGCCGCAGCTGCAGGCTCTGCGAGAAAGCCTGCCCCATGGGGCACAACATCGCCGACTTCAAGAGCCAGGGAGCGATGCTCGATCACGACTGCCTGCAGTGTTCGCTCTGCGTCAAGGTCTGCCCGAAGGGTGCGCTGGGCATCGAAAAACCGGTGAGTACTGCCTGTCAGGTGCCAGCGCAACCCGCAAAGGATGAATTGAGGAAGGCCGCCTGAGTACGGCGGCAGTCATGGCTTAGAGGCCGTTTTCGGTGGCACACTAATTGTGTACCACCAAGGCACATCAAGCTACCGGGAAACCCCCGGCGGTGGACCGATCAAAGACTCGATGCCATCTGCCTCTATGGTCTCCAGGGCCTCATCCAGGGCCGACTGGTCAGAATCGAAAGGTTCATCCCAGACCGTTGAGTTATCGTTTTCGTCCACCACTTCCAAAATCCACCCGCCATCCCCGTCTTCATAAATCATCAGCTCGACGCTCTTGCCATCACGTTCGACGGTCTGACAAAGGGCGGAGTATTTCACTCCGTAGTCTTCACTCATATCTGCTTTCCTCTCGATTCGGCGTCAATTGCCTTGCCGATGGTAACCCAGAATCGTTTAAAGCGAAAGGACCTGATGAGGTCACTGCCAGTAATTTTGGCGAGGACCTCCGACACGAACCCCGGAATTTTGCTAGACTGATCTTCAGCTTATTACAAAAGGACAAGAAGGCTCTCAGCACCAGTGTCAGAGGAATTGAGTATGCTGTTCTGGCTCGGTATCATCATACTGATTGTCTATACCCTGATCGGCCTTGAAGTCGCCATCGGCAGCCGCAAGATCGTTTTTCTGAGGGATATCGACCCGATTCTTTCTACCCTTCTCTCGGTTTCAATCGTCGTTGCGGCGCGCAATGAAGAGCGCAACATCCGTGAGGCACTACGCTCGCTACTGGCCCTCGACTACCCGCAACTCCAGCTGATCATCGTTGATGACCGCTCCGACGACCAGACTGGCGCAATCCTCGACGAGATGGCCACTTGCGATCCACGCCTGAAAATCGTTCACGTCACCGGCCTCCCCGGCGGTTGGCTGGGGAAGAACCACGCCCTCTGGACAGGAAGCAAGCTGGCCCCTGGCGACCTGCTGCTCTTCACCGATGCCGACGTGGTGATGGCTCCGGACACGCTAACCCGAGCCGTCAACTATCTGCAGCAGGAACGCCTTGATCACCTCGCGGCCACCCCCGAGGCCCGCATGCCGAGCCTTTTCCTCAACATGTTCGGCGCGACCTTCGGTCTCTTCTTCGGCATGTTCACCCGGCCCTGGAAAGCAGCCGACCCCAGGAGTGGCTGTCATATCGGTATCGGCGCCTTCAATCTGGTGCGAGCTGAGACTTACCGCCAGGTTGGAGGTCACGAGACGATTGCCTTACGGCCGGATGACGATCTCAAGCTTGGTAAAATCATTAAAAAATCCGGTTTCAGACAGAGGCTGGCCTACGGCACAGGGCTGATCACGGTCGAATGGTACTCCAGCGTGCGCGAAGTGGTGCTGGGCCTGGAAAAGAACGTCTTCGCCGGCACCGACTACCGGTTGTGGCTGGCCACAGCCGGGGTACTTTTTCAACTGGCCGCCAACCTTTGGCCTTACTTCGCGCTGTTTGTTACCAAAGGGGCCACCCTGGCGGTCTACATCGCCATTGTGGCAGTCATCAGCACGATCGTCGCCGACGGCGCGCGCTTTCACGGTTCCAGCCCCTGGTATGCCCTCGGCTTTCCTTTTACCGCCGGGCTCTTCACCTTCATCATTATCCGCACCGTGACCTGTAATCTGACCAAAGGGGGAATTGTTTGGCGCGGCACCTTTTATCCCCTGTCGGAGCTCCGCAACAACCGGGTCTGACCCTGCAGTGCTTCGCCCGAAGTCAGGGGCTGAGACACCATCTCTGCCACAGAGGAAAAGAAAGTGTTAGACTTGTCATCTGAAGAAAACCAACTGAAGAGAGAGGACAGCCCATGATAAAAGCATATGCAGCCTTTGAAGCCGGTGGGAAACTCAAGCCTTTCGAATATACCCCCGCTGCGCTCGGCCCCCAGGAAGTTGAGCTTGATGTTGAGTATTGCGGAATCTGCCACAGTGATCTGAGTATGCTGGATAACGAGTGGGGGATGAGTCAATACCCCCTGGTCCCCGGCCACGAGGTCGTCGGCACGGTCGCCGCGACGGGCAGCGCGGTTATGCACCTCAAGCCCGGCGACAAGGCCGGTATCGGCTGGCACGCCGGCTACTGTATGACCTGCCCAACCTGCATGAGTGGTGATCACAACCTGTGTTCAGCTGCGCAGGGGGTGATTGTCGGCCACCACGGCGGCTTTGCCGACAAGGTTCGCGCCCAGGCCGCGAGTGTCGTTGCCCTGCCTGAAGGCATCGACCTCGAAAGCGCCGGGCCGCTCTTTTGCGGCGGCATCACGGTCTTCAATCCCCTGGTGCAATTTGCGGTCAAGGCGACCGATAAAGTCGGGGTGATCGGCATCGGCGGGTTGGGTCACATGGCGCTGCTCTTTGCCAAGGCCTGGGGCTGTGAGGTGACCGCTTTCACCTCCAGCGAAGCCAAGCAGCAGGAAGCTTTGAAGCTGGGCGCACACCGCGCCATCGACTCGCGCGACCCCGAGGCTATTTCTGCCCTTGCCGGTCAACTCGACATGATCATCTCGACCGTCAACGTCAAACTTGACTGGAACACCTATCTGGCGA
>Ga0209231_1000876_pt1 | contig 13710 bp, 12 predicted proteins | sample Deesub45470m_DNA_FD_188086 | JGI IMG/M metagenome (GOLD analysis project Ga0209231, IMG submission 188086) | Deep subsurface microbial communities from North Pacific Ocean - 450_OLKR46/470m Metagenome (SPAdes) (version 2) | ecosystem: Environmental > Terrestrial > Deep subsurface > Unclassified ... | reverse complement strand
ACGTTTAATAATTAAAAACGAATAAAAGGTAAATTTATCTCATTAGCTGATTTTAATCATCTTTTCTCCTCAAATTATATTGTTTTTTTGTAATAAATATTGCTAATATATTACTCAAAATAAACGATATGAAATTTAAGCATTTACCCCTTTCTAAGGAACGAATCATAAATTCAATGGTTTTATGGTTTATTGATGCGTCTCTTCAAAACAAGAAACTTTAATTAATGATTATGAGCATATTCAGAAAATTAATTCCACCACCTGAATGGCGATTGCCCGTATTAATTTTGATGGGCGCGATGATCGGACTTACATTGTATGCGCTTATTGAATCCAAGGCGGTATCCTATTTATCCGATGATCCAAAAACATGCGCCAATTGCCATGTTATGACACCACAATATGTCACTTGGCAAAATAGTTCGCATAGAGAATGGGCTTCTTGTAACGATTGTCATGTGCCGCAAGACAACGTTTTTAAAAAATACCTGTTTAAAGCCAAAGACGGTTTGTATCATGCATCGGTGTTTACAACTCGTGGCGAACCCGAAGTGATTAGAATGAAAGAAGCAGGTGTTGAAGTTGTTCAAAGCAATTGCATTAGATGCCATCAAGATCAGGTAACTGATGCAAGATTAAGCGGATTTGTTGAAAATCATCTTGAAAACAGAACCGACAGAAAATGTTGGACATGTCATCAGGAAGTTCCGCACGGAAGCGTTCACAGTTTATCTTCAGTAAAATATTACGGAAAAATACCTGAAGAACATCAAGAAACAATACCGGCATGGTTAAGCAAACAATTAAATGATTCAATAAAATAAAAAAGACAAATAAAATGAGTACAGAAAGAAAACCTTGGAAAAACTGGGTGTTATTTTTAGCATCTTTAGTAATAGTGTTTTTGTTAGGATTATTAGTTTCGTCAATAACAGAGCGTAAAATGGAAGCTAAATTTGCCTATACGCCCTTAACTAAAATTAATAAATTAGAACCTAGAAATGAAGTCTGGGGAGAAAATTTCCCGCGTGAATTTCAATCCTACTATAAAACTGCCGACACATCATTTAGATCAAAATATAATGGTAATGCCATGATTGATATGTTAGAAGTTGATCCTCGTTTGGTGGTTTTATGGGCAGGATATGGTTTTTCAAAAGATTACAATCAGGGTCGCGGGCACGCTTATGCGATTGAGGATATCACCAACACCTTAAGAACGGGCGGGCCAACCGGACCGGAAGACGGACCAATGCCATCAACTTGCTGGACGTGTAAATCTCCCGATGTGCCTCGTTTAATGAACGAAATTGGGGTTGATGATTACTATAAAGGAAAATGGGCAGGAAAAGGGGAACAAATTGTAAATCCTATTGGATGCGCCAACTGTCACGATGAAAAATCAATGAAATTGGTGATCACACAACCGGCTTTAATTGAAGCTTTTCAGCGTCAGGGAAAAGACATTACCAAATCTACCCACAATGAAATGAGATCCTTAGTTTGCGCACAATGCCATGTGGAATACTATTTTAACAGTAAAATACCCGGAAAAGAGGGAATACCATATTTGGTTTTGCCTTGGGATGACGGACAAACCGTGGAAGACATGGAAAAATATTACGATAAGATTGGTTTTTCGGATTGGACGCACTCCATCAGTAAAGCGCCAATGTTAAAAGCACAACATCCGGGTTATGAAGTTTTCAGCAGGGGTATCCACGCTAAAAGAGGCGTTTCTTGCGCAGATTGTCATATGCCATACAAAACAGAAGGCGGACAAAAATTTACCGACCACCATATTCAATCTCCTTTAAACAATGTTGCCAATTCTTGTCAGGTTTGCCACAGAGAAGAAAAAGACGAATTGATTAAAAACGTATTCGACAACCAGGATAAAATTATTGAAAACCGTGATCAGTTAGAAAAATTATTGGTTCGCGCTCACGTAGAAGCCGGTAAATGTTGGGAGTTAGGAGCTACAGAAGCACAAATGAAAGATATTTTACAAGGCATTCGTTTAGGACAATGGCGTTGGGATTATGCCGCGGCATCTCACGGTGGATCATTCCACGCTCCGGTTGAGTTGGGAAGAGTCATTGGAAAAGGCATTGATATTACACAAGAAACCAGAATTAAATTGGCGAGATTGTTAATGCAATTAGGGTTTGATGGTGAAGTTCCTTACCCGGCCATTGAAACAAAAGCAGCAGCCCAAAAATTTATTGGTTTAGATATGGAAAAATTAAAAGCCGAAAAAGCAACTTTCAAAAAAGAGTTGTTGCCAAAATGGCAAGCAGCGGCAAAAGAAAGAGAAGCGAAATATTAATAGCTAAAAAAATTACTGGAAAACTCTAATGAGTGAAAATCATTTAAATATTCAACGTAAGCTTTGGGAAAATCCCTGGGGTTACGTTGAATCTTTTTTTATCGGATTTGGTTTAATTGTTACAGGCTTTTTCCTGGAGGTTTTTACGGCATCCAATAATACATTTACGCTTACCTATCCTTACAACGTTGTTTTTTTGGCAGCCTATGTTTTACTGTTGTTTGTGTTATACAAATGGTTTTCATCAACCCAATTGATAAGATGGTTCACCAAAGTTCCAGCATCAATTTCCAGTATTTCTTTGGTTACTGTGATGGTGATGATAATGGGAATTATTCCACAGGTCACTTCTCAAAATAACCTGATAAATAATCTAGGCCTAAATCACATTACAAGCAATTGGGCATTTTTATTGATATTATTCCAATTTTTAACTTGTTTGGGTTTAATTTCAATCAAAAGAATTTTACAATTTAAATGGGCTAATTTCGGATTTATTTTAAATCACGTTGGTTTATTTATAGCGTTAATTTCAGGTATTTTAGGTACTGGCGATTTGCAGCGTTTGTCAATAAATGTTTATGAAAATAAACCAAGCTGGATTGCCACAGATGCCCAAAAAAATGAAATTGAATTGCCTTTCGCATTTTATCTAAAGGACTTTTTAATTGATGAATACCATCCTAAATTGGCATTAATTGACAATAAAACTGGAAGCATCGCCCATAATGATGGTAAAAATTTATATCTGGTTGAAAAGGGAGAAACCTACTATTTCAATAATTTTGAAGTAAAAATTGATGACTTTTTGCCAAATGCCATGCGTTTTGGAATGCGGTATGAAGCGGTAAACGAAATAGGTTCACCACCTGCGGCAAAAATTTCTGTAAAAAATATGGCAACGAATGCTGTTCAAACTGCTTGGATCAGCAGCGGAAGTTTTAGATATCCGTATGAATCATTTAAAATCAGTGAAGATTATTCGGTGGTGATGACCATTCCTGAAGTGCAGAAATTTAGTTCAGACATCGATATTTTAACCCAGGAAGGTGAGCGAATAAGCACCGTTTTGGAAGTTAACAAACCGTTTAAATACAAAGGCTGGAAAATTTATCAGCTCAGTTATGATGATAAAATGGGAAAATGGAGTGATTTAAGCGTTTTAGAACTCGTAAAAGATCCTTGGCTGCCATTTGTTTATATCGGAATTTTTATGATGATTGCCGGTGCTTTCTATATGTTTTGGATGGGGAATAAAATAACAAAAAATCAGTAAAATGACTTGGATAGATTTTCCTTTATATAGTTCAATCATTGTTATCTTATGGATGATTGGATTGTTATTTTTATTGATTTCTTATAAAAAAGAATCCGTATTAAAAGTTGCAACACTATTATTTATGGCTGGTTGGGCGGTGTTAATTTTTTTTATTGTTGAACTTTGGGTAGCGTTAAACCGACCGCCAATGCGAACTTTAGGAGAAACACGCTTATGGTATGCCGCATTTTTGCCGCTCGTTGGTTTTATAACCTACATTCGCTGGAAATACAAATGGTTTTTAGCCTACAGTATTGGTATGGCTGGAATGTTTTTGGCCATTAATTATATGAACCCGGAAACCTATTCAAAAACCCTGATGCCAGCATTGCAAAGTCCGTGGTTTATTCCGCATGTGTTGGTGTATTTATTATCTTATGCGGTGTTGGCCGCCTCCAGTGTAGTTGCCATCAAAGGCTGGTACGATAATTTAAAAGGGAACTTCAACATAGAAACCTTAAAATTGGCAGATAATTTGGTTTACATCGGTTTTTCTTTTTTAACGCTTGGTTTGCTTTTTGGCGCCTTATGGGCAAAAGAAGCCTGGGGACATTATTGGACTTGGGATCCAAAAGAAGTTTGGGCATTTTTAACATGGATGGGCTATTTAATCTACATCCATTACCGAAATTTTCATCCAAACAATTCAAAACAGGCAATTTCTATTTTGGCACTTTCTTTTGTGGTGTTGCTGGTATGTTGGTTTGGGGTAAACTATTTACCGGTTGCAAATACAAGTATTCATACTTATACTCAAAATTAATTAAAAATATTAATTATGGAATATTTGACTTTAGCAAGAGTTTTACACGTAATAGCTGTCGTTATTTGGATTGGCGGCGTTTCTATGGTAACCACTGTAATTATTCCAGCGGTAAAAAAAATGAAATCTAAAGAAGAGCAGATAGAAACCTTTGAAAAAATTGAAGGCAAATTTGCCCTGCAAGCTAAAATAACGACCCTTATTACAGGAATTTCCGGATTTTATATGGTATATGTTTTAGGTGCTTGGAATCGTTTTTTAATTCAAAGGTAATAGTTTGGGTGCTTTTTACCGTGATACTTTATATATTGGAGCCATTTATATTGCATAAATTATTTAAAAAATATGTTAACAAAAATCCTGAAAAAACTTTCAATATTATGCACAAAGCGCATTGGATTTTGTTGATTTTAAGTTTAGTAACCATTGCGGGAGCTGTTGCAGGATCGCATGGGTTTCTTTTTTAGTATCCCAGTTTTTTGCGAACCCTTTTCAAAACATCGGCAGCAACGGCCCTTGCTTTTACCGCACCAATTTCCAAGGCTTCATCAATTTCTTTTAGGTTGTTCATATAATAATTGTAGCGTTCTCTTTCAACGGCATATTTAGTAATCAACAACTCGTAAAAAGCTTGTTTTGCGGTTCCGTAACCGTAATTTCCGCCTTCATAATTTGTCCTCATTTCGGCAATTTGCGTTGGGGAAGCAATTAATTTATACAAGGCAAATAAATTACAGGTATCCGGATTTTTAGGTTCCTCAAGCGGCGTGGAGTCGGTTTGAATTTTCATGATTTGTTTGCGCAATTCTTTATCCGACAAAAATAAATTAATGATATTTCCGCTTGATTTACTCATTTTTCCGCCATCGGTTCCGGGAACATACATCGTGCCCTCCTGTAATTTAGCTTCTGGCGGAACCAAAGTATCGCCCATTTGATGGTTAAACCGGTTGGCTACATCACGGGTCATTTCTAAATGCTGCAACTGGTCTTTTCCGACCGGAACAATTTCCGCATCATACAATAAAATATCGGCCGCCATCAACATTGGGTAAGAAAATAAACCAGCGTTTACATCTTCCAGCCTGTCGGCTTTGTCTTTAAATCCGTGCGCCAATGTCAATCGCTGGTAAGGAAAAAAACAGCTTAAATACCAGGAAAGTTCGGTCACTTCAGGAATATCGCTCTGACGATAAAAAACGGTTTTGTTGACATCTAAACCAAAAGCAAGCCAAGTTGCGGCAGTGCTGTGAGTATTTTGACGCAATTCTTCGCCATTTTTTATTTGGGTTAAAGAGTGCAAATCGGCTATAAATAAAAACGAATCGTTCTTTGGATCATTCGCCATTTGAATTGCAGGGATAATTGCGCCCAATAAATTTCCTAAATGCGGTGTTCCGGTACTTTGGACTCCTGTTAATATTCTTGACATTATTTCAAATTTTGAAAGCAAAAATACATATTTCAAAAAGAAAATAAGAATAGAATTTAAATTACTATTTTTGATGCTTATGAATCGGGTATTCCAAATTTTCGAATTTTAAAATAATGATTAATGGCAAACCTTTCCACTGGCAGACTGCCAACAGATGTTGCGAAAAAAATATAAAAGTCAAATATGAAACTTTTTAGATATTTTTTTATTCTTGTTTGGCGCATCTGGTTTTATGCTTGGGTAATATTGACCATTGTACCTATTTTTCCGGTATTGCTAATTGTCACCTCTTCGGAAAAAATGTATCCCACATTTTTTAAAATTGCGCGAGCCTGGGCAAAAACCGTTCTTTTCGTGATGGGTTTTAAAACAGATGTAATAAAAGAACAAGTTTTAAAAAAGGAAAAAAGTTTTATGTTTTGCCCCAATCACACCTCTATGATTGATATTTTTGTGATGCTGGCAATTACCAAAAACCCCTTTGTTTTTGTGGGAAAAATCGAATTAACCAAAATACCGATCTTCGGTTTTTTTTATAAGAGAACCTGTATTATTGTCGACAGAAGCGATTCGAAAAGCAGGAATGCTGTTTTTGATAAAGCCAGAAAAAGACTTAATGGTGGACTCGATATTTGTATTTTTCCGGAAGGATTGGTGCCCAATGATGAAAGTGTGGTGTTAAGCGATTTTAAAAATGGCGCATTCCGTCTGGCAATTGAATACCAAATTCCCATTGTGCCCATTACGATGTATGATTGCAAAAAACTGTTTTCCTATACTTTTTTTAGCGGAAGTCCGGGAAAATTACGTGTTAAAGTGCATTCAGTTATCAATACAGAAGGACTTACCTTAAAAGATGGCAACTCATTAAAAAAACAAACTTTTGAGGTTATTTACAATGAGTTGGTTAATGATGAAAAACAAAGGGAATTAAGCACTTAAATTTCACTTTTTACTTTAAGCAAAAATGAAGGAAAACAACACAACATTTTACGAACCCAAAGAAGAAAAATTCAATGTTATTTCTCACGCCATCGGCTTGGTTTTAAGCGTTATTGCTTTGGCATTATTGGTTACCTATTCAAGTTTAAAAGGAAGTGGTTGGCATATTGTAAGTTTTAGTATTTATGGGGCAAGTTTAATTTTATTATACTCGGCATCAACTTTTTATCATTATTCCGAAAATCCGAAGTTACGCCACAGATTAAATATTTTTGACCACTCGGCAATCTATGTTTTAATAGCGGGAACCTATACGCCATTTACGTTGGTTGTTTTAAATGGCTGGGTTGGCTGGACCATTTTTGGCGTTTCCTGGGGATTGGCACTTTTAGGTATTGTGTTAAAGCTTTTTTTTACGGGGAAATATGATAAAATTTCCACTTTTGCTTATGTTTTAATGGGATGGTTAATCATTTTTGCAGTGAAACCTTTAATAATTAACTTTTCTTTTGAAGGTTTAATGTGGTTGTTAAGCGGAGGCATTTTTTATACCATTGGTGCCATTTTGTACAGCATAAAAAAAATTAAATACAACCACGCAATTTTTCATATTTTTGTCTTGTTGGGAAGTTTTTCACATTTTGTGGCCGTATTTTTTTATGTTTTACCCATTAAAAGATAAAAGCACCAAGCATTGTTTTAATTTTAAGCCATTTAGATAAATTTTCAATTAAAAAACAGCATTTAAATGGGTAGAAAACTTTCTCAGTACATAAAAATAATTTTATGAATAATCACGTTTTTGAATTAAATAAATAAAAAAAACGCAACCTTTTGAAGATGTATCCAAAAGTTGTATCTTGCATACAAATTTAACTAACGTCAAGCCATTAAACATGCTACAAATTTTACTAGTTGATGACGAAAATGATGCTTTAGAAGCATTAGAGTGGAAATTAAACAACTACATTGAAAACGTTGTTGTTAAGACTTGCAATTCACCAATTAAGGCAATAGAAATCATTAATAATGAAAAGCCTGATGTGGTATTTTTAGACATACAAATGCCAGAGATGGATGGCTTTACGATGATCGAAAAACTACAAAACAAAGATTTTAATCTCATTTTCACGACTGCCCATGACGAATTTGCCCTAAAAGCAATCAAAGTTTCTGCAATAGATTATTTACTGAAGCCAGTTGACAAAGATGAGTTATTGGCGGCGATGGATAAAATTAATAAATCCAAAAAAGGGGATTTATTGGAAAACAAGTTACAACTGTTGTTGAACAATATCAATGACAATAATGATAAAATTAATATTTCCGCAGACGGCAAGGTTTATTTATTGGACAAAGATGACGTTGTGATGTTGAAATCAGATAAAAGTTACACCACTATTTATTTAAAATCGGAGCAGCAAATTTTGGTATCGAAAACACTTAAAGAGGTGGAGAAAAAATTTATGTTTCCCGAGTTTTTTAGAGTTCACAATTCCTATTTGGTAAATTTAAATCATGTTAAAGAATACCTAAAAGGTTTGGGCGGGGAGTTGATAATGACCAACGGTTTAACGGCTAGCATAAGCAGAAACAGAAAAATTGAATTGTTTAAACGATTATACCTTGACAGCTAATGCTTTTAGATTTTTATTCTGAAATATTTTCTTGGGTCAGAGGGGGTTTATTCGTCTTATTTCTTTACCACTTTTTAATTTTCTTTCAAAATAGAAGTAAACTTTACCTGTACTATAGTTTGTTTTTATTGGCGCTAACCATTTATTTGTTGCAACATATTGTTTCTGAAGAGATTAAACCAATTTATGCCTATTTAAATTTTTCAATCCAGTTTTTGGCCTATGCCGCCTATGTGGCTTTTGCGAGAGATCTTTTGGATACAAGAACACATTTAATAAAATGGGATAAGTTTTTTGAGCTTGAAATAAAAGTTTTGGTGTTATTGGCGCCTATTTTTATGCTTATTCAATTCTTTTTTGGCTATGAATTTCAAGTCAAAGCTTTTACGGCGATAATTCCGGCTTTAACAATATTTACTTTCGTATCATATTATATCATACTCACCAGAATCAACGATAAATTCTCCTTTTATTTTGTTGTGGGTTCATTAATATATGTTGTATTGGCGAATGTTAGTTTTATGGAGGCGTTTGTGGGCAGGGAATTTTTTATCAGCAAAGGTGTTGAACCTATGTTTTTTGTTTATTTGGGCGCTTTGCTTCAAAGTATTATATTTTCGGTCCTACTCGGATTGATTATTAAAAGAATTGAGCAAAAAAGCAAAAACGCCGAAGTTAAATTGGCGGTAAAATTGAAGGAAATGGAGGAACTTAAAATGACCGCGCTGCAAAGTCAGATGAATCCGCATTTTTTGTTTAATTCCTTAAATTCAATCAACAATTTCGTATTAAAAAATGACATTGAAAAAGCATCAGATTATATTACAAAGTTTTCTAAGCTTATTCGTGTTATTTTAAATAGTTCTTCCAGCCCAACTTCATCACTTACCGAAGAATTGGCGGTTTTGGCCTTATATGTAAAACTTGAACAAATGCGTGTAAATGGCGGTTTTGATTATATTGTCACGGTGGATGAAAATCTGAAATTGGATCATATAAAAGTGCCCACATTATTCTTGCAGCCCTTTATTGAAAATGCTATTTGGCACGGAATTATGAAAAAAGAAGGCGATAAGGAAATAGAATTAAGCATTAAAGAAGTTAAAGGAAATGTAATTTGCATTATTCGCGATAATGGAATTGGAATTAATAAAGCCAGGGAACTTGATCAAATAACGCAAAAGAAAAGATTTTTTGGCACCGAAACAACAGAAAACAGAATAAGGGTGTTGCATCAAAATAAAAGCGTAACTATTGAAACTAAAGATATCTCCGTAGGCTTAAAAACAGGCACGCAAGTTTCCATAAGTTTTCCGTCAGCATAAGGCAAAACACTTTTTTTGGTCAGCATAAGGCAAAACACTTTTTTTGAAATCATTGCACAAAATAATTCAATTATAAAAAGGATTATGTTGTTAAATGGGATCCCATAATTGAAAGTGTTTTTCAAATTATTGAAATGGTTGATTGCTAAGTTGCTACATAAATTTTACTTAAAACAATCAAATTGGTTTATATTAAATATCCATTTGTTATAAAAAACAAACCATTTGTATATTTTTTATGCAATTTTGCAAAGTTTCACAAAAAGTAATGGGTATCAATGGTATCTTTGATTTGTATTAATGTCAAGAGGGGTTTTGGCACTTTACACTAAAAATATTAAATAAGTCTTTGGGGTTGATTTATTTATTCCTTAAACATTTTAAATATATTTATATATTAAAATGTTTAAGGTTTTTTTTTGCGCTAAATTTTAGAATAATTCCTGAAATATTTCCTTGCCCTAAACCATTTTTAAATTAAAGAAAACCAATTTATGACTGTTGATTGTTTAAAAGCAATATATTTACGCAGGATTAAGCCGTAATAAATCCTTTAATAGTTAGCAATGATTCAAACCACCAAAGCAATAGTCATTAATACCATCAAATACGGCGACACAAGTTTAATTGCAACTTGTTACACCGAAAAATACGGCATTAAAACATATATGCTCAAAGGCATTTTAACCTCCAAAAAATCGACTGTAAAGCTGGCTTATTTTCAACCTTTAATGGTGCTGAATTTAACGGCAAATCACAACAACAAAGGGGCTTTAAATTTTATTAAAGATGTTGAAGTTCTTAACTTTAACCACTCCATTTATGCAACCATAAAAAAACAGACCATTGCTTTATTTTTGTCGGAAATAATTCATTTTTCCATTCGTGAGGAAGAACAAAACAGCCAGTTATACCAATACCTGGAGACTTCTTTTTTATGGCTGGAAACTCATAATAATTGTTCTAATTTTCATTTGCTTTTTTTGTTGAACCTTACCAAGTTTTTGGGATTTTACCCTGAGATGACAGATGTTAACACTTCTTATTTTGATTTACAGGAAGGAAGTTTTACAAATCAGCATAAATTAAATGCTGTTTCCGGAGAAAACTTAGTGCAATTTAAGAAGCTCTTAGGCATAAATTTTGATGTGTTGCATAAGGTTGATTTTAGTGCCGCAAACAGGCAAACCGTGTTAACAATTTTAATTCAATATTTTGAATTTCATTTAAGTGGCTTTAAAAAGCCAAAATCATTAACTGTTTTAAAAGCTGTTTTTAGCTAATTATGAGGTTTTCTTTACTATTGTTACTTTTTTTAATTACGCTATCCGCAAAATCACAACAGGTTAAAGTTTTTGATCGCGAAACCAATTTCCCAATTTATAATGTGACTATTTATAATGACAACAGGGATTTAGTTGTTTATACCGATAAAAACGGAATTGCAGATTTGTCAATTTTTAAAGAATCCGATGTCCTTTCATTCAACCATTTATCATTTATTGAATATGAAATATTAAAAAGGGAGTTGGCGGTTATTGATTTTGTTGTTTATTTATCCAATAGGGCCGAGCAATTGGAAGAGGTGGTTTTATCCGCTTCCAGAGGAAAGGAAACAAGAAGCAGAATTGCTGAAACTATTGCAATTACATCAAGGGAAGAAATTAGAAGAATGGCGCCACAAACTTCTGCCGATTTGTTGGCAAATTTGCCGGGGATTAAAGTTCAAAAAACCCAAATGGGTGGCGGAAGTCCGGTTATTAGAGGAATGGAAGCTAACCGGGTTTTATTGGTAGTTGACGGCGTTCGTATGAACAATGCGATTTATAGAAGCGGACATCTACAAAGTTCTATCACCGTTTCTCCAACAGTTTTAGAGCGTACCGAAATTATTTACGGCCCATCTTCCGTTATTTATGGATCTGATGCGTTGGGCGGTGTCATCAACTATTTCACCAAAACTCCCGAAATAAATACAGAAAACACGTTGAATACTTCCATTTTTTCGAAGTACAGTTCTGTAAATAACGAAAAAACAATTCATTTTGATGCAGAGGCAAGTTTTAAAAAATGGGCCTCATTTACAGCGTTTTCCTATTCAGATTTTGGCGATTTAAAAATGGGAAAAACCAGAAATCACGGATTTGACAGTTGGGGAAAGGTGTATCAATATTCCAACAATACCAATTCATTTTACAATCCGGCGGGCGTTGTAAATCCAAACCCAAATTTGCAAAAAAACACAGGATACAATCAATTGGACCTATTGCAAAAATTTTATGTTCCGCTAAGTAAAAATACAGATATTAATTTCAACATTCAATATTCAACATCATCCGATATCCCGAATTTTGACAATTTAGTGGAGGTTTCCAATGGAAAACTTCGCTATGCAGAAGCGTATTATGGTCCGCAAAACAGGTTTTTAGCTTCTTCCAGTTTAAAATTTAATCCAAATTATTCTTGGATGGAAAAAGGAAGTCTTATTTTTGCTTTTCAACAAATCGAAGAATCACGTATTGAGCGAAGAATGAATAGTTTAGACCGATTTTATCGCACTGAAAATGTGGATGTTTACAGCTTAAACGGCGATTTCTCCGTTCCGTTAAATGAATCAAAAGACAGAAATCTTACCTACGGATTTGAATTTACGCACAATGATGTAAGCTCAAATGCAATTGGCAAAAAAATAGCGGTTAATGGCAATGAAATTACCGGATTTGAAAACAGCTTTGTCATCCAATCACGCTATCCCGATGGCGGCAGTCAATATTCAAGCGCCGCTTTATACACCAATTATCGTCAAAACCTAAGCAGTAAATCAACCCTTAATACCGGAATTAGGCTTACTTCTACTTTTTTAAAAGCACTTTGGGTTGATGATACCTTTATGACTTTGCCTGATATGGCTATTTATACCGATAATAAATCGGTGTCGGCCACCGCAGGCTATGTTTACAAACCTTCTGTAAATTGGCAATTTAACACTCTTGTTTCCTCGGGTTTTCGTTCTCCCAATATTGATGATATTGGCAAAATTCGATATAAAAACGGACAAGTTACGGTGCCAAATATTTACCTGAAACCTGAATATGTGTACAATTCTGAAGTTGGAATACTGCGCTATTTCAACAATAAAAAGTTTTTGGTAAGTGCCAACGCTTATTATATGTTGCTTCATAATTATATTTCACGTGGTGCTTTTGAAATAAACGGCCAAAATTCCTTGGTGTATGATGGCGTAACGGCCACAACAATGGCAAATATCAACAATAAAAACGCTTATATAAAAGGGGGAACTTTTGGTTTTCAAGGAACAATATTCAATCATTTCAAAACCAATGGATCTTTAACTTACACAAAAGGTAAAAGTTACGACACAAAAATGCCGCTATCATCCATTCCGCCGTTATTTGGCAATTTGGAAGTCAGCTATACCCATAATAAACTTTTAACCAGTTTAAATTACCGATTTAACGCAGCCAAAAATTTAAGCGATTACAATTTGGAAGAAGGCATTGATAATATTGAACAAACGCCTTTTATTTCCGAAACAGCTAATTATTATGGAAGTCCAAAATGGAGTACTTTAAATTTAAATACCAATTATCAGTTTTCAGAAAAGGTCTCCATATCATTTAGAATCGATAATATTTTTGATGTTCACTATAAAGAATTTGCCTCTTCCATCAGTTCTCCGGGCCGTAATTTCGTGGGAAGTTTACTGTTGAAGTTGTAAAAAAGACATCAGTTCTTCCTGTTTTATTTTCCATCTAAAAAATTATTCTTCAGTGAAAAATAAGCATTTTTCAACCATATTTTTAGGCTCCTACTTTAGTCGGTTTTTATTATAATTATCTATAAATGTTAAAGTTATATATAAATTTATTACATTTATTATTCTAATAAATGCTACGCTATGAAAAAAGGAACTGTTTTGCTTCGCAAACCTTAATAA
>Ga0209231_1000875_pt1 | contig 13733 bp, 10 predicted proteins | sample Deesub45470m_DNA_FD_188086 | JGI IMG/M metagenome (GOLD analysis project Ga0209231, IMG submission 188086) | Deep subsurface microbial communities from North Pacific Ocean - 450_OLKR46/470m Metagenome (SPAdes) (version 2) | ecosystem: Environmental > Terrestrial > Deep subsurface > Unclassified ... | reverse complement strand
CTTTTAAAATTGTTCAAGATAATTCCTTATACGACACGACTACAGAAGACTGCCATTAGACTATGTATCAGCTGATTACTCAAGCTTTCCGGTCCCCAACAGATACACTTCGCTGCTGCGATCCCGTGAGGCTTTCGGTTTACGCGCGGCCACTTTGACAAAGCGGCTGCGCATTAATTTCATATACGTCTCGAAACCGGCTCCCTGAAAAACTTTAACCAGAAAACTGCCCTCAGGACTCAGGTGTTCGAACGCGAATTCCATCGCCAGTTCCGCAAGATAAATGGATCTATCCTGATCGACAGCACTGACACCGCTGAAGTTGGGGGCCATATCTGAAATTACAAGCCCTAGCGGTTTTCCTTGCAGGCTTGCCTCCAGCTTCTTCAGGACATCCTCATCACGAAAATCGCCCTGTATGAATTCCACGCCACGCAAGGGATCAAGCGGCAACAGATCAAGAGCAATGATTTTACCTGTCGGTCCGATTTTGTTCGCCGCCACCTGACACCAGCCACCCGGTGTCGCGCCCAGATCCACCACCACCAGACCCGGTTTGAACAAATGATCCTTGTCATCAATCTCCAGCAGTTTATAGGCCGCACGGGAACGGTAACCCTCCTTCTGTGCCATTTGCACAAAAGGATCGTTAATATGCTCACGCATCCACTGTTTACTGGTTTTGGAAGGCTTCATCGTTTAGAATCCACACCTTGAAAAATATTGAGAAAATTATGCTATTGCTTACCGTACAAGAACGCCTCACCCTGAAGGGTCGCGCGCACCAGTTAAAACCCACTGTAATGATAGGCAACGCGGGTTTGACCGATTCCGTCCTGAAAGAAATCGCCCTGACTTTAAAGCTCCACGAACTCATCAAAATTCGCGTCATGGCAGAACGTCCGGAACGTGAAGCTATTCTGAACGAGATATGCACAAAATTAGAGGCTGCCGCTGTGCAACATATAGGGAAAATTCTGGTGATCTACCGGCCTAACCCCGACGCAAACAAAATCGAAATCCGCCAAATGCCGCGCCATCGTGGCAAGAAACCATTGACCAAGAAACAACTGGGCAACAGGTAAAGCATACATAAGTCGTTAGTCGTTAGACGTTAGTCGTTAGCAAATTCGCGCAGCGACAACACCAACTAGCGTCTAACGTCTACTAACTAACGACTGCCCTTATAACTAACGACTGCCCTTAAATATACTGAACCTCGATCAATTCATATTCCCTGATACCGCCCGGGGTCTTCACCTCAGCAATATCACCGCCGCTCTTCCCTATCAGCGCACGCGCAATCGGTGAACTAATCGAAATCTTGCGTTGTTTGATGTCCGCCTCGTCGTCGCCGACGATCTGATAAGTCACCACATCACCGCTGCTGGTCTCTTCCATGATAACGGTAGCACCGAACACGCAACGACCACTGGCATTGAGTGTTTTAGGATCAATAATCTGCGCGCTACCCAGCTTGCTTTCCAGTTCGATGATGCGGCCTTCGACAAAACCCTGCCTGTCTTTAGCGGCTTCATATTCGGCATTCTCGGAAAGATCACCCTGCGCACGCGCTTCCGATATCGCGTTGATAACCCAGGGACGGTCTACCGTCTTCAACTTGTGTAACTCCTGACGCATTTTTTCAGCGCCAACTACCGTCAATGGAATCTTGATCATACTGAAACTTTCTAAAATTGGACGCTAGACGTTAGTTATAAAACCGCAAAGCAACAACATTAACTAGCGACTGTTTTTCTCTTATGTTGTGTCTGCACGTCATAAACTTGCAAATCAGCCAAATGATGCATACCCACACAGGCGGCGCGTGCGCCGGCCAGCGTGGTGTAATAAGTCACTCTCCCCTGCAATGCAGCATGCCGCATGGAATAGGAATCGCGCATCGCGCTCGGCTTGCTGTCCACCGTATTGATGATCAGACTGACGCCGCCATTCTTCACCATATCCACCACATGCGGCCGTCCCTCCGCCACCTTGTTCACCACGGTGACAGCGACACCTGCCGCACTGATTTCGGCTGCCGTACCGCGTGTCGCCAGCAGGGTGAAGCCCAGTTCTACCAGTGAGCGTGCCACTTCCACCACACCCGGCTTATCCACGTCGCGCACACTGATGAACACATTGCCGGTCTTCGGCAAGTTCACACTGGCTGCCAGTTGCGATTTTACGAAGGCCTCGGCGAAGGTATCACCCACGCCCATCACTTCACCGGTTGATTTCATTTCCGGACCAAGAATGATATCAACGCCCGGGAATTTAATGAACGGGAACACCGCTTCCTTGACGGAGTAATACGGTGGAACGACTTCAGAGGTCACGCCCTGTTGCGCCAGACTCTGTCCCGCCATGCAGCGCGCGGCGATTTTAGCCAGCGGCACTCCTGTCGCCTTGGAAACGAAAGGCACGGTGCGAGAGGCGCGCGGATTCACTTCCAGCACATAGACTGTCTCACCCTGAATCGCAAACTGCACGTTCATCAAACCGACCACATTGAGCGCCTTGGCCATCGCCACCGTCTGGCGGCGCAATTCGTTCTGCATCGCTACCGACAAACTAAATGGCGGCAGGGAGCAGGCTGAATCGCCTGAATGCACCCCTGCTTCCTCAATATGCTCCATGATGCCGCCGATGATCACGTCTTTGCCATCCGATACGGCATCCACATCCACTTCGGTAGCATCGTTCAGGAAACGATCCAGCAGAATAGGCAGGCGTTCAGGATAGGTCTTGGACATGATCTCGGCATCGCGCATGTAACGCTCCAGATCGGGCTGAGCATGAATGATCTCCATTGCTCTGCCGCCCAGCACATTGGAAGGGCGCATCACCAGCGGGTAGCCTATGGCAGCCGCACCGGACAAACCTTCAGCCACCGTGCTTGCGGTACGATTAGGCGGCTGTTTCAAGTCCAATTTCATGAGCATTTGCTTGAAACGCTCGCGATCTTCCGCGCAATCTATCATATCCGGTGTGGTGCCTATGATAGGCACGCCGTTCTTTTCCAGTCCGCGCGCGAGGCTCAGCGGTGTCTGACCGCCGTATTGCACGATTACGCCTACGGGTTGCTCGATGGCCACCACTTCCAGCACGTCTTCCAGCGTCAACGGCTCAAAGTACAAGCGATCCGAAGTATCATAATCGGTAGATACAGTTTCCGGATTGCAGTTGACCATAATGGTTTCATAGCCGTCCTCACGCATCGCCAGCGCCGCATGTACGCAGCAGTAATCGAATTCAATACCCTGACCGATACGATTCGGCCCACCGCCCAGCACCATGATTTTTTTGTTATGGGTGGGTGCAGATTCGCATTCTTCTTCATAGGTGGAGTACATATATGCCGTGTCAGTGGCAAACTCCGCCGCGCAGGTATCCACGCGCTTGTAAACCGGGCGCACGCCCAGCGCATGACGATACGCGCGTATCGCCGACGCATCGGTATCGAGCAAGGCCGCCAGACGCGCATCTGCAAACCCGCTGCGCTTCAGTGCGCGCATCTCATCAAACTTAATGCTTTCCAGTGTGCGGTTGGCAAGCGTCTGTTCCTGACGAATCAGGTCTTCGATCTGCACCAGAAACCACGGATCTATCTTGCTGACAGCGAAAACCTCGTCCACGCTCATGCCGAGACGGAAGGCATCCGACACCGCCCAGATACGCTCAGGCCCAGGATTGCGCAACTCGGCCGTCACCGCGTCCAGCTTAGTGAACTTGCTATCCAGCCCGTTGACGCCCACTTCCAGGCCGCGCAAGGCTTTCTGGAACGATTCCTGGAAGGTGCGCCCTATCGCCATCACCTCACCCACCGACTTCATCTGCGTGGTCAGCCTGTCATTGGCTTGCGGGAATTTTTCAAACGCGAAACGCGGTATTTTGGTGACGATATAATCGATGGACGGCTCGAACGAGGCCGGGGTTGCACCGCCGGTAATATCGTTCTGCAATTCGTCCAGCGTGTAACCTACAGCCAGTTTGGCGGCGACTTTGGCAATCGGGAAACCCGTCGCCTTGGAAGCCAGCGCGGAAGAACGCGACACGCGCGGATTCATCTCGATCACCACCATGCGTCCATCGTTCGGATTGATGGAAAACTGCACATTGGAGCCGCCGGTTTCCACGCCGATTTCACGCAACACCGCCAGCGAGGCGTTGCGCATGATCTGGTATTCCTTGTCAGTCAGCGTCTGAGCGGGCGCAACCGTAATCGAATCACCGGTATGCACGCCCATCGGGTCGAGGTTCTCAATCGAGCAAATAATGATGCAATTATCATTGCGATCGCGCACCACCTCCATCTCGTACTCTTTCCAGCCCAGCAGCGATTCTTCGATCAGCAGCTCTTTAGTCGGCGAGGCTTCCAGTCCACCCTCGCAAATCTCCATAAACTCTTCGCGGTTGTAGGCGATACCGCCGCCGCTGCCGCCCATGGTAAAGGAAGGACGGATAACCGTCGGAAATCCCATCACCTGCTGCACCTGCAACGCCTCTTCCATGCTGTGCGCAATCGCCGAGCGCGCCGAGGCCAGACCAATCCGCGTCATCGCCTGCTTGAACTTCTCGCGATCTTCCGCCATGTCGATAGCCTCACGCGAGGCGCCTATCATCTCGACGTTATATTTTTCGAGCACGCCATGCTTGGCCAGATCAAGCGCGCAATTGAGCGCAGTCTGTCCGCCCATGGTCGGCAGAATCGCATCCGGACGCTCTTTGGCAATAATTTTTTCGACGATCTGCCAGGTAATCGGCTCGATATAAGTCGCGTCCGCCATGTTCGGGTCGGTCATGATGGTCGCCGGATTCGAGTTCACCAGCACGACGCGATAACCCTCCTCGCGCAGCGCCTTGCAGGCTTGTGCACCGGAATAGTCGAACTCGCACGCCTGCCCGATGACAATAGGGCCTGCGCCGATGATGAGTATGGATTTTAGATCAGTACGTTTTGGCATATTTAATCAGCCGCTAGTAGCTAGTAGCTAGTCATTAGTTAATGTGGTCGCTGCGCGGCCTTTTCTAACGGCTAACGTCCAGCGACTAGCGACCGCCTTTCATCATTTCAACAAAGCGATCAAACAAGCCGTCCACATCATGCGGACCGGGGCTCGCCTCGGGATGTCCCTGGAAACAGAACGCAGGCTTGTCCATCAATTCAAATCCCTGCAAGGTTCCATCGAACAGTGAGACATGGGTTGCGCGCGCATTGTCGGGCAAAGTCGCCGCATCCACCGCAAAGCCATGATTCTGACTGGTAATCATCACCTGCTTGGTGTCCACATCCTGCACGGGATGGTTCGCGCCACGATGACCAAACTTCATCTTCACCGTTTTGGCGCCAACCGCTAGGCCGAGTATCTGGTGACCCAGACAAATACCGAACAAGGGTACACCCGCATCCAGCACCTGCCGCGTTGCCGCAATAGCATAATCACAAGGCTCCGGATCACCCGGGCCATTCGACAAGAACACACCATCCGGTTTCATTGCCAGCACATCCGCCGCCGATGTTTTCGCCGGCACAACGGTAATTTTGCAGCCGCGTTCAGCCAACATGCGCAAAATATTGCGCTTCACCCCAAAATCGTAGGCGACCACATGAAAAGAGCGAAGAGCTTGGACTGAGGACTGAGCATAGCCCGTCGCCAGATCCCACTCGCCTTGCGTCCACGGATAAGACTCATCGCAAGTGACCACCTGCGCCAGATCCATCCCGGCCAGACCCGCAAAACCGCGTGCGGCTTCCAGTGCAGCCACCTCATCCGTGCCCGTGGCAATGCAGCCGCTCTGCGCGCCTTTTTCACGCAGTATCCGGGTAAGCTTGCGGGTATCAATACCGGCAATCGCCACCACATCATTGGCTTTCAGGTAATCCGGTAACGACTGCGTGCTGCGCCAGTTACTCACAGTCGGCGACAAATCACGAATAATCAGCCCGCTGGCAAACACCTGGCGTGATTCGACGTCTTCGTCATTCACCCCTACGTTACCGATGTGCGGACAGGTCAGTGTAACAATTTGCCTGCAATAAGAAGGATCAGTGAGTATTTCCTGATAGCCGGTCATCGAGGTATTGAATACCACCTCGCCCACACGGCTGCCGGAGGCGCCGATGGCTACACCGCGAAACACCGTCCCATCGGCAAGTACAAGAATGGCAGGATTCGTTTGCGTCACCAGATGCTCCCCCAAATAAAATCAACAAGCTAGACATAAAGAAGCGGGAAGAACCGTGAGCTCATCCCGCAAAAGATTGGCGCGCATTATAGCGGATTAGGGGAAGCGCATCAAATGTAAGCGCATCGCGCCTACAACTGCCGAAGCAATTTTTTCCCGCCGCACAATCCGGCTCTGCCATACACACATAATCGGCGTTAACCCGCACCACCGGCAAACACCCGAATGCTTGCCGCACCCCTTCAGCCATCGCGCCCGAACCAGCGAATCAAGTGTTTTCTATTGCTGCTGCGCAAGCGGAAATTATGCGCCCGAACGCATGGCCCGTTTCACCGCCATGACCAGCAGATACACGCTAGCCGCCGCGAACAGGCCGGTGAACAGCATGGGAGGCAGGCTGCCCGAAAAATGGAACAAATCGCGCAGCAACGGTACGCTCAGCACCAGCGCCAGTGCGCCGCCGGTGCCCAGCAATATCCAGCGCAACGTCGGGTTTCTTTCAAGCCCAGATGCGTATTGTGTCCGGTTGCCGAATACCAGCGCGATATTGCCTGCCACCATAGACGTAAATACCAGCGCACGCACGATGTCTTCGTCATAGCCTGCCGCACTTCCCCAGATAAAGACCGCGGCGGCGACGCAGAAGGCGATACCGCCCTGCACCAAACTAAGCGCCAGTTGCCTGCCGCCGAACAGTGTCTCAGTCGATGCCCTGGGCGGACGCTGCATGATATTTTTCTCTTCCGCCTCGGCTTCGAAGAAGATCGAACAGGCGGGGCCGATAATCAGTTCCAGAAACATGATGTGGGCTGGCATCAGCAACAGCGGCCCGCCCAGCATGATCGGCAGCATCGTCATACCGACTATCGGCAGGTGCACCGCCAGCACGTAGCTCATCGCGCGACGCAGATTGTCGTAGATACGCCGACCCAGTCGCACGGTGGCGACCAGGGATGCGAAATCGTCCCTGAGCAGCACCAGACCGGCTGCTTCACGCGCCACGTCAGTACCGCGATTGCCCATTGCGACGCCGATGTGCGCGGCTTTGAGCGCGGGGGCATCATTCACGCCGTCGCCGGTCATCGCGACGATCTCGCCGTTGGCTTTGAAGGCTTCCACCAGACGCAGCTTCTGTTGCGGCACGATGCGCGCAAACACCTGTACTTCGCGCAACCGGGCGCGCAACGCCTCATCTGAAAGCGTATCCAGCTCAGCCCCGCTCAACACCCGGTTTGCCGGCAGGCCGAGTTCGCGGGCAATGGCCTGTGCGGTACGAGCATGGTCACCGGTAATCATCACCACGCGGATGCCGGCGGCATGGCACTGCTCTATGGCCTCTTTGACATCGGCGCGCAACGGGTCCTGCAATCCCAGCAGGCCGACAAAGGAGAATTCGATGTCATGCTGCCGTTCCGGCCACGATTCGCCCGGTAGCAGCATGGCGCGCGCCACGCCGAGTACGCGCAAGCCCTTATCGGCCATTCCGGCGGCGATTTGTCCGATAACCTGCGCCTGCTCTTCGGGCAGATGGCACAGATCGATGATCGCTTCCGGCGCGCCCTTGGTGGCCACACTGTGATGCTGCTGACCCTCGCCCTGCCAGACATGCGACATCGCCAGCATCTCGGACGACAGACTATATTCGTGCACGATCTGCCATTCGTCGTGTAGATGTTCGCTGCCCGTGAGAGTGCGCTGTCCGAGTTCATGCAGCGCCCGCTCCATCGGGTCGAACGGCTCGCGTTCGCTGGCCAGAATGCCGAATTCGACCAGTTCGTGCCAGCTTTCCGGCAATTCGTTCAGATCGTGGACATCCAGCATCTGACCGTCGCCATACAATGTGCGTATCACCATGCGATTTTCGGTCAGCGTGCCGGTCTTATCGGTACACAGCACGGTGGTGGCGCCCAGCGTCTCGATCGCATCCAGCCGCCGCGTCAGCACCTGATGTTTCGAGATGCGCCACGCCCCCAGCGACATGAATATAGACAGGATTACCGGAAATTCTTCCGGCAGCGTGGACATCGCCAGCGTGATTCCGGCCAGCAGCGCATTCAGCCAATGTCCGTGTGTATAGCCATAGAGCAGCACCAGCGACAAACAGAGTACAGCGGCGATGATGACCAGGCGGCGCACCAGCACGCCCATCTGGATGCGCAGCGGCGAAGTGCCGCCTTGCGTATCTTGCAGCGACTGACCGATCTGCCCGAGTGCGCTCGCATGACCGGTGGCCGTCACCAGCCCGATGCCACTGCCCTGCGCCAGCACCGTACCGGCATAAACGAAGGGCTGATCGTCGCCGCCCGGCTCACGCGCAAGCGCGTCCGAATTACCGGGCTGTTTGCGCACCGGCACAGATTCGCCGGTCAGCATGGATTCATCGGCAAACAGATCGTTGCAACTGAGCAGCACGGCGTCCGCCGCGACCCGGTCGCCTTCGGTGAGCAGCAACAGATCGCCCGGCACCACCTCGCGTCCGGCAATGCGTTGCTGACGGCCATCGCGCATCACCTTTGCGCGAGGGCTGGACAAGTCGCGCAAGGCATCCAGCACGCGTTCGCTTTTTTGCGCCTGAAACACCGTCATGCCGATGATAATCGCGACGAAACCCAGCAACATCAGCGCATCGGAGACGGCACCCAGCAACAGATAAATGCCGCCCGCAGCAAGCAGCAGCATGAATATCGGTTCGTGCAGCATCTCGACAGTGATCGTGTGCAAGCGCCGTGACCGTGGCGGAGTCAGCTCGTTATAACCAAACTCGGCGAGGCGCTGCTCAGCCTGCGCGGCACTCAGCCCGGCGGCATCGGTCGCGCTCACGCCCGAAAATTCTTTGCTGGCAGCCGATGTAAGCATGTTTGCCCGTAAGTCAGGGTTCGTTTAACGCAGCGCCACTCCGCTCTGGGTTGAAAAGCTGATCGCGCTTGCCACGCCTGCGCCAAAGCGTTTCGCCAGTCTGTCCGCGAATCCTTCCTTGACGGTAAAGTCCACGATATTCTCGGCCTTGATGACGTCACGCGCCACCGATTCCACGCTGCCGTAACCATCTGCCAGACCCATGGCTACGCCGGCCTGTCCGTTCCATACCAGACCACTAAAGGTATCCGGCGTTTCCTTCAGACGTTTGCCGCGCCCCTGTCTGACCACGTCGATGAACTGCTGGTGTATCTGACCCAGCATCTGTTTGGCATATTCCTGCTGTTCGGGACGCACCGTCGAGAACGGATCCATGAAGCCCTTGTTGGAACCGGCGGTAACCAGACGACGCTCCACGCCCAGCTTTTCCATCGTCCCGGTAAAGCCAAAACCATCCATCAACACACCGATAGAGCCGATCAGGCTGGCCTTATCGACAAAAATCTTGTCTGCTGCTGCCGCTACGTAATAGCCACCGGACGCGCAAATATCCTCGACCACCACATACAACGGAATCGCTGGGTACTTGGCCCGCAGACGGCGAATCTCATCGTTGATCTGCCCGGCCTGCACCGGGCTGCCGCCGGGACTGTTGATACGCAGAATCACCCCTTGCGTCCCCTTGTCCTGAAACGCTTCCTGCAAACTGGGGATCAGATTATCGGCACTCGCCACGCTATCCGCCGCAATCACGCCCTGCATGTCCACCAGCGCGGTGTGCTTGCCGGCGCTCAATGCCGCTTCGCTCTTGTCGAACCAGCCCATAAAGATGAACAGCATGATGAACAAATAGCCGAAAGTCAGCACCTTGAAAAAAATACTCCAGTGTCGCGCGCGGCGCTGCTCCTGTATCGCCGACATCGCCAGCTTCTCCAGCACGCCGCGTTCCCAATTCTGTTCAGACATATTACTTCCTTAATTAATTAAACGGTTAAGCGTTAGCCTTGAACCAGGCACGCAATTGCACGAAATCATCCAGCAGCGCGAGCGGTTGCAATGCCTGCAACTGCGCCGCCGGATGCGCGCCAAACGCAACCGCCAGCGCATCCACTCCGGCATTCTGCGCCAGCAGCACATCGTGCGTGGTGTCACCCACCATCAGCGTGCATTCTGCACTGACCGCCAACTCTTCCATCAGTTCAAACAGCATGGCCGGATTCGGCTTGGAAAAAGTCTGATCCGCCGTGCGCGTGGCATGAAAATAGTGCTTCATGCCACTGGATTCCAGCGCCCTCTCCAGTCCCGCACGGCTCTTGCCGGTGGCCACACCCAGCGCGTAACCCGCCTCGTGCAGTTCAGCTATGGTGTCGCGCGCGCCCTCGAACAAGGGTATCGCCTGATCCTGCGCCAGAAAATAATGGCGGTAACGCTCCACCAGCGGTGCATACATCGTTTCCGGCGCATCCGGCACGGCATGGCGCAGCGCCTGTTCCAGCCCCAGACCGATCACATGACGCGCAGTCTCATCGTCGGGAACATTCAAACCCAGATCACGGCAGGCGGATTGAATCGACCCTGCGATAATCGCCGTAGAATCCATCACCGTGCCATCCCAATCGAACACAATCAAATCGTAGCGCTTGCTCATCACCCTTGAAACCACAAAAAAATAGTCGCCGATATTACCACCTTCACGCTTACCCCCCCAAACCTGTGCCACAATGCGCGCCATGAGAACAAAAGAAAAGATAAATCCCGGTGATGTTTCCGCGAAGGACAATGCGGCAAAGCCGCGTCGTGCCGGAGTTAAAACGACACCGAAGACAGACAAAAGCCCGGCAAAAACTGTTGCTGAAAAACCGCGACGCGCTGCGGACAAAACAACCGCCAAGCCACAGCCTCGCGGCGGTTCCGCGAAGACGCCCGCACGGGGCGAGGCGCCAAAACCGCGCCATGCTGCATCCAAAGCACAATCCAAACATAATTCACGCGGTGCGGCTGTGGAGACACAGGCGGTTAAACCACGGCGTGTCGGCACCAAACTGACCCGGCTCCTGAGTTTAAATGTCGCACCCGCCAAACCCGCCGCCAGCGCGCAGGTGAGCAGGGAAAAATCGCGTCATACCGGGACTGAAACGCCTACGCCTACGCTTACGCAATGGCTGCTGTATTGCCGCCCCGGTTTCGAACAGGACTGCGCACAAGAAACGCTGCGTCAGGCACGCCAGCACAAGCCTGTCATCGCCGAACAATCCGATCTCATTAACAACAGCGGTTACGCCGTTGTCGCTCTCAACGAGCAGGCGCTGTCGTTCCGTGAACTGATTTTCGCGCGCCAGCTGATTCGCCTGCACCACAGCATAGCTGCCCTGCCTGATCGCGACCGTCTGACACCCATACTCAACGCGATCACCGCGCTGCCCGGAAACTTTGGCGCATTGTGGCTGGAAGTACCGGACACCAACGACGGCAAGACCCTGTCCGCCTTCGTCAGGCGTTTCCAACCCCTGCTGGAAACGGCACTGCGCGAGCAAGGGCGATTGCTCGATGACATCAAGTCAGCGCGTTTGCATATTTTCTTTCCCGACAAAGCCTCCGTACTGATCGGCAGCAGCGATCCCTACAACAGCTCGCCAGCCCTGATGGGGATAGCGCGCCAATCGATACCTGCCGAAGCGCCGAGCCGCTCCACACTGAAACTGGCCGAAGCAATCGAGACCTTCATGGATAAAAGCGAACAGACGCGTTTGCTGCGATCCGGCATGACTGCGGTCGATCTGGGCGCCGCTCCCGGCGGCTGGACATGGCAAATGGTCAGTCGCGGCATCCGCGTCACGGCGGTGGACAACGGCCCGATGAAGGGTGTACTGGCGAAACACCCGCTAGTCGAACATCTCAAGCAGGATGGCTTCAAATATGCGCCGCGCAAGGCGGTGGACTGGCTGATCTGCGACATGGTCGAAAAACCCGCCAAAGTCGCCGAATTGATAAGCGCATGGTTCGTAGCTGGCTGGTGCAAACATGCGATCTTCAATCTGAAGCTGCCGATGAAACAGCGCGTCGCGGCGCTGGATGCCGCGCTGGGCGGCATACGCACCCGTCTGGACGAGGAAGGCATCAGTTACAAACTACAGGCGAAACAGCTCTACCACGACCGCGAAGAAATCACCGTATTCCTGAGCAAAACCAAGAACCGCTAAACTCGCATGACGACGCCAAACCCGCTACGGCAGGCCTGCCTGTGACATCTACGCCGTGCAGTATGAGGCGGCGTAGCAATGCTCAGATGTTCCGGTTCTTCTTGATCATATCGTAGGCCAGCTGAATTTCCTTGGCCTGTTCGGTCGCCATGGCGATCATATCTTCCGGCATGCCTTGCCCGATCAGTTTGTCAGGGTGATATTGGCTGATCAGCTTGCGATAGGCGCGCTTAATCTCGGCATCCGTGCTGTCTTTGCTGACACCCAGCGCCTTATAGGCGTCGTCCAGCGCATCAGCGGCACTGGCCTGCCCACCGGCAAAATGGGATTGATTCAGCACCATGTCCATCAACTGCCGGAACGCGGCCTGATCATAGCCGAGGCGAGCGGCGATATCGGTGAGCAAGGCTTCTTCCGCCGGATGAAAATTCCCGTCCGCCAACGCCATCACGATCAGATAAACCAGCAACATTTGCTTCAGATTCTTAGTGTGCCCGCAAACAGACTGGAAACGCTGATAGGTCGGCGCGATGTCAAAATCCGGCGCGGCTCCCTGTTTGAACGAGGCGATAGCCTGTGTTCGATGCTGCGCAGTCATGCCCAGCTTTTGCATGAATTGCTCGACATGGGCGATCTCGTCCTGAGAGACATGCCCATCGGCCTTGGCCAGTTTGCCCATAGAGATGAACAACGTCTCAAGAAAAACGGCCTGACGCAATGCGTTCTGCAAGGGGTTAATCGCACCTGAGCCGTACGCCCTGATGCGATCAAAAAACGCCCCGGCGAACAACCCGAGCAGCGCACCGAAGAACCCCAGAAAATAATAACCCGCAATAAAACCGATGAGTTTGAACAAGACAACTCCAGAAATAAAATTAAGCGAAAACCTGCACGACAAGGGGCGCATTATAACGCGCCCCTGCCATTATCGAATAATTCAGCAGGTGAAATCCGCATCCATATACCTGAATACATAGGCATTCCGGCCTATTGTGCAAAACAAATCCATTACCCAGAATGCCGCAGAAGCAGACTTCCCACCCCCCGACCTGCTAGTTGACTCAATGTTTATGGTTGTTAAATCACCTTAATGGAGGAAAACAAAATGGCCAATGTGGACATCAAAACGATATTGTTGATGCGTGGCAACGTCGGCGCTGATGTCGCCGGACTGAAAGCAGCCCTGCGCAAGGCGCTGGGTGCAGGGGCAGCGGCTTATGCTGGCTTAGCCGCTGGCGATGATTTCAATGCCGAAACGCAGACGGCGCTGCGGGCCTGGCAATCCAGCGTGGGTCTGGTGGCCGACGGCATCGCCGGGCCGCGCACCTTGTCCGCCCTGGGCGTTATACCCGCCAGCAAATTGGATGTCAGCGTCGATAGTTCCCTGGTGTACAAGTTATTTCCCTACACCAAGACATCCAACATTTCCAGGAATCTGCCTTATGTGACGGCGGCACTGACCGCCTTCGGACTGACCGATGCAAACAT
>Ga0209231_1000872_pt1 | contig 13740 bp, 13 predicted proteins | sample Deesub45470m_DNA_FD_188086 | JGI IMG/M metagenome (GOLD analysis project Ga0209231, IMG submission 188086) | Deep subsurface microbial communities from North Pacific Ocean - 450_OLKR46/470m Metagenome (SPAdes) (version 2) | ecosystem: Environmental > Terrestrial > Deep subsurface > Unclassified ... | reverse complement strand
TAGCCGAATGGAGTACACCAAACATCTGATGAAACAAATTATTGTAGGCTCAGAATGTGGCACCTATTTTAGTCTAGGCGTATTTGCGGCAGAAAATGTTGCTCTTCTTTTAATGCCATTGGAGGTCTGCAGCAATTATGACGAAATTATTGACACAGTCGACCACCTGGAATGGAGAATGGCATGGAGGGGAAATAGCCGTTTAAGCTTTGGTATCAAAACAGCAGAAACCATGATGGACTATCTAAACATGCCTGCTCGCATGTTGTTTTTTACAGATGGTGACGAAGCGCCAAAAGTAAATGCCATTAATAAATTAGATCTTAGAAATCTGCAAATTGGTAAAAACTTACTATTGGTCGGCGTTGGTGGCAATCAACCTATAGCCGTCCCTCGCTATAACTCTGATAATAAATGGGTTGGCTACTGGTCTTCAGATACCAAAGAAAACTCTGCAGGAGCAATTGGCGTAAACTACAGTGACACGAGTATTGATGAACCTGATCCGGTTGTCGCTCATGCTGAATATGATCGCTATTTATCTCAACTAGAAGCTGAATACCTAAAAGCAGTAGCAGTTGAAGTAAAGGGTGATTATGTAGAAGGAAAAAACCAGCCTGAATTTTATGATTACGTTAAAAACCAGAAACCCGCAGCTAGTATCGTGACAGCTTATTCGATGCGATGGATATACCTCAGCTTTGCATTACTACTTATCATTTTGACTTATTTACCTAATTTGGTTTTGTTAAGTAAGCAAGTGATTAGAAAATATTCAAATCCATCAAGAACTAGTTAGCAATTCTAGTTTCTGTTTACTCACAAGGACTGAAAATGACAGCGCTAAACCATCCACATCGCATACTTTACAGCATGATTCGCGTGTCAAATCTTGAAAAATCGATTTCATTTTACTCGAATATCCTTGGCATGAATTTGCAACGTAAAGAAGAGTACCCTGAGGGAGGGTTTACATTAGCTTTTTTAGGTTATGGAGATGAGGTGACTAACCCTACTATTGAACTCACTTATAATTGGGGTGTAGATTCTAGTGATGCCTACGAGCATGGATCAGCCTTTGGGCATATTGCATTAGCAGTAAAAGATATTCATGCCGTTTGTAAGCACATAGAGTTGGCCGGAATAGAACTTATCCGAGCCCCTGGGCCGATGAAATTTAAATCACCTAACCGGACACATCTGGAAAACATTGCATTCTTTAAAGATCCAGATGGCTATCGTATTGAGCTTGTAGAAGATTGAATTGATGACTTATATAGAGTTGCTGGTTAAATCCACTACCCACCAGTGACTGGTGGGAAAAATGCTACTTCGTCACCTGATTTAATCTTAGCAAGCTCATTAACCAGCGTGTGATTAATGGCAGCTCGCAAACGATTCTCGGGGTTAAATTCATCAGACCATACTTCCCCACGAGATGCTTGCCAAATAATTAAATCTTGTATATTTTCGGTATTTGCAGGAAGAGCAATAGTTTCTTTGGAGATACCTAAACTCTCTTTAAGCCTTGCAAAATACATCAAGTTAATTGTTTTCATAAGGTCTACTTATCCCCCCGTACGCGCCATGACGCGAATGATTTTAGTTGGTGATTCATTGAACTCATGACGCTCAGGCTTCATATTGACTGCTGTTCTAATTGCATCTTTAAGCTCATTATCTGATGCGCCTTCTCGTAGCAGCGGTCTTAACTCATATTTATCATTTTGTCCTAAGCAAAGATAAAGCGTGCCATTGACTGAAAGTCTGACGCGATTACAGCTTGCACAAAAATGCTTTGACATGGGCGTAATAAACCCAATTTTAAATTGATTATTTGCCGAGACCATATAGCTAGCAGGGCCTGGACCACGCTCAATGGAGTCAATTAAGTTAAATTGAGTACTAAGTCTATTTTTTGTTTCTTGTAAGCTTTTGCTTCCTACATTTCGTCCAGTATCGCCAACTGGCATGACTTCTATTAATCTAAGGACAAACTGATTTTCAATACAGTATGCGACTAAGCGATCAATTTCTAAGTCAGTTGTGTCAGGTGAATATACCGTATTAATTTTAACAGGATTGAAATCAGCTTTTTTTGCGGCAGCCAGCCCCTCTAAAACTCGTTCTAACACATCTCTTCCACAAATATTTGCAAATCTTTGTGCGTCTAAACTATCCAAACTCACATTAACTCTAGAAAGGCCAGCTTTTTTAAGGTCCAAGGCATACTCCGAAAGACGAGTAGCGTTGGTACTTAATGAAATGTCATCAACCCCATCTAGCGCTGATAATTTGGCAATTAACGTAGGTAAATTTTTTCTTAATAACGGCTCACCACCTGTAACACGAATACTACCAACACCTAAATCAGCAAAGGCTTTGATGACTCTTTCTATTTCATCAAAGGTTAGCCAGTCCTTTGGTTCTTCATAATTTTTAAAACCCACTGGCATACAGTAATTACATCTCAAGTCACAACGGTCTGTAACTGACAATCTTACATAATTAATTTGCCGGTCAAATGAATCTATTAACTGTTTATTTTCAGATTGCGTCATAAGCAGGCAAGCATTTCTTTAACGGAAACAAATTTTTCTCTTGGCTTACCTAGCGCTTGTCCATTTTCGATTTCTTTTTTATCAATTACTTTCCAGTCATCAAATGTTACATAACGGATATTTTTTTGATTCAACAGTTTTTGCAAACCAGCCTTACCTTCACCATCATGTCGATTGAGGGTTGGAACATCGTTAAGAATATGGTCAACAGTATGTTGAGCGCACTCTCGATTAGTGCCTATCACACCTTGCGGACCTCTTTTAATCCACCCGGCTGCATACAAACCTTCATGGACAATACCCGCAGAATCGATCAATCTCGAATCCTGATGCGCTAACGTTCTTTTTGGTTCGTTTAACGTTAAATTTTCTAGCAAAGCACCTTTAAAACCAACACTAGTAAAGGCCAAACCACATGGCACCTCTACCTCTTGGTTCAACGATTTGCATATTTGTTTAAATGGTAACCCTTCAAGATGGGTCTTTTCGAAACATATGCCATTTAAACGACTTTCCCCCATAAAATGCTTAGGGTTCAGCATGAAATCAATGCTTATTTGCGTTTTAACAGCATCATTAACTACTGAAAAATCACTGGCATATTTCTGCAATACTTTAAAGTTTTTCTGGACGATTAGATTGGATGCATCATTCAACTCCTCCTCGCACGGTGCGGCAAGCTGAAGATAGACTGGATCAACAGAAACATGACAGTTACTTAATTGTCCTAATTCATGTAACTCTTTAGTCGTGAATTTAGATTGAACTGGCCCACGCCTACCAATCATGTGAATATGGCTAATTTTCTTTTTTGCTAATTCTTCTAGTGCGCTTTCGGGAATGTCTGAACGTCTTAATTCATCTATCGATTTACTCAAAATACGGCAGATATCAATTGCCACATTGCCATGTCCTATCACGACAGCTGTATCATGATCAAAATCGAACACTTGTGATTGATAGTCAGGATGGCCGTTGTACCAACCAATTAAATCATTACAAGGATGCACGCCTATCAACTGCTCACCGTCAATCCCAATCGACACACTATCCGGCATACCGTTACTAAAAACGACAACTTGGTAAATTGACCTTATCTCTTCAAGACTGACATCACTACCTAGCTCAACATTACCGAAGAATGTGACCGAAGGATTTTCAGCGATATCATTAAGTGTATCAGCAACACGCTTTAGCTTCTGATGATCAGGGGCAACTCCATAACGAATTAGGCCATAAGGACAAGGTAGCTTTTCTAATAGAGTAATCTCTACTGGGATACCTGAATTTATCAAAGCATCCGCTACATAGAACCCACTTGGACCACTACCAATAATGGCAATCTTGAGCTGTTTTTGTGTTTTCTGTTTGGTCATTAATTCACTAAAACCCTAATACGTTTTTACGTGCTTCTGCGCCTTCAAAAGGGATTTCTTTTACAGTTATTTTTGGTAGTTTTTTGGATCGTCTTTCATTAATATCAATCCATTCTTCCAACTCATCTGGCAAGTCTAAATCTTCATAAATTGCATGCACAGGACATTTTGGAATGCATGCGCCGCAATCAACGCAAACATCAGGATTAATAAACAGCATTTCTTCACCAGCATGAAATGCTGAAACTGGACATGATGTTACACATTCAGTAAAGCGACAACGCTGACAGTTGTCAGTAACCAATGTAGTCATAATTTTCTTTCTGTTTACTTTAGTAACTCGTTAAGTGAAGTTTTATGCCGTATAAAACGGTGAATTCATTCCTAAACTAGCCTCTTTGACAATCTCACCATCAAACAACTTAACCGTGAGATTGCCTCCAATTTGTTTAGTGAAAGGGATTAATAATTCATCTATATAGGCTTGAGCATCAGTTTGGTTTTTAAACTCATAAAACCCACCAACCGTTCCAGTATTGACACCACTTAACCATGTCTTAGAAATTAGGCCTCTAAATTTCTTCATTTCGGCATTTATTTCATTCCAATTAACGTCTGAAAAGTTAGTTGATGTTTGATATTCCGCATATAGAAAAATATTACTCATTATTAATAACCTCTCTGCATTCACATAAAATCAAGTAGCAATCGCTACTTCTACTAAATTGTCGGAGAATGTTGTTGAGTGTCCCATATCTCCAAATTCTGCTGAACTAATGCAGTTCACAGTGCCTTTGTTTAACTGACGCCAATAGCCCAAAGTGGCAACTACAATGCCAGCATTCACATCATCAGAAATTTTTGCAACCCCTTCAAATGATCCTCGGTTATTAAAGACTTTAACAACTGAGCCTTCTTTAATATCACGGGCTTCTGCATCTAACTGATTGATTAATACAAATTGTTCACCTTGGCCTTTTATTTTTCTTGCATCATTTGCATAGCAAGAGTTTAAAAAGCCATGACTTTTAGGTGAAATGATATTGAGTGGGTACTTCGCAGCTAAGTCGGGGTTTGTTGTCGGTGTTTCACGCGACTCAACATAATCTGGTAAAGGATCTAAATCCTCGCCTGGTTGAAAACCTTCATACATTTGGCGAAATGGCCCTGCAACAAAGTTTTTAGCGCCCTCTGCCATAAAGTGGCATTTGCCAGTTGCTGTTGGAAAATTACCTTCTGCATGACGAGCCCGTACATCCTTATCACCAAAGTCTTTTAGTCTCGCAAAACCATGCTGGCGTAAATAGTCTAAATCAATCCCTTCACATGTTGGAGCATCCCAATCCACATAGTTTTCTAAGCACTCTGTGTCGCTCCATTTGAAGTTTTCATCTTCAAAGCCCATTAATTTAGCTAAACGTCTGAAGATTTCATTGTTTGGTAATGCCTCTCCTGGTGGTTCAATACACTTTTCATTGTATGTAAGATATAGATGGCCCCAAGACAGGATCATATCCTCCATCTCAGCACCCATTGCAGCTGGCAAAACAATATCCGCATAAGCAGCAGTATCTGAAATAAAGTGATCGGCCACGATTGTAAATAAGTCTTCCCGCTCTAATCCTTTGGCAATTTTGTCCGTTTCAGGCGCTTGCGTAAGTGGGTTTGTATTCCATACCATTACTGATTTTATTGGTGTTTTTAAATCTAACTCTCCAAGAAGTGCACGCCCAAACTGTAAGTTGTTGACTACTTGCGTGCCTTCAGGGATGAGGTCTGGACGACAAATCACATCGAATTTGTATGGATGTTCCCATACTGGGAATTGTAAAATTCCACCACCAACATGTCGCCATGCTCCAGTTAATGCAGGCAAGCAAGTAACTGCGCGTATAGCTTGACTACCGCCATAGCTGCGTTCTAGTGCAACGCCAATGCGGATTGCACTAGGCTGTGATGTTGCATACTCACGGGCAAACTTGCGGATATCATTAGCGGGAATCCCTGTAATTTTCTCTGCCCACTCAGGTGTTCGCGTTTTTGCACGCGCTGCTAGCTCTGCATAACCATGTGTATAGTTATCAATATAATCTTGATCCTGCAAACCTTCTTCAATAATGACATGCATCATTGCCATTGCTAACGCACCATCAGTACCTGGCTTAGGTGCAATATGCCAATCAGCACCTTTCGCCGTCTTTGAAGCATATGAATCAATGACGACAATTTTCGCTCCTTTTTCTTGCGCCTCTTTAACGATGCGCCAATGATGCAGGTTAGTACTAGCTGAGTTACATGCCCAAATAACAATATATTTAGAATGTATAAAACTTTCTGGATCTACTCCTGCGGTTGGGCCAATCGTGAGTAGCCAAGCAGTACAAGAACCTTCACCACAAAAGGTACGTTCTGTTACGGTTGCTCCCATCCGCGCAAAAAAAGCATCACCTCCATTTAGACCATGGACTAAACCTTGATTGCCTAAATAACTGTTGGGCATAATGGCTTGTGAACCATCTTCTGCAATGATTTTTTTCCATTTAGTGGTAATTGTATTGAATGCCTCATCCCAAGTAATGCGTTCAAACTGTTTACTGCCTTTTGGTCCAGTACGCTTCATTGGGTATAGCAAACGATCCGGATGATAATGACGTTTTTCGTAATCTTTCAATTTGACACACAAACCACCTTGCGTAATGGGATGATCAGGGTTCCCGTGTACGCTTATTAATTTTTTATCTTTTACTGTAAACACCATTGAACAGGTGTCAGGGCAATCATGTGGACAGCCACCATGAAATGTTTGTACGTCTAAATCTACCGGCTTATTCATCAGTCATCTCCTAATAAGAACTTTAAACACCTAACTTTTTAATTGTATTACCCGTGCAAATAAAAGACCTTATTCATTACTTTCCATTTTCCATCTATTTTTAGTAGATTAAGAAAGTCAGTGAAACGATTTCCCGTCCAGTTATCTAGCTCAATTCTCACATTTGCTATTGAGCCAACAATTTCTATTTTTGATATGTTATAAACTAATTCTTTCGCAGCACCATTTGAATCATGCCAATCAAATAAAGATTGAATCGGCCCAGCAACTAAATCTGGCCCAACATAACCAAACCATGCGGCGTCTTCATGGAATGAAGGCTTCATTTCTGACCCTTTTCCAGAAATTGCGCCTTTTAGATAGTGGTTTGTAATTAGATTGGTTATTGCTTCATAATCATTAATATCAGTAGTTGTTGTCATTTCCATCTCCGAAAGAATTATTTCAAATTAAGACTATTCTAAATATGAACAGACCTGTCTGTTTTATTTATAATAAACACATTTGATTAAGATAACAATCTATTTTTAAAGATTATCTAGATAGTGTTTGAATTGGATTTGCTTTGCGATGAGGTGGAACTTGAATATAGAGTTGAATCGCCACCAATTTTGTAGAGGCTAATCAACCATAAAACTTCTAGCATCTGGCACAGCCATCTATCTTGTTGGCCAACAGTCAGGATGATCTTAAATGAAGGCATATCTTACTCGAACGGCTTCGCGAAGTATGCCGCGGCTTTTTCTAACAGATAACGCTCTTCTGTGACGCACTTTAGCTCTTTCCGCAGACGATTCAATTCTGCTTGTTCTGCTGTTTTAGCTTGATGGGTTACTGAGTCTGGCCTGTACTTCTTGACCTAGACATAAAGACTGTCTACCGTGACATCAAGTCGCTTTACCACATCGGAGACTGCATATCCGCCTTCTGATATTTGACGCACTGCTGCTAATTTGAATTCTTCTGGATAACGTTTTGCACTCATTTTATACACCTTTATTTAGTTGCCATTATTACGGCTCGAAGGCATCTAGTAAACTAGTGGCGATTCAATCTATTCTTGAAAACGCATTTTTACTTGATTATCTCCAATTTAAATATGCTGTAAGTGTTATCAATGAAAGTATGGTCGACATTAGAATAACCTTAGATGTAGTAGCACTTTCACGTCCATAGAGCTCAGCAATCATAAATGGACCTGTTCCTGTTGGTAATGCTGACAAAAGTACAGCAATATCAGTGATCTCTCTTGAAAGATTAAAGACATAACCCGCTAAAAACCAAGTTAGCAGTGGTTGCAGAATGAGCTTTATTCCTACGAGCAATAAAATGAAATTATTAGAAAGAGTATAAGGCTCTCTTTTCTCTGCCAGAAATAATCCAATAGTCACGAGTGCACATGGTGGAGCCGCACCACCAAGTAGTTTAATAAAACTCTCCAGCTCTATTGGTACTTTCTTACCAGAAATAAGGAATAGCACCCCTAATAATGATGCAATTAATATAGGATTTTTAGAGAGTGATATGAAAACTTTCTTCAACACTCTCAGACGTCGCTTTTCGGTCTGGGTACCAAACTCAACCAGTACTAAAGCGCTTGCAAAAAGAATACAGACAGTAATGATTGATGCAATCATAGTGAAAATCAATGCACTTGAGCCAAAGACTGCCAACGTTAATGGAAATCCAATAAAACCAGTATTTGCATAAGAACTATTGAGTCCATCAATTGAGGCATCTGCAAGATTTTTTTTTAGATATATTGCTATCAAAATAGTGAGGAAGAAAACTAACCCTACACTAAGTCCAAACGTTCCCAAGAATTCGGGCTGCCATAACTCATTTAATTTCGCATTAGCCACAACATCAAAAAGCAGTGCGGGTAATGCCAAATAAACTACAAACCTATTCATTTCACTTGTAGCTGTTGGACCTAATGTGCCTGATTTACGCGCTATCCATCCAGATAAAATTAAAGCAAATATGGGAGCTAAGATACTGAATATGGGTAACATGGTTGCCTAATAGCGTTTAAAGGTTATCATTATTTTTTCCCGTCGATACCATTTAATTTAACAAATAATTTTGTATACGACCCTAAAACGTATACTAGGGACGGCTTATGAGCGTAGCCATATAAAGACACTATATACTCTTGAATCGAACCCATTGATTCATTCAATTACTTTTACATTTTTGAACTTTTGACTTAGAGCAATATCAAGATATCGTTACTTAACAAATTACTATTTAGTTATGCTTGATAAGTTTCCCATGCCGCAGCTAGTACAATAATTACTCCACCGATTAAAGTCATCAAGGCTGGTAGTTCATTTAAAATAAATAAGGCAAATAGCGTTCCATAAACTGGTTGCAAACAGGCTAATAGGCTGACAGTTTTTGCATTCAAGTAACGTAAACCACTAGTAAATAAAGAATGAGGTAAAGCCGTAAATAACCCCCCTAATACTAATAATTGAATCCATATATAGGCGTTATCAAATGAAGGCACAATATCAACAAAACAACATAACATCACAACAGTGACAGAGCATTGGTAAAAAATTGATACCTCGCCGCGATACTCAGATAAATAATGACTTTGTATGATATTTCGCATAGAAAAAAACAGTGCTGAAAACATCCCCCACGCTACTCCTAACGAAGTTGTGCTTTTCAAAGAAAAGTCAGGCACCATTAAATAAATACCAAACAAAACAACAAGACCACATACAATGTCGGTCCTTTTTGGACTAGCGCTTTTGAATAGCGGTTCAAGAAAGATTGTTATCACTGGATAGGTGAATAAAGCAATCATTCCGATAGCAATGCTGGATACTTGCATTGCATGAAAATAAGTAACCCAATGCAAACCTAAAAGCACACCAGTCAACAGCATCAACATAAAATGCTTCACTGAAGCTAATTTTAAAGATAAAGAGCGTATATACAAAAATACAAATAGTGCGAATACCGCGATTACACTCCGTATCACCGTCATATCCAATGCAGGCAATGCAATCGCTTTTGAAAACAAGCTTGTACCTCCAAACAGCAAACCTGCTGCATGTACGTTTATCAGAGCTTTATTTTTAAATGTTGTATCCATATATACCTTACGCTGACGCTTTGCAGGATTGTTCTTTAATTGGATTAACGTCACATAATATTCAACCAAATGACCTCATTCATGGATGCACGTTAATTTTAGCTAGCCATTTAAAGTAGTATCCGTAATGTTTGGTGACAAGATATTGTAGAATTTTACTTTACGATAAAAAGTTGACCTTGGCATACCAATCAACTTGCAAGCAGCGCTAGCACTCCAATTTGTACGACGATATGCATTTATTAATTCATCACGCTCACAGCCCTTCTCCAGACTAAGAGCGCTATTTTCTTGATCTTTTTTACGAAAAACTTTTTTGACTGAAGTTGAGTTAAACAAACTGTCTGGAAGATGCTCTAAAGTAATAATATTATTAAAGCAAACCGCTATACAAAAACTTAATACATTACGCAATTCTCTAATATTGCCAGGCCAACTATGTTGACATAGTAGCTTCATAACCTCATCTGAGAGTGTTAGAGAAACTCCGACCTTTTTTATTTCTTCATTGAATACTTTTTGTACTACTTTAACTATATCCGTGCGTTCTCTCAGCGGTGGCAAGGTAAACGTTGCAGAGTTAATTCGATAATATAAATCCTCTCTAAAGGTATTTTCCTCTACCATCTGCGTTAAATCTCTATGCGTCGCGCAAATTACAGCTACATCTACATGCTCTGGTGTTGTTGCACCAAGTGCTAACACTTCACCTTCTGCTAGCACTCTCAATAATCGAGTTTGCAAAGATAATGGCATATCCCCGATTTCGTCTAAGAATAAGGTTCCGCCATTGGCTTGTAATATTTTACCAAGGCTGCCTTTGGCTTTAGCACCAGTAAAAGCGCCTTCTTTATAGCCAAACAACTCGCTTTCAATTAACGACTCAGGAATACCCGCACAATTAATTGCTACAAAAGATTTACTCTTACGATCACTGTAATCATGAATAGCCTTAGCAAAACATTCCTTACCAGTACCAGTTTCTCCATGTAGTAATATTGGGATACTGTGATTGGCTAGCCGTTTTAAGCGATCAATACAGTTATTAACTGTTGGATCTGATGTTGTTAAATTTTCAAAGCCATCTTGTTTTTCTTCCCTGTGTTTGAGAGGCTGATGTTGTTTTTTCTGTGGTGCTCTAATGCGCGCATGCACATTATTAATGGCGGAGCCATTTGAAATAGTCATTGGTGAGCCAGGATAAGCAAAAGCGTAATCAATTAACTTTGCTACTGAAACATTTAAAATATCTTGAATATGGACAGCTTGATTTTTAAAGTCAACTGGCAACTTATGCTTTAATTGTTTTCCAACTTCTAAAATTAAACCACTCTCATCAAAAGCAATCAAGGCGCCATGCCCTAACGACCAACCATCAGATGGATTGCTTAACCAAATAATCCAATCAGCCGCATGTACTTCAGAGAAATAGTCATGCTCTACTCTAGTGGCTGCTTGCGATGCTAAATTGTATGCTAATGCCAAACTTTGCCGCCCAGCTGCAGACATTGAAGTTGCGTTTAATACGCCTAATACTTCGTCATTTGTCCCAAATATTGGTATAGCCCCACAACTAATTCCTTGATTAGCAATCAAGAAATGTTCATTTTGATAAACAGATATTGGTCTTTTATCAACAATTGCTGTGCCTACGCCACAAGTTCCTTGTTCTTTTTCTGACCAGCAAGCTCCTAAGCGCAATCCAAGCGCCTTGAATTCGCTTTCGTACTCTTTGTTGGTCCGTGTTTCTAGTGTCGCGCCCATTCCATCTGTAACTAACGTACAAAAACCTATCCCGCCTATGTGTCTATGTAGCCAATCAGCACCTAATGTCGCATGTTTCAAGAAAAGCGCGTCTTTTTCTTTTAACTCTAAAATCTCAGAAGCAGTTAACACGTTTTCTCTTGCCTTGCCCCCACAATCTAAACCATATTCATTTTGAGATCGATAATGCGACTCTGTAAGACGATCCTTTGTTTGCTTCATTGAGTCAAAAGACATCTGACTCTCTATTAATAGGTTGCTAGCTACATGACCTCCCATTACAAACCCCCTTTAGATAAATCAAAATATTGTAAAATTTAGCATATCATCGCCTTCTAAACATTACAAAAGCTTATGCTATTCTGAATCACTTACTCGACGTCTACTGCGCTCAGCACTATACTTAACTTTAAGCCAAATTCAGCACAAAGAAGGAATCAATTTATTTCTTTCATCAATACGACCAATTGCTGATTGAGTCGCATCATTTGCCGCCTGACAAATGGCAATAAACGCTTTAACATAAAGCGAAGCTCTACCAACTAGCATGCCATCTACTTCTGGTTTCTCAAATAGCTCAGTAGTATATTGACTTCTTTTAACTTATCTCCAATACCAAACAACACGCCATTTTCTGTAAGCGTCGAGATACGCTTAATCACATTCGCAATATTTAACATCAGTGTTACCAAGGTCTCTTTTTCTGGAGTATCTATGGTTACCTTATTTAAATACTTGGTTAATGTCACTTGTTGTGTATACATACTTATTTTTTCTATCTCGAATTAAATAATTGCAATCTGTTTTAAGCTATTTAGCATTTCTTTTATCTAGACTTTTACGCTGTTGATGCTTTTCAACAAGCGCATGCAGGCTTGTCGAAGCTGGCTGCAACGGCGCGCGTGAGCGTGTCCAAGCACCTTGCCATTTCGGGGCTAGCATACGGCATCTAGTTGCTAATTGGCTAAACATCTTATAGATAAATGGACTTGAATAAAGCCAAGCCCACAGACGGTAGGCCATCGCTTGCGCAAAGCTTCTTCCACTCTTGTATCCTGATAAATACGGTGCGTCAGCATTTCCCTGACTTTGTTGCCTCAGCTCTATTAATAAATCTGGAATCGGAATCTTCACAGGACAAACCTCTCCACATGCACCACATAGACTTGAGGCTGTCACTAACTCTGCGGTATTTTCTAAACCAAGTATATGCGGCGAGATTATTTTACCAATCGGTCCTGGATAGGTTGTTCCGTAGGCATGTCCGCCTATCCTGCTATAAACAGGACAATGGTTCATACAAGCACCACAGCGTATGCATTGCAAGGTCGACCTTAGTCGCTTATCTGCGTAAGCAGCGCTACGCCCATTATCAAGCAAGACCAAATGCACCTCTTTTGGACCATCTAATTCAGCGTCTTTACGTGGCCCTGATACCCAGTTGAAATAGGTAGTTGCTGCTTGTCCAGTTGCTGATCGGGTGAGCAATTTTAATAATGTTGGCACGTGCTCTAACTTTTCTACCACCTTTTCAATTCCGGTAATCGCTATGTGCACATCTGGTACCGTTGTACACATACGCCCATTTCCTTCATTTTCGACTAAACATAAAGTGCCTGTTTCTGCTACTGCAACATTCACACCCGATAAACCAACTTTCGTTTCTTTAAATACTTTACGTAGTACTCGTCTACTAATTTGTATCAACTCATCAACGGAGTCGGTGTAATCTACCCCAGGCACTTTTTCTGCTAACAATCTGGCAATTTCTTCTTTCGTTTTGTGAATGGCAGGCATGATAATATGCGAAGGCTTTTCACCTGCTAATTGAACGATATATTCACCCATATCGGACTCAAGCGCACCAATTCCGACCGCTTCAAGTGCATGATTAAGTTCGACTTCTTCACTCACCATCGACTTACCTTTAACGACTAATTTGCTCTCTGCTTTTCTTGTTATGTTAATAATTAGTTCACAGGCTTCTTCAGATGTTTCTGCCCAGTGCACATGAATCCCATTATTCTGTAAATTGCTTTCTAACTTGACCAATAAGTCAGGTAAATTCGAAAGCGCATATTGCCTAATCTGCTCACC
>Ga0209231_1000871_pt1 | contig 13742 bp, 13 predicted proteins | sample Deesub45470m_DNA_FD_188086 | JGI IMG/M metagenome (GOLD analysis project Ga0209231, IMG submission 188086) | Deep subsurface microbial communities from North Pacific Ocean - 450_OLKR46/470m Metagenome (SPAdes) (version 2) | ecosystem: Environmental > Terrestrial > Deep subsurface > Unclassified ... | reverse complement strand
AGCAAACATGCAAGTCATGTACAAGTTGAAGTTTTTAAAGAAGTGCAATATTTTAGTCATGTAATTCATTTGGTTTCAACAGTACAAGGAAAACCAAAAGGGAAAGCCATTGAAATTGTTGGGGATACTTTTCCAGCAGGTACTTTAAGTGGCGCACCGAAATACAAAGCAATGGAATTAATTGATACTTATGAGAATCAAACACGTGGTTTTTATGGTGGAGCTGTTGGATTTATAGGGTTAGATAATTCAGTAAATTTAGCAATCGCCATTCGATCATTTGTAAGTAAAAACAACACGCTTTTTTACCAAGCAGGTGCAGGAATTGTAATAAATTCAACAGAAGAAGGAGAGTTACAAGAAGTAAATAACAAGTTAGCTGCTTTGAAAAAAGCATTAATTTTAGCTGAAAAAATATAAATAAAAAGTTCCTTCCCTTTGGGAAGGTCAGGATGGGATTATGAAAATACTAATACTAGACAATTACGATTCATTTACCTATAATTTGGTGCATATGGTTGAAGATATTACAGGAATATATCCAACCGTATTCAGAAATGATGAAATTTCAATTGAAGCTATAAATGAGTACGACTTAATCATTTTATCCCCAGGTCCGGGAATCCCTGATGAAGCGGGTATTTTAAAAGAAGTTATTAAAACGTACGCAGGAAAAAAACCAATTTTTGGTGTTTGTTTAGGTTTGCAAGCCATTACAGAAGTATTTGGAGGTTCACTAAAAAATTTAGATGCTGTTTTTCATGGTATAGCAACTACTATGAAAATAACGAATTTTGATGCAGAAATATATAAAGGGATTCCAACTGAATTTGAAGCAGGGAGATATCATTCTTGGATAGCAGAACCAAAAGATTTTCCAGAAGAATTGGAAATAACTGCTGTTGATGAATTTGGAGCTATCATGTCTTTACAGCATAAAGAATATAATATTAGCGCAGTTCAGTTTCACCCAGAATCTATTTTAACACCGTTAGGAGAAAAAATTGTTCGAAATTTTATTGAAGCCAATCAATAATTTTGAATTAAAAATTAAAAATTAACAATTGAAAATTATGAATATGATTATTGAACGGAGTAAAATTAAGATATGAATTCCCTCCTTGAGGAGGGCAGGGAGGTGTTTTTCAGGAAACTAAAAACTAAAAATTATAATGAAAGAACTACTAAATAAACTATTCGAACAACAACGCTTAACCAAAGAAGAGGCGAAGGATGTTTTGATTCAGATAGCTGCTGAAAAGTACAACGCTTCACAAATGGCCTCTTTTTTAACCGTTTTTATGATGCGTCCTATTTCGGTTGAAGAATTAGCGGGTTTTAGAGAAGCATTATTAGAATTAGCGGTAATAATAGATTTATCAGACTTCAATACTATAGATTTATGTGGCACTGGTGGTGATGGAAAAAACACATTCAATATTTCAACTTTAACTTCATTTGTCGTTGCCGGAACAGGAAAAAAAGTTGCTAAACACGGAAATTATGGAGTGTCATCAGTAAGTGGTTCATCAAATATGTTGGAATATTTAGGCTATAAATTCACAAATAATGAAGCGATATTAAAATCTCAAATAGAGAAAGCTAATATTTGTTTTTTACACGCACCATTATTTCATCCAGCCATGAAAGCAGTTGGACCAGTTCGCAAAGAATTAGGTATGAAAACATTTTTTAATATGTTAGGGCCATTAGTAAATCCAAGTAATCCCCAAAATCAATTAGTTGGTGTTTTTAATTTAGAAGTTGCAAGAGTTTATAATTATTTATTACAAGAAACAACTCAAAATTACGGTATTGTATATAGTTTAGATGGTTATGACGAAATATCTTTAACAGGTGGATTTAAATTGTTTACAAAAGATAATGAACAAGTAATAACACCAGAAGAATTGGGGCTAAAAAGACTGAAGCAGTCAGATATATTTGGGGGAAATTCTGTTAAAGAAGCCGCTTCAATTTTTCTTTCAATTTTAGATGGAAAAGGAACTGAAGCACAAAACAATGCAGTTTTGGCAAATGCCGCTTTTGCTTTAAAAATAATTGACAGTAACAAATCGTTTGAAACCGCATTTGATGAAGCAAAAGAATCTTTAGTCAGTTTAAAAGCAAAAGATTGTTTAGGTAAGTTGATTAATAATTAATAATTAATAATTAATAATTACGAATTACGAATTTTCAAAATTATAAAATGAAAGAAAATATTATTCAAATAAAAAGTTATGAATTTGCAATTCGTATTGTGGAACTTTACAAATATTTATGTGAAGAGAAAAAGGAATTTGTGTTAAGTAAACAATTGTTAAGGTCTGGAACATCAATAGGAGCAAATGTTGAAGAAGCTATTGGAGGTCAAAGCAGAAAAGACTTTATGGCTAAATTGTCAATATCGTATAAGGAAGCGCGAGAAACACATTATTGGATTAGGCTTTTAAGAGATACAAATTATTTAACGAAAGAAAAAAGCAAACCTTATTTATTAGAAATTGAAGAAATATTAAAAATTATTGGAAGCATTCAAAAGACAATTCGTAATTCATAATTGAAAATTCATAATTAGCATGAATATTTTAGAGAAAATAATAGCATATAAAAAACAAGAAGTAGCCTTGTTAAAAAGGGAAGTTTTGATTGAAAAACTAATAAAGAGTCCGGGTTTTAAACGTACGCCAATTTCATTAAAAGAAGCATTAACAATAAAAGGTTCTACAGGAATTATTGCTGAATTTAAAAGGCAATCACCTTCAAAAGGAATTATAAATGATAAAGCATCCATTGTAGAAGTAACTCTAGGTTATTTGGAGGCAAAGGCGGCTGGACAATCTATTTTAACAGATACTACATATTTTGGAGGAAACATTTTAGATTTAATGCAGGCGCGTTCAGTAAATGATGTAACTCCAATTTTAAGAAAAGATTTTATTGTTGATGGCTTTCAAATTGTTGAAGCTAAGGCAATTGGAGCTGATGCAATTCTTTTAATTGCAGCTTGTTTAACAAAAGAAGAATTAAAAAATTACGGAAAATTAGCCGAAGATTTAGGTTTAGAAGTGTTGTATGAAGTTCATAATAAGGAAGAACTAGATAAAATTGAGTTAGATAATAAAATTATAGGAATTAACAACCGAAACTTAAAAACTTTTGAGGTCGATTTAGAGCATTCAATAGAATTGGCAAGTCAAATTCCTTCAAGTTGTATTAAGGTTTCTGAAAGCGGTATTAGTGATCCACGGATTATTACAGGGCTAAAAGAATATGGATTTCAAGGGTTTTTAATAGGTGAAAATTTTATGAAAGCAGAAGACCCAGGATTCGCTTGTCAGGAATTTATCTCTCAAATAAGGTAAATAATGTCATTCCTGCGTAGGCAGGAATCCAAACTTAACATTGAATAGATTCCTGCCTACGCAGGAATGACAAAATAAAATTTTTGAGTAAAGATTATTCAGAGGATATGAAATAGAATATATAAAAACAATTTTTTAATCATTTAATTATTTAATAAGAGTATGAAAATCAAAGTTTGTGGAATGCGGAATCTTGAAAATGTTCAAAGTTTGATAGCTTTGAAACCCGATTTTATGGGATTTGTTTTCTACAAAAAATCGAAGCGTTTTGTAACTGATTTTCCAAAGGTTGACTTTCCAAAAGAAATAAAAAAAGTAGGGGTTTTTGTAAATGAAAACATTGAAGAAGTATTAAAAATTGTTGAGAATTACCATTTAGATTGTGTTCAATTACATGGTGATGAATCGCCTGAATATTGCGAAACATTACGAAATAGTCATCTTGAGCGCAGTCGAAAGATTGATTCAGAATCTCATCAAATAACTATATTTAAAGCCTTTTCAGTTGATGAATATTTCAATTTCAATATAACAAATCAATTTGAACTGAGTTGTAATTACTTTTTATTCGACACAAAAGGAAAAGAATATGGAGGTAATGGCATAAAATTTAATTGGGATTTGCTTCAAAATTACAAAGGAAAAACACCTTTTTTATTGAGTGGTGGAATTTCTAAAAATGATGCTCCTCAAATTATGTCATTCCTGAGTAGGCAGGAATCTAAACATTGTATAGGAATAGACATTAATAGCGGTTTTGAAACAGAACCTGCTTTAAAAAACATAAGTGATATTAAAGAATTTAAAAACAACTTATTATGAGTTATTTTGTTGATGAAAATGGGTATTACGGACAGTTTGGAGGTGCTTATATTCCAGAAATGTTGTATCCAAATGTAGAAGAATTACGTCAGAAATATCTGACCATTATGCAAGAACCTTCTTTTCAAAAGGAATTTAAAAGCTTATTAAAAGAATATGTTGGCCGCCCAACGCCTTTATATTTTGCAAAACGATTATCTGAAAAACACAACACAAAAATTTATTTAAAACGTGAAGATTTATGTCATACCGGTGCACATAAAGTAAACAACACTATTGGACAAATTTTAATGGCAAAGAGTTTGGGTAAAACCAGAATTATTGCCGAAACAGGAGCGGGGCAACACGGAGTTGCAACTGCAACTGTTTGTGCTTTAATGGGTTTGGAATGTATTGTGTATATGGGCGAAATTGATATTGCACGTCAAGCACCAAATGTTGCTAGAATGAAAATGTTAGGAGCTACAGTTGTTCCCGCTTTATCAGGTAGTAGAACACTGAAGGATGCTACAAATGAAGCAATTAGAGACTGGATTAACAATCCAGTTGATACGCATTATATTATTGGCTCTGTAGTAGGGCCACATCCTTATCCAGATATGGTGGCACGTTTTCAATCGGTTATTTCAGAAGAAATAAAAAAACAATTGATGGAAAAAGAAGGAAAAGAAAATCCGGATTATGTGATTGCTTGTGTTGGAGGCGGAAGTAATGCAGCTGGGGCATTTTATCATTATTTAGATGAAGAAAGTGTGAAATTAATTGCTGTGGAAGCTGCCGGGTTAGGTATTGATTCAGGTGAAAGTGCTGCAACAAGTGTGTTGGGTAGAGAAGGAATTATTCACGGAAGCAAAACGTTGTTAATGCAAACGGAAGACGGTCAAATTACAGAACCTTATTCTATTTCTGCCGGATTAGATTACCCTGGAGTTGGGCCTTTACATGCGTATTTATGCGAATCTAAACGTGCTGAATTTATTGCTATTACCGATGATGAAGCAATGCAAGCTGGTTTAGAACTTTGTAAACTTGAAGGAATTATTCCAGCTATTGAAAGTTCACATGCATTGGCTGTTTTTAAAACAAAAAAATTTAAAAAAGATGATGTCATTGTGTTGAATTTATCAGGAAGAGGAGATAAAGATTTGGATACCTATATTAACTATTTTAAGTTGTAAAAAGGGTAAAGGGAGAAAGGTTCTAGCTTATGGTTTTTTATCATTTAGTGGTTTAAAATTGTTAAATCTTTCAATTTTTTAATTTTTGAATAAAAATTATGAACAGAATAAATAAAAAATTACAAGAAGATAAAAAACTGCTATCTATTTATTTTACAGCAGGTTTTCCTCAATTATATGATACGGTTTCTATAATTAAAGAATTAGAAAAAAACGGAGTTGATATGATTGAAATAGGTTTGCCTTTTAGCGATCCTTTGGCGGATGGACCAACAATTCAAGCAAGTTCTACAACTGCTTTAAAAAATGGAATGACAACTGCTATTTTGTTTGAGCAATTAAAAGATATCCGTAAAACAGTCTCTATTCCATTGATAATTATGGGTTATTTTAACCCTATGATGCAATATGGAATAGAAGCTTTTTGTAAAAAGTGTGCTGAAATTGGTATAGACGGATTGATAATTCCAGATTTACCAGTGAAAGAATATACTGAAAATTACAAAGCTATTTTTGAAAAATACGGTTTGATAAATGTGTTTTTAATAACCCCACAAACTTCAGATGAGCGTATCCGATTTATTGATGAAATTTCAAGCGGATTTATTTATATGGTAAGTTCTGCAAATGTAACAGGTTCACAAAACTCTTTTGGAATTATACAAAATGAATATTTTAAGCGTATTGCCTCAATGAATTTAAAGGCATCCCAAATTATTGGTTTTGGTATTTCAAACGCAGAAACCTTTAATCAGGCAACTAAATATGCAAAAGGTGCAATTATTGGTTCAGCATTTATTGCCCATTTAAATGAAAATGGCACTTCTGAAATTAATAAATTTGTAAGTTCAATTTTAGAGTGATAACTTTAAGAAATAAACTAAATAAATCTAAAAAAAATGAAATTACCTAAAAGAGCTGGAGATGCTCCAATTAAAATAGAATTGGAAGAAGGGAAAAAATATGCTTGGTGTACTTGTGGTTTATCTGAAAGTCAACCATTTTGCGATGGAAAACACAAAGGACAAGGAATGAGCCCTCATGTGTTTGTTGCAGAAAAAACGGAAACAAAACATTTATGTTCATGTAAAGAAACTAAAAACGAACCTTTTTGTGATGGTTCACACAAATAATTAAAAAAACTTTTTATACTGTAAAACCCTAAAATCAAACGTATTGAATTTGGGGTTTTTCTTTTTAAGTAGTTTGTATTCGGGATTGCTTCCTACAGCTCTATTTGCAGTTCCTGATGGTGCAGTAAGGGACACAACTTTAATAATTCGATTTTCATTTATTTTAAATGAATGGATTTTTGGAGTTTTTTCAGAAACAGTTATTAAAGAAATATGTTGCCTTTTTAATTGTCTTCTTAAATGATATTCTGGTCCGTTTTTACTATTTCCACCTGTTAATAAGAGCGTTTGTATTTTAGGATTCCTATGAATAAAAAAAAGGAGGTCACGTAATTCAATGTTTTCCATTCCTAAATCTGAAGCATCCATTTTTCTTCGTTCGCAGGATTCAACAATATCACAAATACCAATATTATTTTTTAATAAAAAGTCTTTTCGCTGTTGAATAGCAAAATCAGTAGTTTCAAAATGTAAGTTTAATTTGAATATTTCATCTAAAATCCTCCAGAGTTGACCATCAACACTTCCGTAACAAAAATTCACATCACCGTTTTTTAAATTTCCCATTGAAAATCGAGGAGGAGGTAACGTACCAACAATTAACTTGGTAGCTTGTTTAGGAATAAATGGTTTGTATGGATGTTTGTGGCTAAACAATTATTGAATTGGAAAATTAAAATAAGTAGTTGGAAAAGGCTCATTTCGCAAAGTAAAGTGCCACCATTCTTGAGGATAATTTCTAAAGTTGTATTTTTTCATTACGTTTTGTAATAGCGTGCGATTTTCTATTTGGGCAGGAGTTAAATCTTTATAAGATACCCAAGATTGCTGACCAAAAAAATCATAAGGACTTCCCATATCTAATTCTTTTTTTTCTTTGGTAGAAAAATCAATTATAGTTATGTCAACAGTACTGCCTCTGCTGTGTCCAGAAAGATAGGCAATGTATTGTTCTTTGAATAAATCTTCTTTATGAACATTTGGATAAAACTCCTGTTTTTTAAGGGTGTCATTTAAATTTTTAGCCCATCGAATAAAATGATTTACAGCTTGTTGAGGCCGATAAGCATCATATATTTTTAGCCCTAAGTTGTGCTGTTTTAATTCTAATTGAACTTTCGCTAATGCCTCAGCGGCTTGTATAGAAATAATTGCTTTTTGCTGATTATAGCCATCTATAGGTTTGCCAATAAAATTATGATTGCCAGCATAACGCAATTCTAATTCAATAGTTGGAATGATATCATTTATATACACAAACCCCTCCGGAAGTTTTTCTGCATTACTTTTTAAACTAATAATTAAGAAGAAAGGGTATATTAAATATTTGAAATATTTAGTTAACACGTTGTCCGTTTATATAAGTTTCGACTACTTTTATGTTTGGAATCTTTGCTATTTCAACTTCCATAATGTTATTTTCAAGAATTATAAAATCTGCAAATTTTCCAACTTCAATACTTCCCTTTTCGTTTTCTTCAAAGTTTGAATAAGCTGCCCAAATAGTCATTCCTTTTAAGGTTTCTTCTCTGGTTAAAGCATTTTCCATTTGAAACCCGTTTTCTGGATAATTATTTAAATCTTTTCTAGCCACTGCTGCATAAAATGTTAATAGCGGACTCACTTTTTCAACAGGAAAATCGGTTCCCAATGCAATTTTACCGTAGGTATTTAATAAGTCTTTAAAAGCATAAGCACCTTTTATTCTGTTTGATCCAACTCTATCTTCAGCCCAATACATATCAGAAGTTGCATGTGTAGGTTGTACAGAAGGTAAAATATTATCAAAATATTTAAAATCTGGTTTGTCTATAATTTGAGCGTGTTCAATTCTCCAGCGTCTATCTTTTTGATCTTTTAAAACATCTTTATAGGTTTTCAGCATTACATAATTTGCAGAATCTCCAATTGCGTGCGTATTCATTTGAAAATTGGAAGCTGCAATTTTTTCAGCGTAATTTTGCAAATCTTCAAGTGGAGTAACCATAGCTCCAAAATGATTGTGTTGGTCGCTATATGATTCTTTCATTGCGGCGCCACGAGATCCCAAAGCACCGTCAGCATAAACTTTAAATGAACGAACATTTAATCTATCTGTTTTAATAATCCCCTTGGTTGTATAATAATCAATGTTTTCATCACTCGCTGAAACCATTGCGTAAATTCTCATTTTTAATTCTCCAGTTTGTTGTAAACTGTCAATTAATTCTATTGCTTCTTTTGAAAGTCCGGCGTCATCAACAGTAGTTAATCCTAAATCAAAACAAATTCTTTCAGCATCTTTTAAGGCTTGTATTTGTGCTGTTTTTGATGGATTCGGTATTTTTGCATCAATTAAATCCATTGGGCCATCAATAAAAATACCTGTCAACTTTCCATTTTTCTGAAGAATAAAACCACCTTCGGCTTTTGTATTAATAGAAACTCCTGCTAGATCTATCGCTGCCTGATTTGCCAATAAAGCATGACCATCAATTCTTGTAACAGCTACAGGTGTGTTAGGAAACAATTCATCTAGTTTTTCTTTAGTAGGAAATTCTTTTACTTCCCAATCATTTTGATCCCAACCACGACCAGTAATATAGGGCACATTTTTTTCTTTTTGAAAATCTACAATGCGCTGTAAAACTTCATCAAAACTTGTAGTTCCTTCCAAATCCACTTTTTGTTGTTGTAAGCCTAAGCCGAAGAAATGACAATGAGCATCAATAAAACCAGGGATAATTGTTTTACCCTTAACATCATTTACATAAGTTGCTGCGTATTTTGCTTGCATTTCTTCTGAAGTTCCAACGTCAATAATTTTTCCGTCTTTAATAGCAAAAGCTTCAGCTTTGTCAAAATTTTGGTTAACAGTATAAATAGTTGCGTTGATAACCAAGGTGTCAATGGCTATTTTTTTCGTGCATGAAAAAGATAGGATTGTAAAAATTAAAATTATAGATTTTTTCATTTTCATTTTAAATAGGTGTCTAACAAGTATATAATTGATGCCATTGAAGCAGCGCCCAATTCTAGTTCACGTTTATTTACTTTATCAAAAGTATCTGTTGCTGCATGATGATAATCAAAATAGCGTTGAGAATCTGGTCTGTAACCAAACAAGGCAATTGTTTCAGATTTTAAAGGGCCAATGTCGGCACCGCTACCGCCTTTTTTAATTTCATGCAATCCGTATGGAGCCATTAGTGCTTTCCAACTCAGAAATAAATCATGATTAGTTTTACTATCGAACGTAAAACCTCTCGGTGTAAATCCGCCTGAATCAGATTCTAAAGCTGCAATATGAATTTCATTATTTTTTTTAGCTTCTTCGGCATATTTTCTTCCGCCTCGTAAACCATTTTCTTCATTCATAAACAATACAGCTCTTAGAGTATGTTTAGGCTTCATGCCATTTATTTTAAAAAGGCGTAAAACTTCAATAGATTGTACAATTCCTGCACCGTCATCATGAGCACCATCACCTAAATCCCAAGAGTCTAGGTGCCCCCCTACTGTAATATATTTATCAGGAAATTCGGTACCGGTAATTTCTCCAATAACATTAAAAGATGGTGCATCAGGCAATGTTTGACAGCTTTGTTTAAAATAGAATTTTAAATTAGGGTTTTCTTTTAGTTTTGCACTTAATAAGTTGGCTGCTTTTGTGCTAATTGCAGCTGTTGGAACTTTTTCAATTTCAGGAATATCTCCGTATCCCATAGCTCCTGTATGAGGATAATCATCAATACTATGAGTCATTGAACGAACTATTGCACCGAGTACACCAAATTTACCTGTAGCTTTAGCTCCGCTACCTCTTTGATCTACACAACCTCCATAAGCGCGAAAAGTTTCAATATGAGTGTCATCAAAAGGACGATTAAAAAACACAATTTTACCTCTTAATTTTTCTCCTAAAGCTTCGGCTTCTTCTATACTCTGTACTTCAATAACTTCACCTGTTACACCATTTTCTGGTGTTGCAACAGAGCCTCCTAAAGCACAAATAGGCACATTAAATTTGGCGCTTCCAATAGTGAAATAAGCTTCTTCTTTCTCACCACGCACCCAATGTGGAACCATAACAGGTTGTAACCAAACTTTATCGAATCCTAAATCATTCATCAATTTTTCACCCCATTCTACAGCTTGTTGGGCTTCTAAAGAACCAGATAACCTTCCGCCAATATCATTGGATAAAATAGCTAACCATTGATAACATTGACCGTTAGAAAGCGCTGAATTAAACAATTGTTTAATTGCTATTGAATCTTTTGTGTTTCCAACAGATTGAATAGGATTGTTTTGGCTATTTGCAGGTATTGAAATAAATAAAACAAGTAAACTGAACGATAAAAAAATGTTTTTCACTTTGGATAGTTTTTTAATTTTGATAAAACTACACAAAAAAGATTAAAATAATTGCACTAGCTATTACAAATCAAATTTATAAGTGATTCCTGCTAAAATTTGTAATGTTTGCACCTGATAATTTACAAAGGTTTGATATTTAGTGCCCAATGCATTGTTAATTTTAGCAAATGCAGTTAATCTATCTGAAAAAATATAACCTCCATTTAGGTTTAAATCCAAATAGGAGTCATTTTTAATAATTGTTCCGTTTGTAGTACCATAAGGAATTACAAGGTCTTTTGTTTGCCCATTGTAAAATAATTTTGCGCCTGCAAACCAGTTTTTATTTTCATAATCTAATGAAACAGTAGCTGTTATATTTGGTAAATTCCACGCTTCTAATTGTGTAGAAGTTGTGTAATTTGAATAATTTAATGTACTGCTAAATTTAAATTCTTTTGAAGCATCAATCGTAATTTCACCAAAAGCACCCAAAGTTTTTATATTGTCGTAAATAACCTTAAATGAGTTTCCTGCTTCATAAGCATTATTTACAATGATGGTTCCGTCGGTTTTAGTTTGGTTTTGAATAAACAGTGGTTTATTATTTTCAAGAGAATGACTAACATTAAAATTGTAACCAATATTTGAGGCTAGTTTTCCTTTTGCCCCAACATATGCTTTGTATTGTTTATCGGTTTGAAGAATAGTAAGAGTTGGAGATACAAACGGATTTTCATTTGCGAAATTAAGATACGTATTTTGAACTAAATCACCAGTAACACCAGCCAAAACAGTCAATACTTCATCAACCAATTTAAAAGAAGCCGTTACATTTGGATATGCATAAAAATTAGTTTTTTTATACTCTAAATCGTTTACATAATATAATTTAGCACCCAAATTAAGGGTTAAATTATCACGTAAAACTTCAAAATTTGGACTAAAGCCTAAATTTAAAAAACTATGATTTACATCATTGGTATCTTCATAACCTTGTTTAAATTTTCCTGAAACAAAATCTATTAAGAATTCTCCATTTACAAGTTCTGTTGAAATTGGAAATTCTAATGTAGGTTTTACCAATAATCTAAATTCATTACTATTATAATTATCTGAAAAGTTTACAATTTCGGCTGTAGCTCCTTTAAAAAATGAATCTTCAAACATTATTTTACCGCCTACATACAAATTCTTATAAACTTGTTTTTCGTCAATATCATTTATAACGGCATCGTCAAAAGTAACGGATGTAGGTATGCCATAGTAGTTTTGTAATTTTCTTTGTACACCAGCATTTAATTGCCAATTATAATCTCGATCAAATTGTTTAAAATAGCCATCAATTCTTGTGTCTGAAAAATTATCGTTTAGCAGTAAATCTTTAATTCCACCTTCAGAAGAATAATGATTAATGAATAAACCAAAATCATTATATCGTGTAGTTGAAGAGTGTAAATAAGCTTCAAATAAGGGGCTTGTAAAATTTCCAAACCCAGCTGAAATATAATTTTCAAACAATCTGTCTTTTGGCTCTCTAACAACTCCTTGAGCTTTTCCTTTTGAAGGCGTAAAAGTAGATGCAACTGGAATTGAAAAGATACTATAACTCACTTTTTCTTTTTCAATGTTATTGTTTGTATCAATGGTTGGATTTGATTTCACTTTAAAAGCATCAGAAATTGTTGGAGTATAAGGCTTAATAACACTAATTTCTTCAGTTTTTAGCGTATCTTTTTTTGTTGTTTGAGAATAAGAAATACTGGTTATTAATAAGATTATTGAAGTTATATATAGCTTACGCATTTTTTATGAGTTTATTTGTTGAACGTTTTTCTTTAAATTATCAATTAGTTATTTCTAATTGATTCATTGGTTTTGGCTTGCTCAGTTTTAATGCTGTTCAGCTCTTTTGTGGCTTCTTCAACCACATCATCAAATTGAGAGAAATTTTTAATAACGCTTTCTAATATATAAGTTGCTTGGAAGGCATCTTTTAATTGGTAATGATTATTAGCCATGACAATCAAACCTTTTGCAGCCCAATATTTATAAGCAGCGAAATCTGAAGCAATTTTTTGAACTATCTGATTTGAAACTCGATAACTTCCATCTTTATTTTCAAAGTATGCGCTGTAATACAAGGCTTCAGCTTTCACTTCTCCTGAAGCTATTTTTTCAACTTCTTTATATGCATTTCTAGCTTTGCTTTCATTTGAAGTTTTAATAGCAGAACGGGCAATTATAAGTTGAGCATCTGATTTAACTCTATCTTCAAGTTTCGCTTTTTGCAAAACCAATTCAGCATAATTTACAGCTTTGCTATAATTTTGAGAAGCATAGTATCCTTTCATTAAATTAGATTGTGCAAAAAGAATATTTTGAGGTAAATCGGCTTCTTTTTCTAAGCGTTCTAAAATTGGAATGGCATTTTTCCAATCGTTATTTTCTAAATATATGAGGGACAATCTTGACAAAGAAGTTTCTGTAAACTCATTTTGTTGTTGATTGATAACATACTTATAATTTGGAATGGCTTCAGAGTGATTGTTTTCTGAAAATAATGATTGTGCCAAATAAAAATTAGCGTTTAATGCATGTAAACCATTTGGAAAACTTTGTAAGTATTTTTTAAAACTCTCAATGGCTTTTTTATGATTATTTTGTAAAAACTGTTTTTCGGCAGACTCGTAGGTATCATTGTCCAATTCAGCATCAGATACATTTACAAAATCAATACCTTTTACCCAAACAGCATACTCGTCAACTCTTCCTAAATCAACATAAATTTGGCGTGCATTTTTTATAGCTTGTTTTGCTTCTGCAGTATTTGGAAATTGGGTTACAACATTTTTATAAGTAGTTAAGGCTTGTTGGTTTCTATCTGTATTGTAATAAATTAATCC
>Ga0209231_1000870_pt1 | contig 13765 bp, 11 predicted proteins | sample Deesub45470m_DNA_FD_188086 | JGI IMG/M metagenome (GOLD analysis project Ga0209231, IMG submission 188086) | Deep subsurface microbial communities from North Pacific Ocean - 450_OLKR46/470m Metagenome (SPAdes) (version 2) | ecosystem: Environmental > Terrestrial > Deep subsurface > Unclassified ... | reverse complement strand
CCCCTCGACGCCCCCTACAGCGCCGACTTTTTCGCCGCCGTCGCCCGCCGCCCCTGGGCCCGCCACCTCGGAGTCATCCCCCCGAAAGCGATGCCGGCCCTGCTGCGAGAGGCCGACGTCGTCCTCAACAACTCGCAAAAAGAAGGGCTCCCCAACGCCCTCCTCGAAGCCTCCGCCCTCGGCGTGCCGATGCTGGTGCGCAACATCCCCGGCAACGCCGCCATCGTCGAAGAGGGCGTCAACGGCCTCCTTTACCGCGAAGCAGCCGCCTTCGCCGACCGGGCCCGCCTCCTGATGACAGATCCCGCCCTGCGCCGCTCCCTCGCCCGCCCGACTCCCGGGCGCTATGCCCCGGAGGAGGAGACCCGCCTCCTGATGGCCATCTACAGCGACATTCTCTCCGCCCGCGCCACGCCCGGGTTCTGCGCCCGCTGAGGTCCGGCTCGCCTCGAATCACCCCTGAGGGGCATGCCGCGAAGGCATCCAGACAATCGCCCCGACCCCCAGGGACGAAAACGGCAAAAGGCACCCCCACAAGGAGTGCCTTTTGGTGTTTTCCGGCCCGATCTGGACTCAACCGCTCCGGTCGAGAGGGCTTTTCACCCCCAGCCCCGGCTTGTTGAGGACGTGGGTGTAGATCATCGTCGTCGAGACGTCCGAGTGCCCGAGGAGTTCCTGCACGGTGCGGATGTCGTACCCCCCCTCGAGGAGGTGGGTGGCGAAGGAGTGGCGCAGGGTGTGGGGGGTGACGCGCTTGGTCAGTTCCGCGTTGCATGCGGCTTCCCTGATCGCGCGCTGAAGGGCCGATTCATCGAAGTGATGCCGGCGGATTTCACCCGATTCCGGGTCGACGCTGATTCGTGTCGCCGGAAACACGTACTGCCAGCGCCAGTCCGTTGCCGCACCGGGGTATTTTTTAGCCAGCGCTGTCGGCAGCCAGACTTTGCCATAGCCCCGCTCAAGATCTCCGGCATGAAGCCGTCGGGCTTCGGCAATTTGCTGCTGGAGCGGCTCGCGGCAGAGATCGGGGAGCAATGCGACGCGATCCTTTCGCCCCTTGCCGTCGCGGACCAGAATCTGACCGAGAGCAAAATCGACGTCCTTGATGCGCAGCCGGACAACCTCCATCAGGCGCAGCCCGGAGCCGTAAAGCAAATTAGCCATCAGCAAAAAGGGCGGGTTCAACTCGCCAAGCAAGACACCGACCTCTCCGCGGCTCAGAACCACCGGAACCTTGATCGGTTTTCTGGCCCGGGAAAAGTCGGAAAAATCCCCCAGCGGCCGTTCGAATGCTTCCTGAAAGAGAAAGGCAAAACACATTGAGCGCCTGATTCTGGGTGTTGACCGCGACATTGTGCGTCTCGGCCAGATCGGTCAAATAGGCTTTAACGGAAAGTTCATCCAGCTCAGCGATGGTCCGGTGAGGAAAAAAACCAAGAAAGCGCGTGGCCCAGTCGACGTAGGTGGCAATAGTCCGTTTGGCATACTGGCGCCCGATCAAGGTACTTCGCAGATGTTTAAGCGTGGTTTGATGGGACTCAGACAGCTTTCGCGGTGCCCCATGGTGTGGTTCAGGAGCGACTGCCTGCCGGTTTGGTTGCTTGTCCGCGGCCCAGGAGATTTTCAAAAGGTCGTGGAAAAGGTGCCACAAGGCAGAGCGAGCCTGGGTATACTGCCAATCCTTAAGGGAGGGGTTGTCGCGCAGGTTGGTCAAAAAAGCGGTGACATGCGGTGGCTGACATTCGGTGATCGGGTGTGATTTCATGAATTGAATGAACTGCTGGCACCAGGAAATGTAGAAGCGGTGATATTTTGCGTTGACGTTTGTGCTGGCCAAGAGAAAATCGGCATAGTTTTTCCAGAATGCGGCGTCAAATTGCAGATTTGAACTGTCCAGCATGAGGCACCCCCTCAAAATTGTTGAAATTGCCCTTAGAAACTGCTAAACAACAACATACTGAAATTTTTGGAATTTTCAACCGATAGCGCGGTAACCGTCATACCCGATTTGGCGGTAACCGTCCATTCCCTGTTAGATGCTCAAAGGCAAAAAATGTCATTCACACTTGAAAACGTTGTCCCGTGGGGGCGGTCTTACGAAGAATATGTCAGCATGTTCAAACTGACTTCGTTGGATCTGCAGAAGAAAATATTGGGTTGCGGCGATGGGCCTGCCAGCTTTAATTCAAAAATGAACAAGATCGGCCAACCAATCACCTCAATTGATCCTGTTTACCAGTTTTCGATGAACGAAATAAAAGGCAGAGTTTCTGAAACATATAATGAAATATTGAAGCAACTTGAAAAGAATCAGAATGACTACGTTTGGGACACCATAAAGTCACCAGATGAATTGGGCCAAATCCGAATGACAGCGATGCAGGAGTTCTTAGCTGACTTCACTCTTGGTAAAGCAGAAGGTCGTTATCTCGTGGGTGAACTCCCAATTTTGCCATTCGAAAAAAATCAGTTCGATTTGGCGCTTTGTTCCCATCTATTATTTCTCTATAGCGAACATCTGTCCCTTGAATTTCATAAACAGGCTATATCTGAAATTTGCAGGGTGGCAAAAGAAGTCCGCATATTTCCATTGCTTACGCTTGCTGGAAATAAGTCCATGTATCTCACTGACATAGAAAATCATTTAAAAAGCCAAGGGCATGAAATATCAATCGAAACTGTCCCGTATGAATTTCAGCGTGGCGGAAATGAAATGATGAAAATAGTGACTGAAAAACGCATCTAACCAGCAAATCAAGCGGATGGAATGGGGCTGGGTGCTTTTCGAAAAACAAAATCAAATTGCGGTAGTAGGCCGTTACTTCACGTCGCCACCGCTTATCGCGAACCGTTGAACTAAACCGCTTCGCGGTAGCTTCTTAAAGGCAGCGTTTTCGCTGCCTTTTTCCGTTGGCATACAAGGCAGATCGGGTACCGTTTTGACTTCACCCCTTATCAAAGGAGGATGTCATGACGGAACTCAGACGCAGGATGATTCAGGATCTGCAACTCCATGGTTACTCGGAGAAAACCCAGAAGTGCTACGTTGCAGCGGTCAGGGGACTCGCCGCCTACTTCCGCCGGCCTCCGGATCAGTTGGGCGAAGAGGAGTTGCGGCGGTATTTTCTTCATCTGATCAACGTCAAGCAGGCGGCGCGAAGTACCGTCACCCAGTCTCTTTCCGGCATCAAATTCTTCTTTGAAACCACCCTGAACCGGCCCTTTCCGGTCCTTGGCCTGGTCCGCCCCGGCAAGCGGGTCAAACTGCCGGTTGTCCTCGCACGGGAGGAGGTGCGCCTGGTGCTGGGGTTGATTCGCCATCCGGTGGCGCATATGGTCCTGACCCTGATCTATGCCTGTGGGTTGCGCCTCTCTGAGGGGTGCCGGGTGCGGGCCGAGGATATTGATTCAGCGCGGATGCTGCTTTGGGTGCGCAACGGCAAGGGAGGCAAGGATCGCTCGGTGCCGCTGCCCGAGCAGGCACTGCAGCGTCTGCGCAGCTACTGGCTGCAGCGGCGGCCGCCCGGACCCTGGCTCTTCACCACCGTCCCTTCCGGCGCCCCGGTGAGCCTCACCCTCCCGCAAAAAGCCTTCCGGGTGGCCCTGCGGCAGAGCGCAATTAACAAACATGCCTCCGTTCACACCCTGCGGCACAGCTACGCCACTCATCTCCTGGAGAGCGGTGTCGACCTGCGCGTCATCCAGGCGCTTTTGGGGCACGCTTCTCCCGCCACGACGACCATCTATACCCACCTGACGCAGACGGTGCTGGACAATCTCACCGGCTCCCTCAACCGGCTGATGAACGACCTGTAGCGGATCGCCTTCCGCCATGCCGGAGATCGCCGAAATCATTCGCGAGGTCGGTTCCGCCTACCTCGCCCGCTATCGCGAGCACATCCTGCCGAGCCATCGTCGCGCCCTGCGGGACCTGGCAGGCTGCCGCACCGAAGTCTTCGGCGGCCATCTGGCTCAGTGCGACCGCTGCGGCCACCAGCACTATTCCTACCACTCCTGCCGCAACCGTAGCTGCCCCAAGTGCAACAGCGGCGACACCGAGCGCTGGCTGGTCAGCCGCCGGGCCGAGTTGCTGCCGATCCCCTATTTTCATGTTGTCTTCACCCTTCCTGCGGTGCTGCGGGATCTTGTCAGTCGCCACCAGAGGCTCCTGTACGACGTTCTGCTCAAGGCGGCGGCGGAGGCGTTGCGCACCCTCACCGCCGATCCGCGCTACGTCGGCGGCGAAGTCGGCATCCTGAGTGTGTTGCATACCTGGGGCCGGCAACTTCTACGCCACCCCCACGTTCATTGCTTGGTCACCGGCGGCGGTCTGGCAACAGACGGAACCTGGCTGCCGGCCCGCAAGGGCTATCTGGTCCCGGTCCAGGCGCTGTCGAAGATCTTTCGCGCCCGGTTCATGGCCATGGCGCGCAAGGCGTTGCCGGGGCAGACTTTTCCCGAGGTCATCTGGGAGAAGGAATGGGTGACCTACTGCAAGCCGGCCCGGCAGGGGAGCAGGAAGGTTCTCGACTACCTGGGGCGATACGTCCACCGCGTCGCCATCACCAACCGGCGGATTCTGGCGGTACGAGGCGGCCAGGTCACTTTCGAATACAAGGATTCCAAAGATCAGCGGTGGAAAACCCGGACTCTTGCTGCCGAGGAGTTTCTGCACCGGTTCCTACAGCATGTGATGCCAAGGGGATTTCACAAGGTGCGCTGTTACGGACTGCTCAGCCCGTGCCATCGCGGCCGATTGCGGCAGTTGCAACTGCTGCTGAGCAAACCGGAGCCGCCCCCAAAGGCCAGCAAAGAAAAGCCCGGACAAATCAACGATGAATCCCGGAAGACATGCCCCCGTTGCTACGACGGTGTTATGTTGATCATCACCTGGATTCCGCGCACTGTGCGAGGTCCGCCATGAGAGGGACGATGGTAAAAAAGGAATCTACAAAACTCATTACCCATGCCAGGGGAAAGGGATCTGTTCGTCTCAAACAGCAAAAAGCACCCTCGATCATCCAATCAATCGACCCAGTCGAACCCCACGGCCTCCCTCAAAAAGCAAGAGGAGACACTTCTGCGTTGTCAAAGATGATCAAAAAGGCTAGGATCTTTAGCGGCCGCTCACAAAAATCTCTTTAAAATTCCATAGAGCGTTTGCAGAGAGAGTTTAGTTCAACAGGTGCTTTTGCGCCGGCTCCGCGACGCAAAAACACTTAATTCGTTAAGGCAATAAAGTCTAAAGCATTCAAAGTATGAGACACCAACTTGATCCAGCACAGTAAAAGGCAAAGGCTGCACAGCCAGATGAAGCGGTTGAAATATACAAGCGCAACTTACTGAAATGGTTTTAGCAAAATTGAGTCGGCGTAGCGTCGCCGCTTATCTCTGCCATTTAATAAAGGAGGTTTGTAAAAATGGGAAGCTATGTGCCAAATCAAGAAGAGATCGGTAGGCTACAATATGCTTTTAAAAATATTAAAGCAGAAACAGACAAGGTACTTAAAAAACATATTTCTGACTTGTTCGTGATGACAGATGAATACTATGAGGCACAAAGAGATGGTAAAGCAATTATTCTTGGCCGCAAGGGCAGCGGTAAGTCAGCATTATTGTTAGGATTTTCATTTTTTCATTCTGAATACTATAAGTCGGTATCTGATATAGATGCCGACGAAATCCCACTAACAAGCTTATATAATTATTACTTGGTTGATCACATAAAAAGAAGTGCTCAACTTAAAAAATTAGCTGACGAAATAACATATGGTCAAGGAGTAACTGATCTTGCTACCTTTATAGATCCAGTAAGGTTGTCGGCATATGCTTGGCAAAAGGCTTTCATGGACTATGGCTTGTATCTAGCTTGTAAAACGGTAATAGAGCAAGGCACGTGTGTTGGCAAAGATTGTGAAGTTCTTGAAAGAGTAAAAAATCAAATAAAGGGCAACTTCAATGATTCAGATGCCACTGCGTTTCTTTATGCTCTTTTAACTGAAAACTACGATGACATAATTTCTCTTATCGAAGAAACTATTAATTCGTTTGTAGGCTCAGCATGGGGTAAACTTATCTCACTGATCACAAATAAAATTATTGGTAAATATAGAGCAAAACCTCCCGAAGATTACGCACAGGCTCTAAGAATAATAAAAGATTATTATAAAAGTAACGACTGGAGAGTATTGATTACATTTGACAGATTCGATGACTTTTATGACAAGCACTATCAAGGTATTGAAAAAACGAAAGAAGGAGTAAGCAATACAGTAGCTCGGAAAGAGATTCTCACTTCTGTCTTAGAAGGCTTGATCCTTTCTACAGCTGCGATTAAGAATCATAACGACTATGACTGGTTGGATCTTCTTGTTACGATACCAATGGATAAATTTATGGAATTGGGGTTAAGAGAAAGAGCAAGAATAGAGTTCGAGAATACCATTCCTCTTCAGTGGAGTCCATTAGAATTATTCGATTATGCAAATAGAAGAATAGCAAATGCCCTAGGCAGTAAAATACCACATGGGAAAAACCCATGGTATTATATTTTCCCTCAAACGATAACAAATGTTATAGCTAACAACAACAAGGAGGATTCATTTTTATATGTACTTAGACACACACAATGGAAACCAAGAGAGATTCAACTTTATATAACGAAATTAATAAATAAAGTTCTTACTGGCGGCATTGAATTTGAAGACAGAGAATCACTATTTAGGGAGTCAGTTCAAGAACAATCTAGGGAAATTATCAGGCAAGAATTTAACCCAGAATTTAAAAAACAGTATCCAAGATTGTGGAGATTATTAAAACAGTTGCAAGCATCAAAGATAAAAACAGTAATGCCTCTCTCAGATTTTATGGATGCAATAGGCGGCGCTAGTTTGTCTGAAGAAGTTACTGACAAAACAGAAATACTAAGAAGGTTGTATATTATGGGTGTCGTTGGAGTAAGAAAGGTTTTTCAATCAAAACAAAGAGACGATGAACCTACGGTCAACCAGGATCGCCAAGAGGTATCATACACATATTTCTACAATTCTAAAGATCACGATCCATTTGCACCAAATGTAGATGTTTGTTTCCACCCTTTGTTTTTTGATGAGATAGGGGCCATCCACGAAAAGAATTATATAGTAAATGAGCTCAAATGGGACATGTTTGACTTAAACGGAAGGAATTTAAAGTATAAACCAAACTAAATCTGGCAAGGTGCTAAACACGGCATCGCATATAGCGTGGATTAGTTACCTTAATGTTGTGCAGTAAATTGGAGGTGATGATGATACATAAGGGCTCACTCGATGATCTGAAAATCATTATAGCGGGTTGTGGTTTCAATGTTACTGATATCATAGAACAGGAACACGGCCACCAAATTAGAACTACTGAGGGTGCAATTATTAATTGGTATCCGAGCACCGGGAAAATAGTCATTCAAGGAAAGAAGATACCCAAAGAAAGACTACTTGAAGCATGGTCTACGTATACAGGAACCCCCTCTGTCGCCCCACCTGTAAAGCCTGAAATGGCTCAACAGGCACCGAATCCTGTTGCTCCGGCAAATCCAAATTCGGCAAACAAGAAAGTTTTCGTGGTACATGGACACGACGTCACATCCCGAGAACAACTTGAATTGGTTGTCCATAAGCTAGGCCTAGATCCATTTGTTTTAGCCAACACTGGTGGCGGTGGTCTCACAATTATTGAGGCACTGGAAGCAGAAATTGGCCCGAAATCAAATCAGGCACGGTTTGGTATCGTCCTAATGACCCCCGACGATATGGGATTTTCCAAAATTGAAGGCCCAGACAACTTACAACCAAGAGCAAGGCAAAATGTAGTACTTGAAACTGGCATGTTAATTTCCGCAATTGGCAGGCCGAATGTAGCAATCTTAAAAAAGGGCCATATAGAAGTGCCTTCCGATGCTCAAGGAATTTTGTATATTCCATATAACGACCACGTAAAAGAGGTCGTACCCAAGTTAGCCGATCGCTTGCGAGCAGCAGGCTTTATATTAAATCCTGAAGCAATAACACGGGCCTCTTCATAAGAATCGGCACAACAAAAAAATCAAGACGGACGGAAAATAGCTGGGTGCTTCCCGAAAAACAAAATAAAATTGCGTTAATAAGCCGAACCATTTCGTCGCCGCCGCTTATCTAATTCGTTATGAGCAATTTCGATATTTTTGTATTTCTGTCAATTGGGGTCATTGGGATCGTCGCAGGTATTTTCTGTATCTATGCAGTGGTATTTCGGAAGCTAGGGATTGATGCAATCAATAAAGGTAAAGTGTTTCCTCCCTTCAACTTTGGTCCGTTTTTGAACCGAGTTAATTTTGTATGGTTTGGCATTGCACTGATCATTTTTTTCGGGGCGCTTACTTTTGCTGTAATCCAAGAGAACTTTTTAAAATAAGAGCAAAAAATCTAACAATCAAATCAAGCGGATGGAATGGGGCTGGGTGCTTCCCGAAAAACAAAATCAAATTGCGGTAGTAGGCCGAACCTTCACGTCGCCACCGCTTATCGCGAACCGTAGATGCTAAAGGACATAAATGGCTTTTACACTTGAAAAAGTAGTTCCATGGGGGCGTTCTTTTGAAGAATACGTCAGCATGTTTAACCTGACCCCCGATGATCTATGTAAAAAAATATTAGGTTGCGGTGATGGGCCTGCAAGTTTCAATTCTCAAATGAACAAAGCAGATCGATCAATCATTTCAATTGACCCGATTTACCAATTTTCTACCGAAGAAATAGAGGGAAGAATATCAGAAACATACAAAGAAATATTGAAGCAACTCGAAAAAAGCCAGGAAGATTATATTTGGACTACAATAAAATCACCTTACGAATTGGGGCAAATCCGAATGGCTGCGATAGGTGAGTTTTTGGCTGATTTTACTCTTGGTAAGAAAGATGGACGTTATCTTAATGCTGAACTACCTGTATTGCCATTTAAAGACAAACAATTTGATTTAGCCCTATGTTCTCATCTCTTATTTCTCTATACCGATCAATTTTCCCTTGAATTTCACAGAGAAGCGATATCAGAGATTGTCAGGGTAGCAAAAGAGATCCGCATTTTCCCATTGGTGACTTTGGCTGGGAACAAATCTCCTTATATCGAAGAAATTGAAGATTATTTCAGAAAACAAGGTCACGAAATATCGATAGAGTCGGTTTCGTATGAATTTCAACGCGGCGGAAATGAAATGATGAAAATCAAATGCTGCATCTAACCCATAAGGATTGACACGACCTGAAAGGTCGTCTCAATCCATTGTTCAACCCATAAGGATTGACACGACCTGAAAGGTCGTCTCAATCCATTGTTCAAGAAGCCCGTCAATTTGGGTACGGATCTTTGAAATAAGGGTATTGCTTTTTTGACCTGGGGTGGATTGGGGCTCAGGGAGGGGGAAATCGGTTGTCGATGAGGCTTGATTTCGAGCTCAGCGTCTCCTTTTCAGTGGTCCACGGGGGGAGGCATGCCCTCCTTTTGCGGGTTCGATCCAGCGGAATCTGGTTCATTTCAGGGCCGCTGGGCGGACCGCTCCCGTCCCGTGCCGGGTTTGTGACCGGCCGGACTCCTTTCGCCCTCTACGGTGCGACGCTGCGGCAAGACGCTCCGAGCTATCCCGATGGCGCCCCTGCGGCGAAGCGCCGGCGGTGTGGGAGGATCGAATGACGATAAGCCAACTCGCACCCGCAGTGACGGCACGTCATTGACGGCAGGGAAACCGGTTCCACTTCAGGGGTGGTGACGGCGAAACCGAAGGCGAACTCGATTCTGGTGCGCACCTCCTCCAGGGAAATCCGGGAGGAGGGACTCAAGAGCCCGTAGTAGCGCACCTTCATAAAGCCAGTAGGCAGCACGTGCTGAAGGAAGCGGCGGATGAACTCCAGGGCATCGAGCGCCAGGGTGCGCAGGCGGTTGCTCCCCGTCTTGCGGTAATGGAAGAAGACCTTGCCTTCCTCGACCTTGACGATGCGGCTGTTGGAGATCGCCACCCTGAAGACGTAGGGGGTGAGGTACTTGATCGAGGCCTCGGCGCTGCCGACGGCCTGGGAGTTGACGTTCCAGTCGACACGCCAGACTTCTTCCGGGATCTTTCCGAGCAGTCCCGCCTTGATCATGCGCTCGCGAAAGACGGCGCGATAGATCTTTGACAACGCGTGCACCGGCAAGAAGAAGCCGGCGCTGCTGGGATGCCACAGTCCGCTGCGGCTCTCAATCGCTCCGCCGGGCGCCACGAAGTGGATGTGCGGGTGGTATTGCAGTTGCCTCCCCCAGGTGTGCAGCACGCCGAAGAAGCCCGGCGCATCGCCGCCGACGAAGCGGGGATCGGCCGCCAGGCGCTTGATCGCCGCCGAAGAAGCGGCGAACAGGGCGCTGTAGCCGATTCGCTGATGACTGCGCAGAAACGGCCGCAGCTGCTCCGGCACGGTGAAGGTCAGCATGAAGTGGTGGCCCGGCAGCTGGCGCTTCAGCTGCTTTTCGAGCCACTGGCGGCTCTTGTGGTTCTGGCATCCGGGGCAGTGACGGTTGCCGCAGCCGCGATGCACCAGGTGCAGCCTGTCGCAGCTTTCGCAGTGGTAGACGACCGAGCCGTTCACCTCGGTGCGGCAGCCGAGGATGGCGTCGATCACCTTCCGGTGCTCGGCGGGCATGGCGTCGCCGAAGCGCCGCAGATACTCGGGAGCGAAAGCGCGGAAGATCTCGCCTACGCTACTCATGGCCGAGATCCTCCATCAGGGAATTGATCAGATGGGAGGCGTCCTCGTGCCCTTTCTGGGTCAGATGCAGATAGATCATGGTCGTCTCGATGGAAGCATGCCCCAGGTACCGCTGGATAACCCGAAGGTTCACGCCCTCTTCGAGCAGGTGGGTGGCATAGGAATGACGCAGGGTGTGAATCCTGACGTTTTTCTTGCGGATGCCCGCTTCGCGCACCGCGTTTTTCATGGCGCCCTGCACGCTGCTGATGGCCATGGGATATGGGGATTTGGCGGCATTCTTGCCGTTGCGTCCCAGGGCCGGAAAGAGCAGGCTCGGATGCTTATGAGTCTTCCAGTAAGAGCGCAGCATTGGCAGCACCTTGACCGGCAGCGGCACGAAGCGGTCCTTGGCCCCCTTGCCCCGGTGGACGTGGATCATCATCCGGTCGCTGTCGATATCCGATGTCTCCAGATGAAGCGCCTCCTGAAGTCGCAGGCCGCAGGCATAGACGGTGCTGAGATAGACGCGATTGTGAAAGGTGTAGACGCAGGAAAGAACCCGACGCACCTCCTCGCGGCTGAGCACCGTCGGCAGCCGAAACTCCTTCTGGGCGCCCAGATAGTTGAAGGTGCCCCAGTTGCGCTCCAGAACGTTGGCAAAAAAGAAGCGGACCCCTGCATGGCAGATGCGCATGGTGTTGGGGGACCACTCATCGAAGTTCCGGCGATGGAGGAAGTAATCCTGCAGCTCTGTTTCGGAGATTTGATCCGGAGTCTTGTCGAAGAACTCCACCAGTTTGCGCACGGATCGGGTGTAGGCTTGCTGGGTACGCTCCCCCTTGCCGGCCAATTGCAGGGCGCGCATCGATTTTTCGTACCAGTCGGTCATCATGGTGTTTCTCCTTTCCACAGTTGAGGTTTCGCCGCGGAAGACGGCTTGTGGATAGGAAAAGCAGATGATCGGCTGGTACGGAAGCTTTTTTAGGGGCGATGGGGAAGCAGAACGGGAAGGCGGGAATGTAAGGTGTTGATTTTAGGAACTTCTGCCGCGAAGCGGCTTACTTGAACAAGCAGATCAAGCGGATGGAATTGTGCTGGGTGCTTCTCGAAAAACAAAATCAAATTGCGGTAGTAGCGTGAACAGTTCGTCGCCACCGCTTATCGCGAACGTTAGCCGCAGAAATGAGAAAAATGTTCGGACTATTCAAAAAGAAATCATGAACAGTCAATTTTGTCAGTCTACCTTGATGACGAACTTGCAATTGAAATTAAACAGTCAGAACTACCCTGTGAAAAAACACCGACTTTTCCCTTAAAAAAAGCCGGTCAGGTATTACGTTTCGTCGATTCAGCAGGGGCGGAGAATTCATTTTCCCTCGACCATGAATCCGGATATATCCATCTTTCAGTGCGTGTTCACGAAAATTTAGCTTGCCAATCAGACTGTCTAGTTTCAGAAACCAAAAAAATAGCACCTGATGCATTTCAGAAAAATGAAGCAAGGGGCATTAGATTCCAGCCCTTTTTCCTTGAAGGCTCTCATGTTGCCAATGACGAGTTCAAGGGGAAAGGTCTGTTCCATAGGGGGCTTCATTTCTCTGGCACCATAACGCCAGGTAACGTTTCTCTTTCATGCATTTGTGACGAATGCAAAAAAAGTTTCCGTCTTCAATCTTTCCATGCGGGGTTCAGCGATCTTGGCTATTTTTATTCCGAATCTGGGAAAGAAACCTTGGTTGTTTCAAGTTACGTCAAAGGAAGTCCACCTGCACTAGGTAAAGCAAACATTGAAGAAGTTCAAGAATTAGAGGCAAAACTTCCTAAAGCGAAAGACGGAACTAGTTTTTCATACCTAAACGGCCTGCGGTGCCCTCATTGTGGATCCCATTACATAGACTTTAAAACATACCCCGAACAAAGAGAGCAAGAGTATTACGGTAATGTTTTCTATGGGGAAAGTACGACGAGATATGAAGCAGAAAGCGGCTAACCAGTGCATCAAGGCGGACGAAAAATAGCTGGGAGTTTCTCGAATGCATTCTACTCAATTGATCCGGCGCGTCGTCGCCGTGTTGCGTAACCCGTTGTGCTCAAAAATAATTTAAATCTGAAACACCAACAATTGCTTTACTGTGTCTGTTTTTGGCAGCAACTGTTACTATTGCTATGGCAGCAAATAAAAATAACCATGAAAATGATCATGACCATAGGTCAGATTTCGAATTAAGATATGTAGAACTTAACAGTAAGATTTTACAAATACAAAATGATTTTGAAAGACACTTAATTCAAAAAGATCAACTCATTTTTGCACTTGAGGACAAAATTAAATTGCTTGAAAGCGATCTTTTCCATGCAATTCAAAGCTTGCGAAACCTCGAACTTGAAATCTGGGACCTGAAAGATTCATCTGCCTCCAGTTTCAAGCAGACAGGTACTACAGAGGCCCTTCCCGAATAATATCTGCCAGATCGTTCTGCGGTGTGCTGCCGCTAAAATCAATCGGTTGAGGCCATAGGCGTCTTGTTCGACGAGTCAGCAAGTGTTTTGCGACTGCTGAGCCCTGGATTTATCGTGGCAGGTCTCGTTGGTCTCAAACCAGCGACTCCGGCCTGATTTGGGAGCCGAGGGGTTTACCAGCATTAACATTGACGGATTCTCCGGAGAAAGGTACAAAGAAGCTCCCTCAATTGCGTATACAAGGAGACTCCATCATGCCGAGAATCGTTTTATTTCTGCTGATTCTGCTCTTTCCAGGTCTGGCCATGGCAGACCAGACCCTTCCGTCGGTCAAGGTCAAAACAGCGCCGGTTCTCGACGGCTCCATCCAGGATCAGGTGTGGACCTCCGTGACGCCGGTCGTCATCACCGATGCCGTGGCCGGGGTCAAAATTCTCCTTCGTTCCGTTTATACCGACGACAGCGTCTACTTTCTGGCCATGTTCCCCGACCAGGCCGAGAACTCGTTTCATAAACCCTGGATCTGGGACGAGGCCGTCAAGACTTACGTTGAAGGACCCCATCGGGAG
>Ga0209231_1000869_pt1 | contig 13773 bp, 12 predicted proteins | sample Deesub45470m_DNA_FD_188086 | JGI IMG/M metagenome (GOLD analysis project Ga0209231, IMG submission 188086) | Deep subsurface microbial communities from North Pacific Ocean - 450_OLKR46/470m Metagenome (SPAdes) (version 2) | ecosystem: Environmental > Terrestrial > Deep subsurface > Unclassified ... | reverse complement strand
GGCGGATGGTGGCCGCTATATTCACTTTGATGTCTGCAGTAAAAATCCGTTGACCGCGCCGGCAAGAATCCTCCGCCTGCGCCGCCTGTTGCGTGAACTGGCACCCGATATCCTGCACGCCCGCAGCCGGGTGCCGGCCTGGCTCGCCTGGCTGGCCAATAAGCCGTTGCAGATTCCGTTTGTCACCACAGTACATGGCTTTAACAGTGTCAACGCCTACAGCCGGGTGATGACCTTTGGTGACCGGGTGATCTGTGTCAGCCAGTCAATCAAGACCCACATCCAGCAGCATTATGCCGTGCCGGATGCAAAGACGGTTGTGATCCCGCGCGGTATTGATCTGGAGGCCTTTGACCCCGCCAGGGTCGATGCGTCATTTGTCGACAGCTTCCGGCTGCGATACGGGCTGGCCGGAAAGCTTGTCGTCACAACGGTCGGTCGGATTACCCAACTCAAGGATATCGAGTCATTTATCCGGGCCATCGGACTGTTGCGAGCGCGTTTTCCTGCCGTGATCGGACTGGTTGTCGGCGGGGTTCATGCGGATAAAAACAACTATTTTCTTTCATTGCAAAGGCTGATAGATTCTCTGGGGCTTTCCAGCTGCATCGTCTTTACCGGTAGCCAGTCAAGGGTTGCCGAAATCTATTCCGTCAGCGATGTCGTTGTCTCCAGTTCGAAAAAGCCCGAAAGTTTTGGCCGTGCGGCCGCTGAGGCCTTGGCGATGGAGGTCCCCGTTGTGGCGACGGCGCACGGCGGGATGCTCGATATTGTTATCGACGGCAAGACCGGTCGGCTGTTTCAGCCGGGTGATTATCGGAAACTGGCCCAGTGTATCGCTGATTTGCGCCATGAGCGGCCCAAGGGTTTGCGCGAGTTTGTGGCGCGGAATTTTACACTTTCCCGCATGGTGGATCTAACGCTGCAAGTTTATCGCGACCTTCTACAGAGGCACTAGGTCTGGCGTAATGTTGCACTGGAGGTAGTTCGTGGATTCGATGAAGATTTTACATGTTGCCAATAGGGCCGAACAGCGTTTTTGGGGTGGTAGATATTACTCCCTGCAGTTTAAGATCAATAACGGTTTTGTCCGTAATGGCCATAATGTTTACTGGTTTAGTGATCGGGATACGGCAAAAACATCTTCAATAATACCCGCTAGAAGTTTTGGCAGGAGAAAATGCAATAAAAAGTTTATAGAAGTCTGCAAGAACTTTAGGCCAGATATCATTGCCTTGTCGCATGCAGACATTATTAATAGTGATACTTTAGAATATGTTAGGGGTTTTTTAAAAGATGTTAAGATTTTTCAGTACAATATTGACGGTTTGTATATAGAAACAAATGTCAAAAGTATATTGAGCAAGGTTGGTGTAGTTGATTATACATTCATGACGACAGCGGGCGAGGCACTCAGGCAGGTGTCGACTACAAGTTGTCCGGCTTGTTTCATGCCGAACCCGGTTGACCTCAGTATCGATATCCATCGCAACTGGGAAAAAACTGTTTTCGATCATGACCTGTTTTTTACCGCCGGACATTCCAAGTGGATCGATCCGCAGAGCATGCGTGCGTATGCGATGAAAAGATTGCCGCAAGACCCACCTGGCGTCCGGGTGTTTACATCCACGGGGCTTTGGGGGGCTGCATTCGTTTCTGAAATCGGCCGCTCCAAAATGGCGCTCAATTTTAATCAGTTTCCCTCTGGCCAAGTAACCGGGCCTGGCGGGAATCTTTATATGGGGTCTTCCGATCGAATCAGCCTTTGTCTCGGTAATGGGCTGTTAGTTTTCTCCGATCGCAAGAACAGCTTGGCTTCTCTGTATGGAGATAATGCTATTGTTGAAGTTTCTGACTATGAAGAGTTTAGGGAGCGAATTTCATATTATCTTGCGAATGACGATGAGCGTATTGAAATTGCAAAGCAGGGATATGATATTGCTCATTCTGAGTTTAACGAGCGTTTGGTAACTCAATACATGATTGAGATGGTATGTGGTTGTAGTCTTTCTTATGGTTATCGTTGGCCAACTGATAAATATTAGATATAAAATTATAGTTAACGAATTTAATTCATCGTAGTTAAGTCGTCAAATTTTCATGGAGTGAATATGGCTTTTTTATTTGAGACATCAAGGTTTCTTCCGATTAAAAAAGTTGACAATTGTGATCTTGTTCAATTCCCTGAAAAATACAGAAACATAATTGCCGAAAAAGCAGGAATTTTATCGCGTCGTCATGTTTCAGATGAATGTACATCTGACATTGGCGCAATGGCTGTGCGTGCGATGCTTGGTAAGAATAATATTGCTCCCGAGTCTATAGAAGCCATTATTTGCGCCACCTCATCTCCAGATAGAATGCAGCCGGCTACGGCAACTAGAATTCAAGAGCTTTGCGGATTAAGAAATGCTTATGCTTTTGATCTTAACTCTGTATGTACTGGTGCAATATTCTCTTTGAAGGTTGCCTCAGGTTTGATTTTAGATGGAGCAGAAAACGTATTGGTTGTCGCAGCTGAGGTTTATAGCAAGATTTTAAACCCGTCTCAATTAACTACTTTTCCATATTTTGGTGATGGATCAGGTGCGGTTTTGTTATCAAGGGCTTATTCTGATTATGAACTTGTAGATTTTGTTCTCGGAAGCGATGGCAGTGGCGCAGATGTTATTCAGGTCCCCGCCGGTGGAACAATGATGCCTTGTAGTAAGGTCAAGAATGAGAAAGACTTTTATTTCCAGATGGTTGGGCGGCAAGTATTTGACTTTGCATGTGCCAAAGGGGCTGAAGTCGTAAACGCTCTTGCTCAGAGAAATGGAGTCACTCCTGATGTAGTGATACCTCATCAGGCTAATATTAATGTTATAAGTGAAATTAGTCGTCGTTCAATGGTCCCTATTGATAGATTTTTTATTAATCTTGATCGTTATGCAAATACTGCAGCTGCTTCTGTTTTGATAGCCTTGGATGAATATTTTGAATCTAATAAATCCGCAGACAATATTTTTTTAGTTGCATTTGGTGGTGGTTTGTCTTGGGGTGGCTGTTACCTTCGTAGAAGATCATAATCATATTCTTATAAAAGTGAGATATCTAAATGCAAGTTATAGGGAGAAATATAAATCTACGTACTGTCACTATTGAAGATGCTGAGTTTGTATTATCATTGAGAATGGATTCCGATAGAAATAAATTTATTTCAAATGTTGATAATGATATTTGCAAACAAGTTGAATGGATAGAAAGTTATAAAATACGAGAATCGAAAAAAATAGAGTATTATTTCGTAATTGAAAATAAAACAAGAGAGCAACTTGGTGTCGTGCGCTTATATGATTTCGTCAATGAGTCATTTTGTTGGGGTAGTTGGATCATAAAAAAAGGCAGCCCACCTTATGCATCGATTGAGTCAGCATTGCTTGTTTATGAATTATCATTCTATCATTTATTATTCGATTCATCACATTTCGATGTGCGTAAGGAAAACATTAAAGTAATAGATTTCCACATAAGATTCGGTGCTAAAATAATTTCAGACGATGAATTAAATTATTACTTTAAATACAATAAGATTGATTATGAATCAATTAAGTCTAAATACAAAAAATACTTACCTGATAATGTTGTAGTAAATGTTTGATCATTTGGTGGATATTATGCGTATTGATAAATGTGTAATAGTTGATCTTCCGAAAATTTCCGATGTCAGGGGGAACCTGACTTTTATCGAGGGGAACAATCATGTCCCTTTCGATATCAAACGGGTCTATTACCTCTATGACGTTCCTGGCGGCGCCGAGCGTGGTGGTCATGCCCATAAAGACTTGCACCAGCTGATCGTTGCCATGTCGGGCAGTTTTGATGTGGTCCTGGATGATGGACACGGTAAAAAGCGTATTCATCTAAACCGCTCCTACCAGGGTCTTTATGTCTGCCCGATGATCTGGCGAGAGCTGGACAATTTTTCGTCCGGTTCGGTCTGCATGGTCCTGGCCTCAAACTTTTATGATGAGGCTGATTACTATCGCGATTACAGTCAGTTTATCAGGGCGATAAAGGGTGAAAAATGAATGTTCCCTTTCTTGAATTGACAACGCCTTGTACCGAAATCAAGCCAGACCTTGATGAGGCGATTCGCAGGGTTCTTGATTCCGGCTGGTATATCCTCGGCCCTGAGGTGGAGGCTTTTGAGGAGGAGTTTGCCCGGTATTGCGGAACCCGGCATTGTGTTGGAGTGGGCAATGGCCTCGATGCTCTGTGTCTGATCCTTCGGGCCATGGAGATTGGTCCCGGGGATGAAGTTCTGGTCCCTGCGCACACCTTTATCGCCACCTGGCTGGCTGTCTCTCAGGTTGGAGCTGTTCCGGTACCGGTTGATATCCTTGAACAGTCGTACAATCTTGATCCCGGCTTGCTGGAGGCGGCGATCACACCCCGCACCCGGGCGATCATGCCGGTACACCTGTACGGAAGGCCGGCCCAGATGGACCTGATCTGCGTCGTTGCCAAAAAGCACGGCCTCAAAGTCATCGAAGATGCCGCTCAGGCCCATGGTGCTATTTTTCAGGGGCGGAAGGCCGGTTCTCTGGCCGATGCCGCGGCCTTCAGCTTTTATCCTGGTAAAAACCTCGGTGCCATCGGTGATGGCGGTGCCGTGACCACCGATGATCCCTTTCTTGCCGGTCGCATACGCACCTTGCGCAATTACGGCTCCAATGAAAAATATGTCCATGAAGTCGCCGGCGTCAACAGTCGTCTTGACGAATTACAGGCGGCGATTCTGCGCGTTAAATTGGGGCGTCTCGATCACTGGAATCAACGTCGGCAAAAGATTGCGGCGCTCTATACCGAAAAACTGTCGGGTGGACGTCTGCTTCTGCCGGTCACGCCGGGGGACAGTGTGTCGTCGTGGCATCTTTATGTTGTCCGCACCGACAATCGTGCACAGGTACAACGTGATCTTGCGCTGCAGGGGATTGCGACCATGATTCATTATCCGATCCCTCCTTATCGGCAGGGTGCGTATACCGCTTCGGGTGACACCTTTGGTTCCTTTCCTGCAACTGACCGCATCAGTGCGGGGATTCTCAGCTTGCCAATGGGGCCTCACTTGAACGATAACCAGGTCGATTTTGTTGCCGATTGCCTGATGAAGATTGCAGGTTGACCCCCCCCTCTGGACAGAGATACTTATGTCTTTTCCCGTAATTGATGGTCAGTTCAATATCGGCCACATCTGCACCCGGCAACAATGTGACGCCGGGCGTGCTGACAAGGTTGCCATGCGTTGGGTCGCTCCCAATCTGGAGCTGAAAGAGGTCACTTTCTTTGAGCTCGATGGGCAGTCGAACCGTTTTGCCAATGCCCTGATTACTCTCGGACTGCAACCGGGCGAGGTCCTTTTTACCTTTCTGCCCAAAATGCAGGAGCAGCTTTATGCTTTTTTGGGCAGCTTGAAGCGGCAGCTGCTGACTGGCACCCTGTTTGCCAATTTTGGGGAAGAGGCACTGCTGGACCGCTTGGGCGACAGTCGGGCTCGGGCCATCGTGACCAAGAAAAGTTTTTTAAAAAAGCTGCTGCGGGTGCGTGACCGTCTGCCCGATCTGTCGGTGATTATCCTGGTTGATGACGACAACTGTACTGGTGAGGAGGGGATCTACAGCTACCACCGTCTGGTCGACGCCGCTTCGCCCAACTATGAAACGCCGCACACTGTGGCAACACTCCCTTCGGTTCTGCACTACACGTCCGGTTCGACCGGAAAGCCTAAGGGTGTGGTTCACGTGCACGGCAGTATCCTGCACCAGAATGTAACAACACGTAATGTACTTGGCCTTGAGGCCGACGATATTTATTGGTGTACCGCCGACCAGGGCTGGGTCACCGGAACCTCGTACGGTATTATCGGCCCCTGGAGTATCGGGGTGACTCAGGTTCACTTTGCCGGAGGGTACGATCCGGGTAAATGGCTGACAGTGCTGCAGGACAATGCGGTCAGCGTCTGGTATTCGGCCCCGACCGCCCTGCGTATGCTGATGCGCGAACCTGATGCCCTGTATGCCGGTTTCAATCTCGATAGACTGCGTTCGATTTTCAGTGTTGGTGAACCGCTGAATCCGGAGGTTATTACTTGGGCACAACGGGTGCTGCGACGAGATATCTACGACACCTGGTTTCAGACCGAGACCGGCGGTATCATGATCACCAACCATCCCGGACTTGCCATCCGGCCCGGTTCGATGGGACGGCCGGTGGACGGCATTACGGTGGCGATCCTGGATGAGCAGGGGGCTGCGGTCCAGACGGGTGAACAGGGCAATCTCTGCCTACAACCCGGTTGGCCATCGATGTTCGTCACTTACCTGAATAACGCCGAAGTCTATGGGCAGAAATTTCGTGGTGGGTTCTACTACACGGGGGATACGGCCCGCTGCGATGTTGATGGCTATTACTGGTTCATGGGGCGCAGCGATGACGTGATCAACACTGGCGGTCACCTGATCAGTCCGTTCGAGGTTGAAAGTGCACTGCTTGAAATACCAGAGGTTGCCGAGTCTGGCGCCGTCGGCGTCCCGGATGAAGTGCTGTTTGAAACGGTGGTGGTGTTTGTCAGTCTGCATCAGGGTATTGCCCCGTCAGACGAGCTCGAAATGAAGATCCGTCTCTATCTGGCCAACCGGGTCTCATCCATCGCCACTCCGAAACAGGTGGTCTTTTGTGACACGATTCCGAAAAACAAAAGTGGCAAAATCATGCGTCGGGTTCTAAAGGCGCGCTTTCTCGGGCAGGACGAAGGCGACCTGTCGACCCTGGAGGATTAAATATGAACATCAAGGAAGTACTGGAACCAATATTCCGTCAGGTGTTTGATGACGAGCAGATTAAATTGGCGGCAGAAATGACCGCCGATGATGTCGATGGCTGGGATTCTCTTTCACATGTCAATTTGATTGTCGCTATTGAATCAAAGCTGAAAATCAGGTTTACACAAAAGGAATTACTAACCTTTCGTTGTGTCGGCGATCTAATGCGTGCCTCGGCTGAAAAAGCCGGGCTCCCTGTCGCCTGATGGCACAGGTTCTGTCAACTGTTCTCTCGGTATAGATATGTTCTTTAACTCGTTCGAATATCTTTTTTTTCTGCCGCTGGTATTTCTGCTGTTTTATGTCACTCCAGGACGTTTTCGCTGGTCGCTGCTGCTGTGGGCAAGTTTATTGTTTTATTCGGCATTGGGCTCGTGGTACCTGCTGCTTGTTTTGTCTGCAGTTGCCATATTGACTTATGCTGCGGGCCGTCTATTAGGGCTCGCCAGCACAGAGACGCACAAGCGGCTTATTCTCTGGGCCGGGATACTCGGCAACGTCGCCATTCTTGTCGCAATGAAGTACCTGACTTTTCTGGCTGACAGTGCACAGTTTGTCGTTGGTCTGTTTAGCGGTCAGTATGAGGCTCCACATCTAGCTCTACTGGTTTCAATCGGTGTCTCTTATTATGTTTTTCAAGCCATCTCTTACCTGAATGATATCTATCTGGAGATTGAGCAGCCAGAAGACCACTTCGGCTACTTCTTTCTTTATCTTGCCTTTTTCCCGAAACTGATGCAGGGGCCGATCGAGCGGGCTGGTGACCTGTTGCCGCAGTTGAAGAAGCCCTATCATTTTGATTATGACAACATGCGCTTTGGGGCTTTGCTTTTTGCTACCGGTCTGTTCAAAAAGGTGGTGATCGCCGATCGTCTCGGCATTTATGTCAATGCGGTCTACGGCGACCTCGCCTCATTTTCCGGGTTGCCACTGCTCGCCGCGACCTATGTCTATGCCTTTCAGATCTACTTCGATTTTTCGGCATACACCGATATGGCACTGGGTGCAGCGCGCCTGTTCAATATCCGTTTGACCGATAACTTTAATAGTCCTTATCTGGCAACGTCGATTGCCGATTTCTGGCGGCGTTGGCATATCACTTTCTCCCGCTGGATTCTTGATTACATTTTCAAACCGCTGCAGATGCGTTGGCGCAATGCTGGCAGCGTCGGTATTGCTGCGGCATTGTTGGTGACCTTTCTGGTTTCTGGCCTCTGGCACGGTGCTGGCTGGGGGTTTATTATCTGGGGTCTGCTGCATGGCCTGTTCATGGGTTGCTCGGTCTTTTACAAGCCATATCAGAAAAAGCTGCACGGCCGATTGGGGCTGGTCAAGACGACACGGCTGAAAGTCTGGCAGGTTTTCGTGACCTTCAATCTGGTCTGTTTTGCCTGGATCTTCTTTCGCGCGGACACTATGGCTGATGCCCTTTATGTCGTGCAGCATCTGTTCGTCTTTAGCGGCAACCAGAACCTTTTATTCTCCGGATTTCGTGAATACGAGCTTGCGATTGTCCTGATTGGAACCGCCTCCTATTATGCCTGCCGCTACATTTACACCCGTCGGGTTGATCTGTTTGAGAGTAAGGTCTGGTTGCGTTGGGGGATCTATTATTACATCTGCCTGATCGCCGTGCTTTTTTGTGTCAAGCGGGCCAGCGGTTTCATCTATTTTGGGTTCTGATATGATACGTGAAAAGCGACTGACTCTCTTTCTCGGCAAGGCGGCATTGCTGCTGGTGCTGCTCGGACTCCCGGTCTATCTGCTCGGTCTTGTGCCGGGCATGCAGTCGGTGAACGACCCGCGCAAATTCCTGTTTGCACAGAAAGATTTTTCCAGTTTCAATTATGCCATTATCGGTGACTCGGTCTTCTGCTCTTATTATGTCGATTCCGATAAGGAGACCATGTGGGCGCAGTTTGAACAGTTGACTGGTAAACGCTGCTTTCCGGCGGCGCTGAATGGGGCGACGATTGCCGATATGACCGACGCGGCGGAGTACCTCGCCCGTCGGTTGCCGCCCGGATCGACCGTCTTCGTCGGTCTGATTCCGAGCCGTTTTGTCGGCAAGGGGATTGTCCGGCATCGAAACTATTTCAACGATTTCGATCAGCTGAAAAAGTCTTCCAGCGCCTCTTTCTTCAAGCGTACGCTGGACGATTTTATCGATTTTGCCTTTCAGGGGTTTCTGCTTTATCGTGAACCCTATTCCCTTGAGACTTTCATGCGCAAGAAGAAGGGGACTTTCGATACCGGTTACAAGACCTGGGACAAGGCGGCATGGCAGAAGGCGAACCAGCAGTACCGCACCTTTGTCGAGTCGCAGAAAAAAGTTGAAACCTATATCGATACCGTGGCTTTGACGGACATTCGCGAGAGTCTCGCCGCCCGGGGTATCACAGCGGTTTTTGTTCTGTCAGCGTTAAATCAGGGGCTGATAAGGGAGTTTTCCAGCCCTGAAGAAGCCATGGAATTCATTGACAAATTCAGCCGAACAAAAAACGATCTTGTTGCCTATTTTGACCGTTCAGGAGTCGAGTACATCGATCTCTTTGACCGGATTGACAGTGATTGTTTTGTTGATATGGTCCACCTGAATACCTGCGGCGATGCTGTGATGGCTCAGGCGTTTGCCGATTACGTCTCATCTGTTAAATAATTTACGACCATAGTTGTTTGCCTTGATAGTTGGTAGAACAATGGTTGCTCCACCTTTGTTCCGTTCCTGATGGGGATGTTATGTCCTTTGTTTCTTTTGAGTATTTACTTTTTCTGCCGGTCGTATTTCTGGCTTTTAACGCTGTCGCAGTGCGTTATAGGTGGGCCGTTCTTTTGGTGGCAAGCCTGCTGTTCTACAGTGCGTTGTGCGCGCCGCATCTGCTGGTTGTGCTCGTTTTGGTCATAGGTGTGAGCTATAGCGTCGGCAGGCGATTGGCGCGTGAACAAAAAGAGCGGCAAAGGGCTCTGTTGCTGTGGGTAGGGATTGGCACCAATGTGTTGATTCTGGTTGGCCTTAAGCTGCTACCTTTTATAGGATTGCCCGTCGATACGCATCCTTTTGCACAGTCCCTCCTGATTTCCATCGGCACATCTTATTTTGTCTTTCAGGCCATTTCTTATCTAATAGATATTTATCTCGGGATTAGTGAAGCCGAGAATCACTTCGGCTATTTTTCGTTGTATATGGCTTTTTTCCCGAAGTTGTTGCAGGGTCCGATTGAGCGTTCCGGGGATTTATTGCCTCAGATCAGACAGCCGGTTGAATGTCGCTATGAGGATTATAGATCCGGCGTGCTACTGTTTGGTTGGGGCTTATTTAAAAAAGTCGTTGTAGCTGATCGTTTGGCACTGTTTGTTGATACGGTCTATGGTGACGTACATGGATTTACAGGCCTGCCATTGCTTATTGCGACCTATTTCTACACGCTTCAGATTTATTTCGATTTTTCAGGTTACACAGATATGGCATTAGGTGCTGGTCGGTTGTTTGGTTTCCGTTTAACCCAGAACTTTAATTCCCCTTACGCGGCAACTTCTGTCGCCGATTTCTGGCGTCGCTGGCATATCTCTTTTTCCCGATGGATTCTCGACTATATATTCAAGCCGTTGCAAATGCGCTGGCGCGATTGGCAAAACTTCGGGACTGCTTGCGCCCTGATGGTGACGTTCCTTATTTCCGGGCTCTGGCACGGAATCAGTTGGGGGTTTATCGTCTGGGGTGGTTTGCATGGATTATATCTTGGCGCTTCTGTGCTCTATCGGCCAATACAGCGTCGAATTTATAAGGCGCTACGCCTTGAAAAGACGCGGTTATTGAAGCTTTGGCAGGTGTTTGTAACCTTTCATCTTGTCTGTCTTGCCTGGATTTTCTTCCGGGCGTCAACCTTAGAAGGTGCGTTCTATGTTGTTACCCATCTTTTTGACGGTCTTGCTGGTCAACTTGTGCAAATCTCTGACAAGGATAGCTTGCGACGACTCGTTTATTTAGGGCAAGGCAGTCATGAGTTTATAGTCGCCATTCTGGCGATCATAACTGGATTGTTTCTGCCAATACTTGGCCGTCAAATAGGTTTTGATCATCGCCCACTTGTTTTTCGCTGGACGGTCTATTACCTTTTTGCTGGTTTTGTTCTTTATCTAGGGGTCTTTGAAACCAACAGCCGTTTCATTTACTTCCAGTTTTAGTGTCCCGGATAATTTATGTGTAAATTCTTTAAAAAATTGCTTTGCTTGATTTTGCCGTTTTTATTGTTAGGTGTTTATACAGAATACAAATTGCGTAAAATTGAAAATGGCTATTCTCGAAAAAAGGCTGATATAGAGTTGGCACTTAAGTCGACAAAGATCCTTATCCTTGGATCATCTCATACGTTGTTTGGCGTCGATCCTGATCAGTTTAGACAAAAAACATTCAATTTAGCCTATGTCAGTCAATCACTTTATTACGACCGGATGTTACTGGAAGAATATATAGAAAGAATGCCAGAACTATCTTCCGTTGTGGTCCCAATTTCATACTTTTCTCTTGATACTAGTCTATCTAAGTGGGTTGAAAAGTGGCGTTGTCTATTTTATTTGAAATATTACCATATCCCTGTTGAGGGAAATGTAACATCTGTGAAAGATGTTTTTAACCTAAAGCGCTATAGCATGATTGCTTTGTATGGGATATCGAAAAGTTTTAAACAATTGCGAAATAATTTTGACATCAATCAAGTCAAGGATCAGCAACTCAACGGCTGGTTGAAAAACGATCAAATTTTAAATGTTAGTGACACGGTTGGCCGGCAGCGGGTTGTTTTGCATGAGAACTTAATCTTTCCCGGCATGCGCCAGATTAATATGCAGCATCTTTCAGCCATTTCGGACTTACTGCGTGAGCGTGGTGTGACGCTTTACCTGGTGACTCTTCCGGTCCATCGTACCTATTATGAGAGCGTCAATGCAGAAATTTATAAATCAATGATTGATACTGCTTCGAGTTTTTGCATTGAAAACGGTTGTAGCTACTCGAATTTTTTCACAGATGAGCGATTTAATGCTGATGATTATTTTGACAGTGATCACTTGAATTCATCAGGGGCCAAGAAGTTTAGTCGGATCCTAGATGCTGAAATTGCCAAAAAATAATTTACAGGGTTTTATAGTTTGATTTAGCGTATGTGGGGGAGGCGATGTCGAGACCTATTGGGCGTAGATTGTATAAGTTTTTCATGAAGTGTTTTCGCTACGCAATGCATAATTTCAATAATGAAATGTTGTTTAAACGTTTACCATTATTTGTTGTTTTTTTACTTAATAAGTTCACACTTGTTGGCAATAGGTATATTTTTGTAGAAATTGTTTCTTTAAATAGTATAAAAGATGCTGTTTTATTGACAGAATCAGAATCTGTAATGCTATCTGTTAAACCTCGGTTTGTAATGAATGAATCAGTCTGTAGATCATTTGTAAATATAAAAAATAAATTAGTTATATTGAAAGATATAAGTGTTGTTGGTGGTTCAAATGTAATTCGTGTTGGTGATGGCAAGGTAATATGTGAGCAGAACTATTATAATTCTAAGCATAACTTTTACATAAGAGATCCAGATGTTTATGCCGATGCTCGAGATAGTTTAATATTGACCTGTCCAATTGAGACAACAACAATAGAAAGCGGTATATTGCTTTCTGGTAATGGTTCATATAATTACTATCATTTTATGTTTGAATTTGTCGCTAAGACGATGATTCTAGAGAACATTGAATTAGACCAACGTATTCCATTTTTGATTGATAAATCTCCGCTTAGTGTGCCGCAGTTTAGGTCGTTGATCGAGAAGTTTAATTTTTCAAATCGAGATATAATTTGCATCGAAAATGACCGTATCTATAAAATTAAGCAGTGTTACTATATAAATCCTGTAAATATTATATCGTCAACTCCAATAGATAATCATAAAATATCTTATAAGGATATTTTGTTTAGTTTGAGCTCTCTAGATTATTTGAGAAGTAATTTATTGAAGTCTAAATCAAAAAGGATTTTTCCGAAAAAAATTTTCTTATCGAGAAAAAATGCTACATCTGCAAGAAGTTATAATGAAGCAGATGTTGTAGCAATATTTGAAAAAAATGGATTTGTTGTTGTATATCCTGAGCTTCTGAGCATAGACGATCAGATAAGTATGTTTAATAATGCACAATATATAGCCGGAGCTTCTGGTGCTGCCTTTTCGAATTTAATTTTCTGCAATTCGTCGTGTAAAGCCCTCATTATTTCTTCAAGTACAGTTGAATTATCTGTCTTTTCAACCATAGCCGATCATGTCGGCGTCGATTTGCTTTATTATTTTGCTCATGATAAACGGTACGTCCCTAAATCGATTCACGAAAAATTTCATATTGATGTTAATGATTTATTAACGGTCGTTAGAGATTTTTTTTGTGACCCACATGTGGAAGGGGGGGGCGGCCCCCTTCCCGAGACTTCTATCCTAAACTAATGAGTGGTGGTAATGCGCGTGATGGCCAATAAACACTCGGTGTTATGGTGGGGCCGTTTTGACCCCGACTATTCCCGTAACCGGGTCCTGCGCGCCGCCTTTACAGATCTCGGCTGGGATGTGATCGACTACCACCCCCGTGTCTCAGCGCTGGGCGATTTTGGCGCCGGTCGTTTTGCCGGGCGAATCGATCTGGTCTGGGTCCCGTGTTTCCGTCAGCGCGATGTGCTGGCTGCCAGTCGCTGGGCGCGGCGGCATGGCGTGCCGCTGGTTTTCGATCCCCTGATCAGTGCCTACGACAAGCAGGTCTTCGAGCGCATGCGCTTCCCGGCTGCGAGTTGGCGCGCGCGCCGTCTGTTGCGCCAGGAGCGGCGGCAGTTTGCCAGTGCCGACCGGGTGGTAGCCGACACCTTGGCCCACGC
>Ga0209231_1000868_pt1 | contig 13787 bp, 11 predicted proteins | sample Deesub45470m_DNA_FD_188086 | JGI IMG/M metagenome (GOLD analysis project Ga0209231, IMG submission 188086) | Deep subsurface microbial communities from North Pacific Ocean - 450_OLKR46/470m Metagenome (SPAdes) (version 2) | ecosystem: Environmental > Terrestrial > Deep subsurface > Unclassified ... | reverse complement strand
TAATAAAGATTGTTCTATAGTTGCGTCAGCATTTTCCTAATCGCCTCTTCATCCAAACCTTTGCCAATACACACCACACGACTATTAGGCGTCTCTTCTTTCCAGTCGATTAATAAAGTGGCAGGGTAAGGCGTAAAATGCACGGCATGAATCGCCAACGGATGTGGTTGGTCATCAACATGCAAAATGCCTTTTAAACGCAGCAATTGTTCGCCATGTGTTTGGCAGAGTTTAAGCAACACAGGTTTAAAAGTCTTCCAACTAATGCCCGTTGACAACGTCACGGTAAAGCTACTAATTTCATCCTGATGATGCGTTGGGCTAGTCGGTAATTTACCGCGCATCATACTGGCTGGTTTTAGCGGCGCACGTAACCACCGCTCAGGTTCTGCGATTTTGCCAGTGGGATCAAATAAGCCTACATCAATAATAAAATCAGGCTCAATTTCGCCGTTTAATACTTTATGCTGAGTCGCGCCAGGATTAATGCTAATCAGTTTTTCTTTTAAATTACTGCTATGCTCAGCGGACGCAATATCCGTTTTGGTGATAAGCAACACATCCGCCACCGCCGCTTGTTTGCGCGCTTCGCCATGTTCTGTCAATTGTTGCAGGCCATACATCGCATCAATGGTCACAATCACCGCATCCAAACGATAAACCGACTCAATCACAGGTTCATTCATCAAGTTAGCCATAATCGGCCCAGGGTCAGCCATACCAGTCGTTTCAATCACCAAACGGCTAAACTGCGGAATCGCCTCCATCGAACGCTTAAAATACAAATCGCGCATCGTGTCAGCTAACTCGTTACTTAACGTGCAACATAAACAACCGTTCTGCAATAACACCGCATTATCCGCTACATAACTACTGTCTACGTTTTGCGCAAGAATATGATCTAAACCTTCCTCGCCCAATTCATTAATAATCACCGCCGTATTTTTCATATTAGGGTGAGATAACAATTTGTTGAGTAAGGTGGTTTTGCCTGAGCCTAAAAAGCCGGTTAGGAGGGTGACGGGTATGCGGTGATCCATAGATTGATATTTTACATGTAATTTTGTTTTAAAAAGTAGAGAGGATTAAAGTGGTGTTTGATTTATACCCCCTCTGTGTTTCTGAACAGGAAAGCATGAACAGATAGGCCAGCTTAATAATAGGCCATCCTCCATGATTGGATGAATATGACAACAGAGTGGTTTTCTTACATCTGGTTGAGACATTGCTAACTTTTTAGTTACATATGTAAAATCAGAGAGTAACCCAGACCAATCACTGCGCATGCGCCAATAACTTTAACAATACCTATTTTGTATTTAAAGAGAGCAACAAAAGCAGCAATACCAATAAAAAGGGACAACCATTCAAATTCTGCTTCAAAACCTTTAGGCCAGAGCACATGATAGGCGAAAAAAACAGCTAGATTGAGAATGACCCCAACGACAGCAGCTGTAATACCTGTTAGTGGTGCCGTGAACTTAATCTCATGTCTGGTTGCTTCGATGATGGGACCTCCAATCAAGATAAATAAGAAGGAAGGTAAAAAAGTAAACAGTGTTGCGACACCAGCGCCCGCAGCACCTGCCAATGGTAACATTTCGGAGCCAAATATTTCCTTAGTCCAACTGCCGACAAAGCCGACAAATGCTACCACCATAATTAACGGACCTGGTGTCGTTTCACCTAGCGCTAAACCATCAATCATCTGTGTACCCGAGAGCCATTGATAATTTTCCACACCGCCTTGATATACATAAGGCAATACTGCGTAGGCACCGCCAAAAGTTACGAATGCCGCTTTAGTAAAGAACCAGCCCATCTGAGTCAGAGTTCCATCCCAGCCGTAGGTTATTAAAAGCGTCACCATTAATATGGTCCATATGGCAAGACCGATCACGCTAAACATCATCAATCTAGTCCATTTGAATTTTGCGTGCTCTGGAACAGGCGTGTCATCGTCGATTAGTGCGGGTTCGAATGTCTTGCCTAATTCAGCATGATGATGACTTGCTTTAAATTGTTCAGGTAAAAAGTATGAACCAAGATAACCTATGAAACCAGCCATCAACACAATGTAAGGGAATGGAACACTTAAGGCAAAAATTGCCACGAAGGCCAATGCTGATATCGTACGGAGCACATTATTTTTTAGGACTCGTGAACCAATGCGATAGGCTGCAAACACAACAATTGCAGTTACCGCTGGTTTGATTCCATACAAAATACCCTCTACCGAAGGAACATCGCCATAAGTTAAGTAGATCCATGTTAAGGCGCTGAGGATAAATAGCGATGGCAGAACAAAAAGAACGCCTGCTGCAATACCTCCCCATGCGCCGTGCATCAACCAACCAATATAGGTTGCCAACTGCTGCGCTTCAGGTCCTGGCAAAACCATAGTGTAATTAAGCGCATGTAAAAAGCGATGTTCAGAAATCCATCGCCGTTTCTCAACCAACTCTTGATGCATCAAGCTAATTTGACCTGCTGGTCCACCGAAACTGATAAAACCTAGTTTCAACCAATATCGAAAAGCTTCAATGAAAGGTATTGGCTCAGGTCGGTTTTTAACCTCATTTGCGATTGTTGACATTCAATTTTCTCAAGTAATGTGATCTTTCTTTTGCTGAAACAATTGTAAACGAAAGAATTAGTTTTTGGATTTTGTTTAACTGTCTTGCCTAATTGTATATAGAGGATAGTTATCTAAGTAAACCTGTTCTCTTCTTTTGTCGGAGTTAGTGGGCAAAAAATGGCTCGAATCTTTGTTTTTTAGTTCGCGTCAAGTATGCTCTTTAAAGTGCTTACGTGAGAATGAGTCAGTAAGATGGACTGCACTTTGCGTTAGTGCGTTAGTAATGTCCAATAAAAAGCAGACTGCGTATATAATGCTGCCAAAACCCACATAGGAGCATTTATTATGAGCAAAAGACGCTCACCACGATTATTAAAAAAACTTAAATTAGGTGAATTTAAGGAGTATGGATTTGCATTTTCAGCAGATTTTACAAAAGAGCTGGATATGGAGGCGCAAGAGCAATTGGTGATTGGTTTGTTAGATGACGTGATTCAGCCACGCAAATTGGCTTTAGGTGGTTGGATTGATGGTGGTTTTGTGACGAAGTGGAAAAATGGTTCTACTACTGAGGATGACAAAAGAGCGGTTGAAGATTGGTTAAAATCGAATAAAGCATTGAAAGATATTCAAGTCGGCCAGTTGGTAGACGCTTGGTACGAGTAGTTCATACGGCGCAATGCGCTATGTTTATTGACGCCCTACATCAAAATAAAAGTAACGGACAACAAAAAACCCAGCATTGAGCTGGGTTTTGTTTTAAGCGTTTAAGCTTATTTGTTCATTACGTACATTGTTACTTCAAAGCCAAAACGCATTTCTGTAGCTGCTGGTGTTGTCCACATAATATTTCTCCTTTGGTTATTTATTCAAACGTTCATCATTGCTGATGTGTTTGTATGACTACTATATTACAGACTTGTTTCATTATTGGTCTGAGCGAGTCACGTAAAAACGGCTAATGATTTTACTGAGTCTTTTTGTCTGTAAAGCTTGGTATTTGCTCAAAATCAGTCTGTTTAAAGGCTTTGTCTGTAAACATATAAGGATAAAGATAATGCCTTAATGCTGTGTGATAGTGTTCAATCTCATGGCGATAATTGATTAAATCGTTGATATCACTTTTGGCTATTTTCTCAAGTGTTTGCTGTACAAATAGCGATGGCAGAACCCAAGCCATTGTTTGGTTAAAGGCATATCTTTGGTTGAGCGTGTTTTCTCTTTGTTTAACCAAAGGGGCAAGTTTAATATCCGCCATGTGTTGAAAAGCAAAATACCATTTCCAGTGAAAACGACCTGTTATCGGTGGTGTATCCTTATATTGAGGATAATGTTGATAAAAAGGTTGCAACGTGTCTTCTTTAGGAATATCCCAAGCATGATGAACGTGTTCTCTATGTTGGAGTGCAATTTTACTGCCATCGATTAATGGGTAGGTTTTGTCTAGCATCCATTTGCCTGCGCTGGGCAGAATAAAACAAATGAATAGCCAGAACGTCACCATTGCGATGGCGTTTAAGTTGCTATGAATCGCTTTTTTTCTTAAACCGATTAATCCGCAGAGTAGAATCCAAAATAAGGTGTAGGTGACGGTTAGCGCAACAATGACAAACCAAGGCGCAAGGCTCAGTTGATGCCAAGCGGTAAATAGCGTTAATGGGAAAGCGAGACTAATCACAATCAAGCCCCAGCGAACTAGCGTGCGCTTTATCCAGAGACCTTTTGAATTGTTGGATAAACTTTGCAATAGCGTTAATCTTTTTGCCTGATATTCAGTGGCTTTTAGATCGTGCATTAACGCGATGCACAGCAGCGGAGAAAAAAAGATGAGCCAAAAAGCATAATCAAAGCTTCCCAACATGACATGTTCTGGGTGGTGTGATTCGCCATCATAGAGTTGACCTTGTAGTCCGAGTAGGCGGATGCGTTGAATGTAGGGCGTGACAATGCGGTTGCCTAATGCAATAAAGCTCCATTCATCGGGCGTGCGATAGGTATTTTGAAAGACGTAATAGCCGATACTGCCTGCAATCTCATCACTAGCGGTGTAGTGCGACAACATTTCTTCACCTTGTTGCATTAATCGCGTTTCAGCTTCTTGTTGCGCATGGTCAATTTCATGATGAATATGTTGTATGTTCTGCCAACCATTTAATAGGCTTAATAGGGTTAACAGCATGCTGATACAGATTAAAATCAAAGCGCTGCGCTGTTTTAATAGTAGTAAGGTTTCTTGATACATATCGTTTTCTTATTGCTTTTTTAAGGGCCAAAAGATAAAGAGACCTAATAGCGCCAACCATGCGATTAACACTAAATAGGCGCTAGTCACCTGCTTTTGGCTGAGTTTAAGGTTGGCTAATGCGATTGGGTCTCTTGGGGCATTTTCCCAAAATTGTTTATCGTTGCGCGTGTTTTTATCATCTTGCTGATTTACATGATTGGTATGCACACTGTTTAGATACTCAATCAGCTTATAGCGTCGTTGTTCTGCCTGATTTATAAAATCGATATGATGGTGAATATCCGCGCCGCTTGCAGCCATTTGTATGTATTCAAGTGCTAATGCAGGGCTTAACCATAACCATTGTCTAATCCATTGATTTTGCTTGAGTAATTGTTGGTGATGGTAATTCATTTGTTCACGATAGACTTGCGTGGTTAGCTTTTCACCCTCTTGCATGACTAAACCATTGTAATTTAGCGGTAAGTCTTCTATACGATTAACGCCATACTTTTTTAAAGTCTGTTGCTTAAAATTTTCAAAGTAAGGGTCATTGGGGTTGTGGCTATCGCCAATTGATTTCAGTTTTTGTTCTGCATGGTATTCTGCTTCAGCTCTTGGATAGGTTGGGTAAAGCGTTTGCGCTATATTGGCTAAGCTTTTAGGTGCAATCATGCAAATAAATACCCAGATTAGCAGAAGTGAAAGCAAAGCTTGATTGAGAAGTTTAGCTTTTAATGAAACCGCCGTAATGACTAATGACCAAATAGCGATATAAACCAATTGACCGCTTAACATTAACCCAATTCTCGCCATGCTTTGTGGGCTATCAGCCATTAAATAGCCTATATAGCCATTTAACAAAATAAGTGGTATGGCTGCTGGAATGAATAGAGCAATGAATTTTCCAACAATAATCCAACTTAATGGAGTTCCGTTGCCAATAAGATAGCCCAATGTGCCACCGATTTTTTCTCGCGTAATCATGGCATAACCCGCCATAATCAAACCTAAGGGTAGAACCCATTGAATAATAATGTCTGGTGTAATGGTAATAAAACGTTCTAGGCTAGTCGCTTCGCTAGCTGGATTGAAATTAGCGCTATTTAAACGATGCGCTTCTAAATAAACCAAGCTACCTGCTTCATTAATAATGCCAGGGGTTATTGCGCTTAATGGATGCAAGGGTTTGGCAACAAAATCGCCATAATGCCCAACGCGATGCGGATGACGATTAGGCTGATTGAGCCAATCTGTTTGGCTCTGTTGATTGGCTTGTTGTAAAGCTAGCGTTCTTCTTTGCGTCTGCTCTGAAGTTGCTTGTATGGCAATGGCCATAAAACCAAGTAACAGTGCTAAAACCATCAGCGGTACTTTTTCATACCACATAGAACGCCACTCGTTAATGATAATGAGTTTTAAGGTGTTTATCATGTTGACTGGTAAAGCGCTTTAAGTGTTTCAACATTCAAAGCCTCTACATTTAACGAGATTGGGGAGAGCTTTGCATTATTAAGCATCAATAGTTGGTCAGAAAAAGCCATGGCCGATAACACATCATGCGTGACGACTAAGATGCCCATGTCGAGCTGCTTGCACTGAATGATTAGTTGATTAAGCTCTTCGGTCGCTTGCGGATCTAAGCCTGAGTTTGGTTCATCTAATAAGATGAGTTTTGCCTGCTTTGCTAGAGCAATTGCAAGCATCACTTTTTGCTTCATGCCTTTAGAATAACTGTGGCAAGGCGTGTGCCATGCTTGCTCTTGTAAACCTACTTTTTCTAAGCTGGCTTGAATGTCTGCTTGGCTAGGTTTGTGACCTGTTAAATGCAGTAAATAGCGTACGTTTTCGATGGCAGATAAGTGTTCATACACGGCCGCCTGCTCAGGTACATAAGCAATATTGGCACGCGCTTGCTTGGCTTGATGGCGCATACTAACACCCTGAATCAATATATCGCCAGAACAATTAGCCGATGACTCGGTAAGGCCAAGTATGCTTTTTAATAGCGTTGATTTACCAGCCCCATTACTACCTAAAACGGAAACAACTTCACCAATCTGCATGGTGAGAGAAAGCTGGTCGAGAATAAGGTGATCGCCATAACTGAGCGACCACTGGTCGATATTTAATAAATGCATCATTAGAAATCTACACTAGCAGAAACGGTAAAGTTACGACCAGCGCCTGGTGAGTGAATTGAATCGACTAAAGCGCTATTGGTGCTTTGGTCAAAAACGTACTCGTAAAATTCATCAAAAATATTATTGGCTTGCAAGCTGACTTTGCCCCAGGAGGTGTTGTAGTCTATATTGGCATTCACTAGTGTGTAGTCACCATATTTGCCACCAATATTGGCTTCATTCACATAATAAGCTCCTTGTCTGTCTACATGAACGCGTGCGATGAGATTTTTGTGATACGTATACTGTAGGCCTAACGATGCCGTATGGTCTGGAATGCCTCTTAAATCATTGCCCTCAAACGCTTGTCCTGCGGTTGAGGTTTTAATAATCTCTGAGAACACTTTAGAGAAGTTGCCCCAAACCGACCATTGGTCATTAAAGGCGATATCAAAACTGGCATCAAAGCCTTTACGTTCGGTTTGCCCCACATTTTGACCTGTGCCATCTACCACAACAAATTCATCATCCGCTTCTTGTTGCCAGTAAGAAAGACGGGTATTTAATTGTCCCCATTGGCTTTTTAAACCGAACTCCCAACCATCATTAAGCGATATATCGCGTGCATTGGTATCGCCTGCGGTAAATAGTTCTCCTCCAAATGGGTGCTGAAAAGAGCGACCCCAATTCGCGAAAATCAGTTGATTATCCGTGATGTCTGCAAATACGTTAAATTTAGGTTGGATGACTGTATCTAAATCTAACATTTTTCGATTAGACGCCACATTGTTGACCACAAATGGTTGATTGGTGCTGCCTGTGAGTTTGTCTGCTCTTAACGCCGCATTCCAGCGTAACCAATTGCTGGGTGTGTTTTCAATTTTGGCGAAAACACCTTGTGTGGTGAAGTCAAAATCAAAATCACGACGTGTTTGCGTACCCCTAAAACGTTGCTCTAACACTTCTTGTGATTCGATGTCATAACCTGTTTCCAACTGCCAGTCTGGGTTGATTTGCCAATTTAATTTCGTGATAAAGCCCATCATATCTTGATCATCAAAACGATTTTCAACAGCCGTTTGTGTGGGTGAGAAACGGACATTCCGTTGCCGATCGAAATTTTGCCAATACGCTTTTGCGCTGATGTCTACATCATTATTAATGAAGTAATCATAATGCAGACTAATGTGTTTGAACTCCTTTTCGCCACCATCATCTTTTGCGTAATCTGCAGAACTTCTTGGTTTTTTTCTTGCTTGCTCTTTCGTCAAATACCCAGGCGCTTCAAATGCGTTGTACTTCCCATACTTGGTGCTCAGCGCTAAGCTGGATTGATCAAAATCATATTGCCAACGACCAGATAACGCGATCTTTTCATTATCTGTATGATCACGATAGCCATTGCCCGCGCGATAGCCTAACGCATAGTTTTGGGTAAAAGCATCTGCTTTTTCACCATAATAACCTTGAATTTCTCTCGTATTAAAGCTACCAATGGTCGCTTCCACCCGTTTACCTGCATCTTTACGGCTTTCAACTTTATAGTTACCTGCGGTGGCATATAAACCGGTACTGGCATCACTAGTACCTTTGTAAACTTGAATGCTTTTAATATTGGTGGGGAACAGATAATCCATCTCGTTATAGCCATTGTGTAAATTGGATGGAATGCCATCTACCAATAATTTTGCATGGGGCGTTGAACCATCGCCCGCAAAACCGCGGATAGAAATATCAGTATTGATAATGCCTTGGTTATAACGAGATAACACCACACCTGGGGTTTTGGTGTAGAGTTCCAACGTGTCTGTCACGTGTTCATACTCTAACTCATCGCGGGTAATCACATCGACGGAGCCTGCTAAAGTCGTGTCCTTAATAACCTCTTTTTGACCAATGACCACCACACTGTCAAGTTTCGTTGGTTGGTTGTCGGCGGCAAAAATTGAATAGCTAGGTAAAAATAGTAATGTGATGAGTTTAGTGAGTAATTTTTGTTGCATGATATTAAGGTTCTTTAATAGTTAAGTGGGAAAAAAATGTTATGCGACTTCTTCAGTTTCTAGATGCAGATTCCACTTGGGGAACGGATCTGGCAAGTTAAGCCAGCTATCCATGCCGATTGCAATTTCAGCGTCGTTGAGTAAACAAGCATTAAAGCCAGCTTCGATACTTAATTGTTCCATTTTCATCCCAATGATGACAATTTCTTGTTGTCTGTCGCCATAAGGCTCTTCCCAACGAGATTTGATGTGTTTAAAACTTTCTTCATCTTCTGGCCAGTGTTCATTAGGAGTGACGACCCACCACATACCAGCCAGTTCAGTACGGGTCACCGAGCCAGCTTGTGACCATGAACCACAAAAATCTGGGCGGCTAGCAAGCCAATATCTTCCTTTAGAGCGAATCACACCAGGCCATTCAGTGTTAAACCATTGCCACAAGCGTTGCGGATGGAAGGGTTTGCGTGCGCGATAAACAAAGCTTGAAATGCCATATTCTTCGGTTTCTGGCAGATGCTCACCGCGTAACTCTTGTAACCAGCCTGGTGCTTCGGCGGCTAGGTCAAAATCAAATAATTTTGTGTTCATGATGGTGTCAAGTGGCACTTTACCAAATGCGCTGTGGATGATTTTTGCACGCGGATTAAGCGCCTTAAGAATGCCTTCCAGTTGGGTAATTTCGTTGGCTAGCATCAGGTCAGTTTTATTCAGTATCAACACATCACAAAACTCAATTTGATCGACTAATAAATCAACTACTGTGCGTTCGTCTTCTTCGCCTAGCGATTCGCCTCGTGCGGTCAACATATCTTGTGAGCTGTAGTCTTTTAAGAAATTATAACCATCAACAACGGTGACCATCGTATCCAGCTCTGCTACATCGCTTAAGGAGCTACCATCTTCATCTGCAAAAGTAAATGTTTCCGCAATCGGTAGGGGCTCAGAAATGCCAGTTGTTTCAATCAGTAAGTAATCAAATCGGTCTTCTTTTGCGAGGCGCGTGATTTCTATGAGCAAGTCTTCTCGCAGCGTGCAGCAAATGCAACCATTACTCATTTCGACTAACTTCTCTTCTTGGCGTGATAATGCGCCGCCGCCATCACGCACTAGCTGAGCATCAATATTGACATCAGACATATCGTTCACAATAACCGCAACGCGTTTACCTTCGCGATTATTTAAAATATGGTTAAGCAGGGTAGTTTTACCTGCGCCTAAAAATCCAGACAGCACAGTGACAGGGAGTTTTGTATTCACGTTTATTCCATTCTTTATAATGCAACAATGTTGCAATGCAATTTTGTTGCATTATAAAGAAGATTTATATTTATGCAACACTGTTGCATAAATTAACGGTAGGGTTGTTGGTGAACGTTGAAATGACTAGGTTGCGTTAGCCATGACTTGTTAGCCATTAGCTATTGAGACAGTTTGAACAAACACCTTTTAGATTTACTTCAATGGATGAGACTTGATATTGTTTCATTAGCTGGTCGGGAATCGTCGCTTCAAATTCATGAATACAAACAACCGAACCGCATCGTTCACACTGTAAATGCGCGTGTGCATGACCGTTATCAAAGAGTTTTTTTACAGAAGAAGGCTTGTATTGATTGTTGCGCTGAGTATTAGATTGAAATTTATAGGATCGATTATCGGTTAATATTTTGTGCACAAGTTGATGCTCATGCAACCAATCCAGCACACGATAAATCGTGACACGATCAAACTCTTTGCTGCCTTCTAATAAATTCAAAATCTCAGCATGACTGAGCGCTGCAGTGGCATGAGAGATGGTTGCCAGTACAGCAATTCTGGCTTTTGTCGGACGCAATCCTGCATCTACAATCAGTTTTTCAGCGTTTTTCATGATTTATTATGAACTACAAGAGAGCATAGAACAACCTGCCTTTTGACGTGCCCAATCTGGACGTTTCTGTTCAAACTGTTCCATGCCAGCTTGTTTGGTGTATGGTTTTTTAAGTAGTTCAAGCAAAGTGAGTAAGTGTGAGTTGTCGTCTTTTTCTGTCAGTAAATCAATGGCTTCTTGCGCCATGTAATTACGTAGCACGTAGCGTGGGTTGTGGGTGCGCATAGTTTCTAAGCGCTGTGCTGGAGACAGGTTACTGCTCTCAATCCGTTTTACGTAAGTATTGAGCCATTGCTGTATGTCGTCACCAAATTGTTTAAAACCTTGTTCGGTGTAAAACGCATCCTGAATGGTGTCGATACTTGGGGTTGTCAGATTTAACTCGGCTAGTCTGGTAAAGAATAGCGTCATATCCACTTCAGCACGTGTCATCAGTTCGAAGAGACGATTAACCAGCTCTCCATCACTATCTTGCCAGCTATCTAAACCAAACTTGCCCGCCAGTGATTGCGTGAGATGCTTCATATAGGTGTTATCAAAGTGACTAATCGCATCGCCCAAGCCTTCGGCATCAGGTAGTATTGTACTAAGCGCATCTGCTAAACGCTCCATATTCCAACGTGCAATATCAGGCTGGTGACCATAGCAATAGCGTCTGCCTTGCGCATCGGTTGTGTTGGGTGTCCAACCTGGGTCGAAGTTGTCTATCCAGCCATAAGGGCCGTAATCAATCGTGAGGCCGATAATAGAAAGATTGTCAGTATTCATGACGCCATGCACAAAGCCGACGCGCATCCAATGTGCCATTAATATAGCCGTGCGTTCGCAGATTTCTTCAAACCATGCTTCAATCAATTCTACGGATGGGTTTTCTTTATCTAAGCATAAGCCAGTTGACGGTAACCAATCGGCAAAATCTCTATCAATAGTAAAGCCGATAAAACGTTTAAGTAATTCTAGCTCACCATTGCTTGCCATTAACTCAAAGTGACCTGGGCGCGTAAATGACGGTGCGACTCGACAAACAATAGCGCCAGGTTCCATTTGTGGGTTGCCATCGTAAAACATATCGCGTCTAACTAAATCGCCAGTGGAGACTAAACTTAAGGCTCGCGTAGTCGGCACGCCTAAGAAGTGCATGGCTTCTGAGCATAAAAACTCACGTAAGCTAGAGCGCAACACGGCGCGACCATCAGCACTGCGTGAATAAGGCGTTTCGCCCGCACCTTTGAGTTGTAGCTCAAAGCGTTTACCTTCGTGCATCAGTTCGCCCAGCAAAATCGCACGACCATCACCAAGTTGACCTGCCCAATGCCCGAATTGATGACCGCCGTAACGCGTTGCATACGTCATCATGCCAGCCAGTGCGCCATTGCCGCCTAAGGTTTGAATCAGCGCTGGGTCTTGCATATCAGCCGTTGTGAAACCCAACATAGACGCCACTTCTGGGCTATAAGCAAGTATTTGTGGATTTTTAACAGGCGTAGGTTGCGCGATTGACCATAAGGCATTACTCACTTGCCGTTGGTAAGTTTCGCTAATTGGATCTTGTGGTAGTTCGCTAGTAAAGCGATTGTCAAAGGTTAATGTTCGCATCATGATATTTTAGACGGATTATGTGAGATAAGTTGCAATTTCTGCAGAGGAATGTGCGCTTGCATAGGGCATTTAGGGTGTCACTCATGTATCATGGCGACTATCCCACTTTGCGAATAAGAATGAACGAAAAGCATGAACGTATTTTACGAAGAAAGTGGCAGTTTTAAAACTGCGACAATCAAAACAGAAAATCCTGGCAGCCTGCAAGTGGAAACAGCATCAGGTAAGCGTACTAAAATTAAAACGTCGAATGTATTGCTGAATTTTGATGATGCTTTAGATGACTTTATGGCATTGGCGCAGGCTGAAGCTGATACGCTGGATACTGATTTCTTGTGGGAATGTAGCGAAGAAAATGAGTTTGGTTTTGAAGACTTAGCTAAAGCGTATTATGGCGACAAACCTAGCAATATACAGTTAGCTGCAACAGCCATTAAAGTCCATGCTGCGCCTGTCTATTTTTATCGAAAAGGCAAAGGACGCTATAAAGCGGCTCCAGAAGACACGTTAAAGCTAGCGTTAGCCGCTGTTGAGAAAAAGCGTTTGCAAGCAGTGCAAATGGCAGAGTGGGTTGAGCAGCTAAATAACAAACAGTTGCCAGATGGCTTTGCTGACAAGGCAGAGCATTTAATTTATCAGCCAGATAAAAATAGCTTGGAATGGAAGGCGATAGAAGAGGCGGCGGCAAGCTCTAGTCGTCTTGCGTTAACCGTGATGGCAGATGCTGGTTTGATTACTAGTGCACATGACTATCACCTAGGCGCGTTTTTACGTGAAATGTTTGCAGATGGCACAGATTTTCCTGACTATGAATCGGTAACTAGCCAGCTTGATAATTTGCTTGCAGATTTGCCAATGAGCGATGCGGAAGCCTTTAGTATTGATGATGCAACCACCAATGAAATTGATGATGCATTTAGCTTGGTTACTTTGCCCAATGGCAATAAGCGGGTTGGTATTCATATTGCGGTGCCTGCATTAGCAATTGCCCAAGGTAGTGATTTAGATGCGCTGGTGTTGGATAGATTATCTACTGTCTATATGCCTGGCAATAAAATTACCATGTTGCCTGAAGCCATTGTGCGTCCTTTTAGTTTGGATGAGGGTGAAGTTAAGCCTGCGTTGAGTTTGTATTGTGAAGTAGCGCCTGATTTTTCGATTGTTTCTAATGAAACGAAACTTGACCAGATTAAGGTTAAGCAGAATTTGCGCCATGATAGCTTAGAGCCATTTTTTAATGTGGAGACGCTATCGGCAGATAGTGGTCATCCATTATGGGTAGATTTAAAGTTTTTGCATGATTTTGCGGAATCTTTAGAAAAAGCGCGAGGCAAAGATGATCCAAATTGCGCACCACAGATTGATTATAATTTTTATGTGACGGATGGCG
>Ga0209231_1000867_pt1 | contig 13797 bp, 10 predicted proteins | sample Deesub45470m_DNA_FD_188086 | JGI IMG/M metagenome (GOLD analysis project Ga0209231, IMG submission 188086) | Deep subsurface microbial communities from North Pacific Ocean - 450_OLKR46/470m Metagenome (SPAdes) (version 2) | ecosystem: Environmental > Terrestrial > Deep subsurface > Unclassified ... | reverse complement strand
TTGACCCGGTGTATTACGGCTTCGCTGAAGCCGACATGGATACCACCTATGAGACGGGTTCGCTGGTGTCAGCGGCACGTCTGACGCTGCGCGAAATCATGCGCCTGTTGCGGCAGACTTACTGCGGGAGCATAGGCGCGGAATACATGTACATCAGCGATGTACCGCAAAAACGCTGGATACAGGACAGGCTGGAGGGGGTGCGCGGTGTCTCCGGATATAACGCCGCGCAGCGCCGCCGTATCCTGGGACGCCTCACCGCTGCGGAGACGCTGGAGCGTTATCTGCATACCAAATATGTCGGACAAAAACGTTTCTCGCTGGAAGGCGGCGAAACTCTTATTCCGCTGCTCGATCATCTGTTACAGCGCGCGGGTGGCAAGGGCGTGAAGGAAGCCGTGATCGGCATGGCGCATCGCGGACGATTGAATGTGCTGGTGAATATACTGGGTAAACAGCCGCGCATGCTGTTCGCCGAATTCGAGGGCATACACGCGGAAAATCTCACTTCCGGCGATGTGAAATATCATCAGGGATTTTCGGCCAATATACAGACACCGGGTGGCAAGCTGCACGTTGCGTTGGCCTTTAATCCTTCGCATCTGGAAATCGTCAATCCGGTAGTGGAAGGCTCGGTGCGGGCGCGCCAGCATCGCCTGAAGGATCTGGATGGCAGCAAAGTCATACCAATACTGATGCATGGCGATGCGGCATTCGCAGGTCAAGGTGTGGTGATGGAAACGCTGAACATGTCGCAGACGCGCGGTTTTCATACCGGCGGCACGCTGCACATTATCAATAACAATCAGATTGGCTTTACCGTTTCGGACAAGCGCGACATGCGCTCTAGCCAGTATTGCAGCGATGTGGCGAAGATGATCGATGCGCCCATATTCCATGTCAATGCGGATGATCCTGATGCCGTGATGCTGATCACTGAAATCGCGCTGGACTACCGCATGCAGTTCCAGCGGGATGTCGTGATCGATCTGGTGTGTTTCCGCAAGCTGGGACATAACGAACAGGATGAGCCGCTGGTCACGCAACCCTTCATGTACCGCCATATTCGCCAGCATCCGGGAACGCGCGCGCTCTATGCGCAGCGTCTGCAGGACGAAGGCGTGATTAACACCGGGGAAGCCGATGAGATGATCGTGAATTACCGGCTGGCGATGGACGGGGGGCATAACTCGATACAGCCTGCCTTGGAGAACGGCGGCAAGGCGCGTCAGGAAGTGCGAGCGCAGAGTGTATGGGCGCCGTTCAAACGCGGCACTGACTGGACTGTTCCGGTAGATACCTCGGTTCCACTGGATCGGTTGCAACATCTGGCGGTACCACTGACGACCGTGCCGGGCAAGGTTCAGGCAGGCATGCCGTCGCTAGGCGGCGACTCGCAAAATTTCGTATTGCATTCGCGCGTGCAGAAAATTATCGAAGACCGCATTGCCATGGCGCGCGGCGAATTGCCGCTGGACTGGGGGATGGCGGAAAATCTGGCCTATGCCACGCTGCTGACCGAGGGTTATCCGGTGCGTCTGAGCGGGCAGGATGTCAAACGCGGCACGTTCTTTCATCGCCATGCTGCCTGGCATGACCAGAATCGTGTGGAATGGCACGAAGGCGTGTACATCCCGCTGCAACATCTGGCACCCGATCAGGCGGATTTCGCGGTGAACGATACGCTGCTGTCCGAAGAGGCGGTGCTGGGGTTTGAATATGGTTACGCCACCGCCGAACCGAATTCGCTGGTGTTATGGGAAGCGCAGTTCGGCGATTTTGCCAATGGCGCGCAAGTGGTAATCGACCAGTTTATCGCTTCAGGCGAGGCGAAGTGGGGCAGGTTGTGCGGTCTGGTTATGCTGTTGCCGCACGGCTATGAGGGGCAGGGGGCCGAGCATTCCTCGGGGCGTATCGAACGCTATTTGCAACTGTGCGCCGATTACAATATTCAGGTCTGCATCCCTTCGACCCCGGCGCAAATGTTCCATCTGTTGCGCCGCCAGATGCTTCGCCCCACCCGCCACCCGCTGATCGTGTTCACCCCGAAAAGCCTGCTGCGCAGCAAGGAAGCGGCTTCGCCGCTGAGCGATTTTACCGGGGGCGGATTCCGTCCGGTGATTGCGGAAGTGGACGAGCTGGATGCGGGCCGTGTGCGTCGCATTATCGCGTGCAGCGGCAAGATTTATTACGAACTGCTCAACGCGCGCCGCGACAAGGGCCGGGACGATATGGCGATCATCCGTATCGAACAGCTCTATCCCTTCCCGCATGAAGATTTCGCGGCACAGCTGGCGGCTTATCCGAATGCGACGGAATTTCTCTGGTGTCAGGAAGAGCCGGGAAATCAGGGCGCGTGGCATCGCATCCAGCATTATTTCACGCGCCATTTCCGCAAGGGCATGCGTCTGGGTTATGCGCTGCGTCCTTCATCAGCCGCACCGGCCGCCGGTTATCTGGCGGTGCATAACGAACAGCAGAAGGCGGTAATCGAAGCCGCGTTTCGTCCCGATCTCGATATAAAGAATAATCCAGGAGCCTATCGCCATGAGCATCATTGAAGTCAAAGTGCCGCAACTCTCCGAATCCGTATCCGAGGCAACCTTGCTGACCTGGCATAAACAAGTCGGCGAACAGGTAATGGAAGGGGAAAATTTGATCGATGTCGAAACCGACAAAGTGGTGCTGGAGCTGCCCGCTTCGAAAAGCGGCGTGCTGACTCGCATCATCAGGGGTGACGGCGAAAAGGTAGCCAGCGAAGAGCTGATTGCGCTGATCGATACCAGCGCGGTTGCGGCGGCCACACCCTCGACGGTTGAGGGCGGGAAATCTGCGCTGTCACCGTCGGTACGCAAGCTGGCGCATGAACTCGATGTCGATGCGGCCAGTCTGCAAGGTAGCGGGCGCAGCGGGCGCGTCACACGGGAAGACGTGCTGAATGCGATGCAACAGGTCTCCCCCGGCCCGGTATCGCAAGAGGTTCCGGCCATCGCGCCATCGGGCAAGCGCCCGGAACAGCGCGTGCCGATGACGCGCATTCGACAGCGTATCGCCGAACGCCTGCTGCAATCGCAACAGAATGCCGCCATCCTCACCACCTTCAACGAAGTGAACATGCAAGCGGTGATGGACTTGCGCAACCGTTACAAGGATGCCTTCGAGAAAAAGCACGGCATCAAGCTGGGATTTTCCAGCTTTTTCGTCAAGGCGGCCGTACAGGCCTTGCAGCGTTTCCCTATCGTCAATGCCTCAGTGGATGGCACCGACATCATCTATCACGGCTATTTCGACATCGGCGTAGCCATAGGCAGCGAGCGCGGTTTGGTCGTGCCCATCATCCGCGACGCGGATAAACTCTCGTTTGCCGACATTGAAAAGCAGATTGCCGATTTTGGCGCGCGCGCCAAGGTTGGCAAGCTGACCATGGAAGAGCTGACCGGTGGCACCTTCTCGATTTCCAATGGCGGCGTGTTCGGCTCCATGCTGTCCACGCCCATCATCAACCCGCCGCAAAGCGCCATCCTCGGCATCCATGCCACCAAGGACCGCGCGGTGGTGGAAAACGGAGCCATCGTGATCCGCCCGATCAATTACCTGGCCGTCTCCTACGATCACCGCATCATCGACGGCCGCGAAGCTGTGCAATTCCTGGGAGCCATCAAGGAAGCGCTGGAGTTTCCGGGCAGGGTGCTGCTGGATTTGTAGATGGAAGCGTTTCGCGCCTACCGTATTTATGAGGAAAACGGATCATCCGCCGGACGCTTTATCGAGCTGACGCTGGATGACCTCGACCCCGGCGCAGTGGTCATTCGTTCGCATTATTCCAGCGTGAATTACAAGGATGCGTTGGCCGCAACCGGCGCGGGAAAAGTGATACGCCGCTTTCCCTGTGTCGGCGGGGTGGACGTGTCAGGGGTGGTGGAAACTTCGACGGACGCACGCTTCAAACCGGGCGATGAGGTGCTGGTTACCGGTTACGAGATGGGCGTGGCGCATGACGGCGGTTTCGCCGAGTACGTGCGCGTGCCCGCCGACTGGGTCGTGCCGCTGCCGCAAGGCTTGACGCTATTGGATACGATGGCGCTGGGTACGGCGGGTTTTACAGCCGCGCTGTCTATCCATCGGCTGGAACAAAACGAATTGCGCCCCGAGAGTGGAAAAATAATTGTCACCGGAGCGAGCGGCGGGGTGGCGAGTCTGGCGATACAGATGCTGTCGCAGTTGGGCTATCACGTCGTCGCACTGACGGGTAAGGATAGCGAGCATGAATACCTGAAATCGCTGGGGGCGGCCGAAATCCTGTCGCGCAATGATCTGCTGATGGGTACGCGGCCGCTGGAAAAGGCGCTGTGGGCCGGCGCGCTGGATGCGGTGGGCGGCGAGACGCTGGCCTGGCTGACGCGCAGCATGCAACAGAACGGTGCGATTGCCAGCTTCGGCAACGCGGGCGGTATCGAACTGCACACCACCGTGATGCCTTTCATTTTGCGCGGCGTGCGCCTGATCGGGATTGATTCTGCCGCGACCGCGATGCCGCTGCGCCGCGAAATCTGGCGGCGATTGGGTACGGATTTATATCCCAGGCAGTTGGCTCAGACGACGCATTGCGTACCCTTAGCGCGATTGCCGGAAATATGTGCTCAAATGCTGCAAGGCAAGTCGCACGGACGCACCGTCATACAGTACGCGCACTGATTTCTGACAGCGTTAAATTTTTTCCAGCAATTCGTTGAGGAAGGCACTAGTTTCTTCCGGGCGGGCCAGCATCGCACCGCTGATCCAGAATACATCTTCGGCACGGCTGCCCAGTGTGTTGATCTTGGAGCGGTGCAGTCGTATGCCATGCTGGTCGAGAATTTGCGCGATGCGCGCCAGCAGTCCGGGGCGGTCGCCGGAGATTAGCGACAGCACGTACATGCCATGGCGATCCCGCTCGATATTGACTTTGGTATTGATCGGAAAGTGCTTGAGCTGACGGCTTACCCGGCCGGTGGTGATGGCGCCGACCTTGCTACCCTGCATGATTTTTTGGGTGAGTTCGAATTCGATGTAGTTCATCAGGTCGCGATAGGCCATGTCGCTGCGGGTGATTTCCATGACCTGGAAGCTGTTCAGTGCGTAACCATGTTGCGTGGTGTGTATCTTGGCATCGACGATGGTGTACTGCATGCGTGAGAAAAATTCACAAATGTAGGCGAAAAGCCAGCGTTGATCCGGGCAATACACCATCACCTGCAAGCCGGTATCCGCCCGGCTCAGACGGGTCTTAACGATGGCGGTAGCAGCGTTGACCCTGAAAGCCAGTAAGCGGGTATGCCAGGCGATTTCCTGCGCTTCGTGATCCAGAAAATAGCTGTCATCGAGCTGCGCCCATAGCAGGCGGTAGGATTCGGGCGCAATGGCATATAAATTCAGCGTGGCTGCGGCTTGTTCGCGTATTTCGTCCAGATGATTGGCGGCCACGCCTTCCTTCATATAGCGGCGCGTCAACTGGAACAGGTCTTCCATCAGTTTGCCTTTCCAGGCATTCCAGACCTTGGGGCTGGTGCCTTGTACATCGGCAACCGTCAGCAAATACAGCGCTACCAGATAGCGCTCATTCCTGATTTTGTCTGCGAAAGCGGCGATCACTTCCGGATCGGCCAGATCCTGCTTTTGTGCGGTGGCGGACAGGGTGAGATGCTGTTCGACCAGCCAGACCACCAGATCGCTGTCATCGCGGCTCAGCTGATGGTGTGTGCAGAACAGGCGTGCATCCTTTTTACCCAGCAGCGCATGATCGCCGCCGCGTCCCTTGGCGATGTCGTGGAACAGGCCGGCGATGTACAGCACTTCGGGGCGGGCAAATTCCCCCATCAGTTTGTTGCACAGCGGCAGTTCATGTGCGTGTTTACTCAAGGCGAAACGGCGCAAATTGCGCACCACCATCATGATGTGCTTGTCCACCGTATAGACGTGGAACAGGTCGTGCTGCATCTGCCCGACTATGCGCCCGAAGGCGGGCAGGTAGCGCCCCAGAATGCCATACTGGTGCATGCGGCGCAGCGCGTGGGTGACGCCCTGCGGCTGGCGCAGGATTTCCATGAAACGCGCGCGGTTGTGCGGATTACGACGGAATGACGCGCCTATGTGCAATTGCGCACGCCACAAGGCACGCAAGGTCAGGGCGGTAATATCCGTCAGTTCAGCGTGCTGTTGCAGGATCAGAAAGAGCTCGAATATCGCCTCTGGCGTATGCTCGAACAATTGCTCATCGCGTATCTCCAGCAGGCTGCCGATGACGCGAAATCGTGCGTTCAGCGTGTGTTGCGGCGGCGCTTCCCGAAACAGGTGGTCGTGCAGATTTTGCAGCAATATGGTGTTGAACTGGCGCACCGCGAGTTTGGTGCGGTAATAACGCTGCATCAAATGCTCGCTGGCGCGCCGATTGGCAGAAGGAGCGATGCCCATTTGTTCGGCCAGCGCGGTTTGAAAGTCGAACAGCAGGCGGTCTTCGCGACGATGGGCGAGATAATGAAGCCGGGTGCGCAGTGTTTGCAGCAGGCTGTCGTGGCGTGCGATCTGGCGCGCTTCGGCAGTCGTTATTAATCCGGCTTTGGCAAGCTCTGTCCAGTGCGTACCCAGTCCCGCCGCGCGACTGATCCAGGTAACGGTTTGCAGATCGCGCAGGCCACCCGGACTCTCCTTGAGATTGGGCTCAAGATTAAAGTCGGCGTCATCAAACCGGTTGTGACGCTGTTGCTGCTCGTGCAGCTTGGCAAGGAAAAAATCGCGCGGATTCAGCTGATCGCGTATGGCGACCCCCAGTTCGTCAAAAAGCAGTGTATTGCCACACAGCAGGCGAGCCTCCAGTAAATTGGTTTGCACTGTGATATCGGCGGCTTCGTTTAAGCATTCCGCCACGCTGCGGATGCTGTGACCCACTTCCATGCCGATGTCCCACAGCAGGGCGATCAATTCGTGCAGCTTGTGCTGCAAGGTGGCATTCGCTTCGCCATCCAGCAGTATCAGCAGATCAATATCCGATTTTGGATACAATTCACCGCGCCCGTAGCCGCCGACTGCGATGAGCGCGGCGTTGTCCGGCAAGGCGAGCTGCTGCCAGATATGGCGCAAATAACGATCTATCAGCTTGCTGTGCGCGCTGAGCAACCGCGCCGCCTTGGGCTGTTGCAGAAATTTTTGCTCCAAATCCAGACGGTCGCGGCGCAATGCTGCACGCAGTGCGGGAATATCAGAACCTTGAGGAATCGGTGCGTCCGGCATGATTATTAACCTGAAAAAGCAGTCTCACGCACAGGCGCGGAGAACGCGGAGAAAACAAACTCTAAACATTTGCCCATTGAAGCTAATTCAGCAAAAAGCAGTCTCACGCGGAGGCGCGGAGGACGCGGAGAAAACAACATGCGATAACAATCTCTCACAAAAAACATTTGCCCATTGAAGCTAATTCAGCTTTTTAAATGGTTTTGAATTTCTCCGCGTTCTCCGCGCCTTATCTTACAACGGTGTCGGAGCAGGGCAGCCGGCGGATACGGTTAGCACCTCGAAGCCGGTTTCGGTGACTAGCAGGGTGTGTTCGTATTGCGCGGACAGGCTGTGGTCGCGGGTTACGACGGTCCAGCCGTCGCCCAGTTGCTTGATGTCTTTTTTTCCGGCATTGATCATCGGTTCTATGGTGAAAATCATCCCGGCTTCCAGTCTCAAGCCCGTTTTCGGGCGACCGTAATGCAGCACTTGCGGCTCTTCATGGAATTTTGCGCCTATGCCGTGGCCGCAAAATTCGCGTACCACGCTATAGCCCAGCGGCTCGACAAAGCTCTGGATTGCATGACCGATATCACCCAGATAGGAGCCGGCCTTGACTGTGCGGATGCCGCGCCACAATGACTGATAGGTCGTCTCGCATAAGCGTTTTGCCTGAATAGAGGGTTCGCCCACGTAAAACATGCGGCTGCTGTCGCCGTGATACCCGTCCTTGATGACCGTGATGTCCAGATTGACGATGTCGCCGTTCTTCAGCACCTTGTCACTCGGTACGCCGTGACAAATCTGATGATTGATCGAGGAACAGATGGATTTAGGGTATGGCTTGTGGCCTCCGGGCGCGTAGTTGAGCGGGGCGGGAATGGCCTGTTGTACATTGACGATGAGGTCATGGCACAGCTGGTCCAGCTCATTGGTGGTGATACCGGCTTTGACAAAGGGAGTTATGTAATCAAGCACTTCGCTGGTCAGTCGGCCTGCGATGCGCATTTTTTCGATTTCTTGTGCTGTCTTGATGGAAACGGACATATCTGTTTGGATTTCTTGTAAGGTGTCCGAGGATAGCATGATAGAAAGATTCCCGACAAATACGTTTAGGAACTAAATTCGCGTAATCGTTGACTAAGCAATGCCGCAAATTACGGCAACTCATACACTCAGGAGACAATATGAAACAAACCTTAGCTATCGTTTTGTTACTTTCGGCGACTACGAGCGCCTATGCAGTAGATAGCGGCGCGGTGCTCGGCGGTGCATTGGGCGGGGCAGCCGGTGCGGCTGTAGGTCACAGCATGGGTGGGCAAAGTGGTGCGATACTCGGCGCGGCCATCGGCGGCGGAACCGGCGCGGCTATCGGCAGCAGTTCGGCTGCGCCACAACAAGTTCAGCCTGCTCCGGTAAAGGTAAGCACGGTCAAGCGCCATCGCGATGAAAACAAGAAGGAACATCACGATCGCGATCACGACCATGACCGCAAGCATGATAAGGATCGCGATGACTAAAGGATGTGCTGATTAAATCGTCTTTGCGATAACCAGCGACTTGCCAGCTTGCTGGCTTAGTCGAATGGCTAGGAGTTTCATCAGGAGCGGCCTTTAGCCGCGAGGTACGTGGCGGGACGTGGCAAACCAGAATCCCTTTTAAATCAAAGCTCTGGATTGCCACGCTTCGCTCGCAATGACAATTTTCATGAATAATTCAGCGTTTCCCTAAATCATGCTAATGGCATAAACGGCTGCCCAACCCGGGCAGCCGTTTTTTCGTAAACTCCTGGGTGGAATCAGATTCTCGAACGAACACCGTGATAATTTTGCACGGTTGAAAAGAGGATGGCGATATCCTGTTGTGTCAGCTTCGGGTAGTGATCACGCAAGGCTTGAAGTGCAGATAATTTCAGGGGCATACCTGATAGTCCCTGCTGCTTATCGAGGAAAGGAGCTGTAATGAGGCAGGCTGTTTCAAAACAACTGCGTAGATGGTTATGGGTGCGTCTATCATTGCTGCTGTAGTCATCTGTGCTGTCGGCGGTGGTATTTGTGGTCATGGCATATCCTTTCAAAAAATTAGGGTGGCACTCCTGTTGCAATCGCTAATACACTTTGGGCACAAAATTTTGTGTGGAAATTTTCGGGCGCTTGTAACCGGTGTCGGGCTGACGTTCAGGTAATTCGAGTTCGACAGGTTTCAGATCAGTATAGGGGACTTGCTGCAATAAATGAGCGATGCAATTCAGTCTGGCCTTCTTTTTATCGTCTGCATTCACCACGTACCATGGCGTGAGCGGGGTGTCGGTCCTGGCGAACATGATGTCTTTTGCCTGTGAGTATTCGACCCAATGCTTACGCGACTCGATGTCCATCGTGCTCAATTTCCAGCGTTTGATCGGGCTGCGCATCCGTTCCTGGAATCGCCTCTCCTGCTCATCATCACCCACTGAAAACCAATACTTGATTACAAAAATACCGGAACGAACCAGCATTTCCTCGAAAACGGGGGCGGCGCGTAGAAACTCTTCATACTCCTCCTCGGTGCAAAACCCCATTACGCGTTCTACTCCTGCGCGGTTGTACCAACTGCGGTCGAATAGCACGATTTCACCACGGGCTGGCAGATGAGAAACATAGCGCTGAAAATACCACTGCCCGCGTTCTCTTTCCGTGGGTGAGCTTAAAGCCGCGACACGACAAATACGCGGATTCAAACTTTCCGTGATGCGCTTGATCACGCCCCCCTTGCCTGCGGCATCCCGCCCCTCGAAAATAACGACCACTTTCAGGCCCTGAAGTCGCACCCACTCTTGCAGCTTGATGAGTTCGAATTGCAGGTGCGCAATTTCCTCAATGTACTTGTAATTCTTTGGCGGCTTGCGCAGCTTGGTCTGTTCGGCGGAATGCCAATACTGCTCAACTGCGTTGGTTTCCTTGGCATCTGCAATGACCTCGCCGGAATTTTCAGCCGATGCTGCTGTTTTTTTATTCTTCATATGTCCTCCCCGGGTTGGAATAGCAAGTTGCCTCACTGCCGCGTTTCTTTCTGTAAGCGACAATCGGCCAGGACGCATGCTCCATGCAAGCTAAAAAACGCCTTTTTTAACAACACGCCGGGAAATTATAGCTTATTATCTCGGCCTGTTTGGAAACATAACTGACTGTATTCAGGATAAAAATCATGCCTTCAATTTCACAAGAAGCGGCTGAGAAAATTCTCGGCAACATTCGCATCCCGCCACGCCCCAGCATCCTTGTCGAACTCATGAATGAACGCAGCAAATCCGACCCGGACTTGTTGAAAATTGCCAACATCATATCCCGTGATGTCGTGCTTTCTGCGGCGATGCTCAAGACCGTCAACTCGCCATTTTTCGGTTTGCGCCGCAAAATTGATTCCATCGAACAGGCCGTCATGGCCATGGGTTCAAACAATGTTTTCAATATCCTGACCGGTCTGGTATTGCGCAACATGAATGAAGGCAAGAATCCGCAACTGAACCGCTTCTGGGACACCGCAGAGAACACCGCCTTTATCGCGGCCCTCATAGCACGGCGCATTCCGGATATCTCCCGCGATATTGCCTATACCGTCGGCCTGTTCCACGATTGCGGCATTCCGTTGATGATGGCGCGTTTTCCGGATTACCTGACCACGTTAAAGCTCGCCTCGAAGAGTGACAATAAAACATTCACTGAAGTTGAAGACGAGCGCCACAGCACGAACCATGCAACCGTCGGTTATCTGTTGGCCAAAAATTGGAATCTGTCTGAAACTATCGCTCTCACTATTTTGCATCACCATAATCCGGGAATTTTTTCTTCTCAGGAAATCTTGCCGCCTGAAGTATGTGGCTTGATCGCCTTGATTCAGATAGCCGAAGCACTCAGCGATACGAAATACATGCGCGAGGATGCCTCCTGGCAGATTAACGGCCCCATGCTGTTGGACTACGTTGGACTTTCAGAGCATGAACTGACTGATATTTCAGATGAAATCACACAGAGTCGCGGTAGCTGAACGCCCGCATACTCAAACATTTTACTGAAAGCGCAATGCATCGATGGGATCAAGCCTTGCGGCTTTGCGGGCCGGATAGTAGCCGAAGAAGATACCCACTGTCGCCGCCACGCCGAACGCCACCAGCACCGAGCTGCCCGAGATGATCACCATTGTGCCCGTCAGACTATAGGTCAGCAGGGCGCCGCCTATGCCCAGCAACAGTCCGATGAAACAGCCCACCACCGAAATGATGATGGCTTCCAACAGAAATTGCAGCAGGATATCGCGTTCGCGTGCGCCTATGGCCATGCGTATGCCGATCTCGCGGGTGCGCTCGGTGACGGAAACCAGCATGATATTCATGATGCCTATGCCGCCGACCAGCAGTGAAACCGAGGCGATGGCGCCCAGCAACAGCGACATGACGCGCGTGCTTTCGGCGGCAGAATCCGCCACGGCGGTGAGGTTGCGCAGCGAGAAATCGGAATCCTGTCCCTCGCGGATGCGGTGCCGCTGACGCAGCAATGCGCTCATGGATTGCTCCGCTTCCGGCATGATTTCCTGTGTGGTGGTCTGCACCATGACCATACGCACCGATCCCGGAAACTGGGTACCGAATACGTTGCGTTGTGCAGTGGTGATCGGGATGATGATGGAGTCATCCTGATCGCGCCCATCCATGCCCTGGCCTTTAAGGCTCAATACGCCGAGCACCACGAATGGGCTTTGCCGGATGCGCATAGTCTTGCCGACCGGATCTTCATCGCCGAACAAATTTTGCGCCGTCGTCTGGCCTATTAATGCGACGCGTGTGGCTGAACGCACGTCTGAGGCGGTGAAGGCCGAGCCGCTCACCACCGGCCAGGCGCGTGCGTCCAGATAGGCCGGTGTGCTGCCGATTACCGAGGTATTCCAGTTGTTCGGCCCATAGACCACTTGCGCGCTGCCCGGATGTATCGGCGCGGCGGCTTGTATGCCGGGCAGTTCGGCGATGGCATCCGCATCGCTGATCGTCAGCGTATAGCCTCCGCCGTGACCGGAGCGCACCCCGCCCGCAGACGTGCTGCCGGAGAGCAGAATGAACAGATTGCTGCCCATCGCGCTGATAGTTTGATTGATCGCGTATTGCGCACCCTGGCCGATGGCCATCATCAATACCACCGCGCCGACGCCTATCACCATGCCCAGCATGGTCAGTATGGTGCGCATGCGGTTGGCGCCCATCGCGCGCCACGCTTCGCCCAGCATCGCGAGCATCATGCTGCACTCTCCTGTGTCAGTTCATCGCTTACGATACGCCCGTCGTGAAAGTGCACCTGTCGCTTGGCATGTTGCGCAATGTCGATTTCATGCGTGACCAGCACGATGGTGATGCCTTCTAAGTTCAACGCGTCGAACAGCGCCATGATCTCCTCACCGGTGCGGCTGTCGAGGTTGCCGGTAGGCTCATCCGCCAGCAACAGACGCGGCTTGTTCACCAGCGCGCGGGCAATTGCCACGCGTTGCTGCTGTCCGCCGGAAATCTGGTTGGGCAGCGAGTCCGCCTTGTCACTTAAGCCCACCTTGGCCAGCATCTCATCGGCACGCATTTGACGTTCAGCCAGTTCTGTTCCGGAATAAATAAGCGGCAGGGCGACATTGTCACGCAAGGACATGCGTTGCAGCAGATTAAAGCCCTGAAATACGAAACCGATGGTGTGATTGCGCAGCAGGGCTAATTCGTCACGATCAAGTGACGCCACCGGGCGGCCATCCAGAACATAGCTGCCGGCAGTCGGCGCATCCAGACAGCCGAGAATATTCATGAAAGTAGATTTGCCCGATCCTGAAGGCCCCATGATGGCGACAAATTCCCCCGCCGTTATGGTCAGGTTCACGTCCTTCAAGGCCGGAAACAGTCCTGCGGAAGTCTGATAGGATTTGCTCAAGCCTTCGATGCGTATGACGCTCATCAAAACATTCTCATGCGCAGCGGTTGTGAGCTACTGCTTTGTCCGTTACCGGCGCCCTGTGTTTCTCCGATAACCAGCGAATCGCCCGCCTTGAGCTCGCCCGCGAGTATCTCGGTATTGCGGTTATCCGTGATGCCCAGTCTTACTTTGACAGGCAGGAGTTCGCCGTTTTTCAGCACATAGACCTTGCCGGAATAGCCTTCGTGTTCGGCGTTATTCTTCGCGTTTTTAGCTGAGGATGAAGGCGAGCTATCCTTTTTATCTGTTTGATTATCTGTATATTGTTTTTTCTCTTCATTAGCGGGTTTGAAGCGCAGGGCGGCGTTGGGGACGAGCAATACCTGCTTGCGCTCAGCGACTGCGATACTCACATAGGTTGTCATGCCGGGCAGTAAAATCTGCTGCGGATTATCTACATTGATGACCACATCGTAAGTGACGACGTTTTGCAGCGTGGTCGGATTCATGCGCACCAATTTGACTACACCCTGAAAATTGCGGTCCGGGAAGGCATCCACGGTGAAGTGCGCGGCCTGACCGTTGCGGATATTACCGATATCCGCTTCGGCAAAATTGGCGTCTATCTGCA
>Ga0209231_1000866_pt1 | contig 13802 bp, 16 predicted proteins | sample Deesub45470m_DNA_FD_188086 | JGI IMG/M metagenome (GOLD analysis project Ga0209231, IMG submission 188086) | Deep subsurface microbial communities from North Pacific Ocean - 450_OLKR46/470m Metagenome (SPAdes) (version 2) | ecosystem: Environmental > Terrestrial > Deep subsurface > Unclassified ... | reverse complement strand
CCCCCGCCGATGTGTTGTCGAGCGAACCTTCGCATGGCTCGGCCGCTGCCGACGGCTCGCCAAGGACTGGGAAAAGTCCATCGCATCTTCAACCGCTTGGGCACTGATCGCTTCAATCCGCATGCTCACGCGTAGAACTGCAAGATATTGCTTTGCTTGAGAAACTTCTGAATCAGGCACTGACAGGCAGGGTTTGGCCATTATCCGGACCGCGCTGCACCGATAAGGCAGTCATGGGTGCAGATGCGTGTCACCGGTGCGTGGGTCGCGCCGCACACCAAAATTGGTGTTGTCAGGCCAACAGCTCACGCTGCCAACGCTGGCGCTGTCTGGCATTTCCATGCTTTGAATGCACGCCTGCCTGCCTCGCCCTGCATGCCTGCCCTGTCTGTTGCCCCTGCCTTGGCCCCCCGCCCTGCTGGCGATAAAGCATGTCGCGGTCACAGCCGACATGGTTGTCACTTGGCCAGAATTTCGGCATGGGAGGGGTGCAGCAGAAACCTGCCCCTGAACTTGTGGAGTGCGACGAAATAGCAGGCACCGTACTCTCTTAAAATCAGCCGATGGTTTTACGTTCCATCCCAACAAAAGTGATTCCTATATGTCATTATCATATAAAAGAATACTCGTAACAGGTGGATCTGGGTTTCTCGGATCCCACCTTTGCACCCGGCTTATAGAAGAAGGTAATGATGTTCTTTGCGTGGATAATTACTTTACTAGCCGCAAACAGAATATAGATCATCTTTTGGGAAATCCGCGTTTCGAAGCAATTAGGCATGACGTTACATTTCCATTATATATGGAAGTGGACGAAATATATAATCTTGCGTGCCCCGCCTCCCCCATTCATTATCAGTTCGACCCGGTCCAGACGACGAAGACCAGCGTCATAGGCGCTATCAACATGCTGGGTCTGGCCAAACGGGTGAAGGCGAAAATCTTTCAGGCGAGTACCAGTGAAATCTATGGTGAGCCGCAAGTTCACCCCCAAAAAGAAGATTATTGCGGCAACGTCAACACGCTGGGCCCACGCGCCTGTTATGACGAAGGCAAGCGCGTGGCAGAAACGCTGTTTATGGATTATTATCGCCAGCACGGCGTCAAGATCAAAATTGCCCGCATCTTCAACACCTATGGGCCCAAAATGCATCCCCAGGACGGGCGAGTGGTTTCGAACTTCATCATGCAAGCACTGCGCGGTGAACCCATTACCCTTTACGGGGATGGCAGCCAGACGCGATCCTTCTGTTTCGTTTCCGACCTGATCGAAGGCTTTTGCCGCCTCATGAACAGCGACGATGGGGTAACCGGCCCGGTGAATCTGGGTAATCCGCATGAGATCAGCGTCAGGGAATTGGCCGAACGCATCATAGCCATGACGGGATCGTCGTCCAAACTGACCTTCGAGCCCCTGCCGCAGGATGACCCCACGCAGCGATGCCCCGACATCGAACTGGCAAAGCGCACTCTGGGCTGGACCCCTGTTGTGCCGCTTGAAGAAGGTCTTTCAAAGACAATCGAATATTTTAGAAATTTTTCTCTCTAAGTCATTTTATATTCTATAGGAATAATGATGCTGGATGGCGTAACCACTTACCCGCTTTCGGAATTCGCCGCCATGATCGGGCCCGAATGCAATCCATATCTCACTATATCCGTTTCTTACGATCAGGGTCCGCGAACGATTCATTTTACAGTTGCGGATGTTTCAAACGGCCTGCCGCACGACCGGGTTGTAGCTACTATAGAATATTTGAAGTATTTATTTAACCTAAGCCATAATTTGATTGCTGTTAAAGATGGTCCGATAGACTTTCTATTTCAGGCGGAAGACAACCCAGCGAATGTTGCAAGTTTTTCCTGGGAAACGATGAATTCCTGGAGTGAAATAAAGCTGATACCGGACCTATATTATTATGGTCAGGGCGGATATGAAAACGGATTGACTGGCGATATTTCCTGGGAATCGCGTCAAAGGAAGATAATCTGGCGCGGTTCGACGACCGGCCTATTAAATCAGCGTTTCGAAGATCTTGACAGACTTCCCCGTTATCAAATTTGCGCAGCCCTTTCAAAGCAGGACCATATCGCAGATGTCGGTCTAAATGCCGTGGTCCAATTCATAGACGACGAGCAAGAAAATTTGATTCGAGAACGCCTGGTACGGGAAAATATACTTAAGCCTTTTCTGCCCATGCAGGATATGGCGCAGTATCGTTACATCCTTGATATAGATGGAAACGCGAACAGTTGGAACTTCATCGCGAAGTTGCGGCTTGGCTGCTGTATATTGCGCGTTGAGAGTGAATGGCGACAATGGTTCTGGCCCAGATTATCACCTTGGGTCCATTATGTTCCTATCGCCAATGATTTGTCAGACGTAGAGACCATCGTAGACTGGTGTTTCGAAAATGAAGATGAATGCGCGGAAATTGCCAGGCGCGGTCTTGATTTTGGGCTGAGCATGCGATTTTCCGATGAAATGACGCAGGCGGCTTCGACGATATTTGCCGCCTGAACGGGCTCACACTTGCTGAATGTCGTCCTGTGCGGTGGCTCGATCGGAACATTCCCGTCGTCACCGTCGGCCTATTAGCCCATCATCGGGCCTATGGCTTAATGCATGGCCTGATTATGCATATGGACATCAACCGCCTCGTCAATGCTGTCATAGAAAGTCAATTTACCCTGATGCAGGACAGCGCCCCGCTCGCAATAACCCCGCAATGTGCTGGGGTCGTGGCTGATCATTATCAATGTTCCGGTCTCGCGGCGGTAATGCAGGGCCTCTTCGCATCGCTGCCTGAACCGATCGTCCCCCGCAGCGGTCACCTCGTCGACCAGATAACAGTCAAATTCGATAGCCAATGAGACACCGAAAGCCAATCGGGCCAACATGCCTGCCGAGTAACTGTATATGGGCTGGTAAAAATAAGGCCCTAGTTGTGCAAAATCTTCGACATAGTCCAAAAGATCCTTAACATTCCTGTCATAAATACGGGCAATGAAGCGCGCATTGTCCGCCCCTGTCAAACTGGACTGAAAGCAACTGCTATAGCCGATAGGCCAGGAGCAGGTGACGTCGCGTTCAATCGTTCCAGTGGTTGGTGATTCAACCCCGGAAATGAGGCGCATAAGGGTTGACTTGCCTGCACCATTGGCGCCGCAAATTCCTAAGCTGGTTCCAGTTGCAATATTGAAATTCAGATCGCTGAAAACATCTTTTTTGAATTTCCTGATGTGATACGTCTTGGAAACATCCTGGAATCTAATCATAAAATTTGGTCTTTTTAATATATATGCTAGATAAGTTAAGCTTATCCATGGATTTCATAAAGTTTATTTTGGCGAATTATTTTCAAATAGCCATCGTAGAGTGTCTTCTATGTTAAAAGGGTTCCAGTCGGGCAGTGTATGACGTAGCAATGTCGGATCGCCGCCCAGATATTCAACATCGTTCTTGCGAACAAATGCCGGATTTACCGCGATATCCATCTCATGACCGCTAAGTTCCGTCAGGATTTCCATGATTTCGGCAATGGATGACATGCGTCCGGTAGATATATTGACGACTGTCGGCGAAGCGGGCGCCATGGCCAAGCCGACATAGGCATCGGCCACAGAGCGAACATCCCCGAAATCGCGGCGCACATGGATATTCCCAAGTTCAATTACAGCGGCATGACGCTGAAAATGGTCAACTATCTTGGGGATCAAATAGCGGGCTTCCTGTCCTACACCAGTATAGTTGAAAGGGCGCGTGACGACGATGTCCAGCTGGTCGGCCCATAAGCCGGCGCCCAGCTCCATCATATATTTGCTGGTTGCGTAGTGATTGGGCGGGCAGACTGGCGCGGTTTCCGCAATCAGTCCTTCCGCATGCTGGCCATAAACCTGGGCGCTTGACGCAATGATGCAGCGGATGCCGTTTTTTCTGCGGGAAACAGCATCAAGCAGGTGAAAGGTGCCAAGCTGGTTGATAGTATAGAACGCGTCCCAATCCGCTACGTCGACAAATGCGTGGCCGGCCAGATGAATGACACGCTCGAATTCCGCTTCATCCACCTCGCGATCGACTGCGCTTTTGTCCCGCAGGTCGGCGGTCAGTGCGACCGGCGTTGCCCCTGCCCTTTCAAGCGCGGCGGACACGAAACGACCGGTGAACCCGGTCGCGCCGGTCAACGCGACACGCATCAGAAAGACCAGCCTGCAGCGTTGCGCCGCATGTCGGCCTCCACCATCAGGCGCGCCAGCTCCTCCAGCTGCACGGTCGGGGCCCAGCCCAGATCGCGCTGCGCCTTGGCCGGGTCGCCGATCAGCAATTCGACCTCGGCGGGCCGGTAAAAGGCCGGGTTGATGCGCACGCGGGTCTTGCCGCTGTCGTCCACGCCGATTTCCTGTTCGTCCTTGCCCGACCAGCGGATCGCGATGCCCACCTGGGCAAATGCGAGCTGGACGAAGTCGCGCACGGTTTCGGTGCGGTTGGTCGCCAGTACATAGGTGTCGGGCACCTCATGCTGAAGCATCAGGCGCATGCCTTCGACATAATCTTTGGCATAGCCCCAGTCGCGCTTGGCATCCAGATTGCCCAGTTCGAGCACCTCAACCTTGCCCTGCGCGATCTTGGCCACGGTGTCGGTGATCTTGCGCGTCACGAATTCGCGCCCGCGCAACGGCGATTCATGGTTGAACAATATGCCGCTGGTCGCGAAAATGTCGAAGCTTTCGCGATAGTTGACCGTGAGCCAGTGGGCGTAGAGCTTGGCCACGCCATAGGGGCTGCGCGGGTAGAAGGGCGTGTCCTCGGTCTGGGGGATGGCCTGGACCTTGCCGAACATTTCGGAGGTCGATGCCTGATAGAAGCGGATGTCCTTGTTGACCGTGCGGATGGCTTCGAGAAGATAGGCCGCGCCAAGCCCGGTGATCTGGCCGGTGGTGATCGGCTGATCGAACGACACGCCGACAAAGCTTTGCGCCGCGAGATTGTAGATTTCGGTCGCCTGCGACGTGTCGATCAGACGGATCGCCGACCCCATGTCGGTCAGGTCATATTCGACCAGCTTGAGCTGGGGATGGTTGGAAATACCAAGTTCGTCGATGCGCCAGAAATTGACCGAACTGGTCCGGCGATAGGTGCCATAGACCGTGTAGCCGCGACCCAGCAGATTTTCCGCCAGATATGCGCCGTCCTGGCCACTAATCCCGGTAACAATGGCCGTCTTCGACATATGTTCGTCCCTCGTTCGCCTGGCTGCGCAATAGGGCTATTAAGGCGCGGTGGCCAGAGGGCAAAGGTGGAAGCGGGCGCGGATATCGGGGCCGGGCCTTAAAGGATATCCGATTGCTTCCAGGATACCAGACAGCTACACATCGCGCCCATGCCTACCATAGCCTTCATCAGTCCCAAGGGGGGCGTTGGCAAGACTACCGCCGCGCTGCTCCTCGCCTCTCAGCTGGCGCGAGGCGCTAAAGTGTCGGTGATTGACGCCGATCCTAATCATCCGATCGCTGCCTGGGGCAAAGGTGCAACGCTGCCCGACAATCTTTCGATCGTCGCCGATGTCGATGAAGATAATATCCTCGACCGGATCGAGGAAGTGGCCGCGCAAACGCCTTTCGTCATCGTCGATCTGGAAGGCACCGCCGCCAAGATCGTACTGTTGGCTGTCAGCCAAGCCGACTTGGTCATTATCCCGATGCAAGGGTCGCAACTCGATGCCGAGCAGGCAAGCCGCGCGATCCGGGTGCTCAAACAGCATGAGAAGATGACCGGACGGGCCGTACCCTATGGCGTGCTGCTTTCGCGGACCAGTCCCATCATCCGCACCCGCACGATGGGGCATATTCAGGACGGGCTGGTCGATGCCGGCGTGCCATTGTTCAAAACCCAGTTGCATGAGCGCGAAGCCTTCCGCGCGATCTTCTCCTTTCGGCAGACGCTGGAAAATCTCGATCCCAAGGATGTGTCCAATCTCGACAAGGCGATCGCCAATGCCGAACAATTTACGGTCGAGGTAATCGAGCGGTTGCGCGAAAAACGGGGTGCCGCTGTGCAAAAGGAGATGACGCAATGAGCCGGGCCAATCCTTTTGGCGATCTCGACGATTTCGCCCCGCAGGGCGAAACCCGCCCGGTTACCCCTGAAGCCATCGACCAGCTGGCGCAGGCCAGTGGCTTTCCAAGCCGCCAGGCGCAGGGGAAGGCACCGTCGGCGCAAGGATCACCGGCACCGCGTCGTCCCCGGCGGCATGTCACCGGACGCAATCGCCAGATCAATATCAAGGCGACCGAAGAAACGATCGACACCCTGTATCGCATCGCCGACGAACTTGGTCTCCCGCTGGGCGCGGTGCTGGAACAGGCGCTGGCAGCCCTGGAAAATCAGGTAAAATCATAAGCATGGCCGACTAGCCATCGGGGCGAGAGAATAGATATCTCATAGATACCAAAGGATATCCTTTGGTATCAAATAAGTGTGATCGTCATGCCCTAACGATCGCCTGCGGCCCCTCCCCTGCCCCGCTCTGAGAGCCTGCCGATCACTCACTTCCTTTCAACAGATGGCCTTTGAGCGAAGCACGTGAGAATGTGGAAAACCGCGATTATATCTTCGCTGGCATCCGCTCGACACAGCATTCAGCACGTCGATCTGTTATAGTATCATAAGGATATCCAAGATATCGGATAGCTATCCGATAATCCATAAGTCATCGACAGGCATGCCTGCGAGCCACTTCGATCACAGCCGAGCTGCATGGCCCCTGCAAATTCCCCATCTCGACGTCACACCAGCCATGCCATCACCGCTTCACGCGCCATCCAAGCCGCTTGCTCCTGTTGGGGAGCATTCGCGCCGCGTAGCGGTGCGTTCTGGCGATTGTTCTGGGTGCAAGGGGAGGCAGATTCGAAACCGGGTAGGTTATTTCCACAGATTCTTGGCGTGTTGGCCGGGCAGGCCAACTCCACATGCCTCTCTTATAGAGGACTCCAGTAGCGGTTGCGGATGGTTATGAGACTCTCGCTCCTGACTCTCGATCGCATCCCCCAGACGCGCCAATATCTTGGCGAGCGGGCCGGTCATCGTTGCACCAATCTGGTCCCGCAGCGATAGGCGCGCCAGCATCTGGTCAACATCCTCGATCCGGTCGGCTTCGCGTTGCAGCTGGTCGTCGGGCAGGGGGGCAGGGCGCATCCAGCGCGGCAGGTGATCCCGCACGATCCGGGGCAGGAAGGTGCGATAGACGTTGGATGTCTGCGCGTAACGCGGCCCAGCGCCTTCGGCCTCGACCCGCTTGAAGCGCCGCTGACGCACCAGAAAGCCGATGCCCTCCAATATGCGCAAGCCCCGCGCCACCGTTGCACGGCCCAGGCTGGTCGCCTCCGCCAGATAATCATAGCTGGGGAAGACACGCCCGCGGTTCAGCCGGGCCAGGGTCAGTATCTCCTCGAACACGCGCACGCTGGCGGCGGTCAGGGTGGTGAGCAGCTTCTCCGCCGGGGTCAACACCCGCCCGTTGCATCGCGCTTCGCTGCGCAGCTGGCGGCCCGCGTCCAATATGCGCCGCGCCGCACGCAGCAGGCGGTCCGTTTCGCCCTTGGCGGGCGCTGTGAAAAACACATGCTCGAACGTGCCTGCCTCGACACTGTCGCGCAGCACCGGCGCGCCGGTGGGATGCGGCGCGCCCGACCGGGCCTTGCGCTGCGATGATTGTCCAATCTTTACATGGGCCAGTGCGCCGACCAGCGCATCGCCCAGGGCAAGAGTCCCCATTCGTCCCTCCATGTGAAGGGCCGTCACCAGACAAAAAGAGAGCGTGGCGCGAAGCGCGCATCCTTGAAACGACGTTCTATATGGCGTAAGGGAGACGGGACTTGTGGTGCCCGGCTCGACGTTTGCAGACGTCGCTCCCTTATCCAACGGATGCCCGGCCTTCGTGCCGGGCGTTCTTTTATGCGGCCACAGCCACCCCTTCCTTCCAACCGAGCTGGCAATGCGCCAACGGCCCCATATTCGCAGCATATACTGCGGGGTGGAAGGTCTTACGGTTCGTGCTTTCGAGTAGGAAAGGCAAAAATCGTTCGTGCTTTCGAGTAAGAATTGCCCTTCAATTCGTGCTTTCGAGTAGGAATAGGCCGTTCCTATTCGTGCTTTCGAGTAGGAATAGGGCCAGAGCGCGAATCAAACGCGCTGGCCAGGGATCGAGCAAAGGGATCGGGGAGGGGACGCTCCGGCCTTGAACGACCGGAGCATCTGCATCAGGCTGGCGCAGCCTGATCGTCGCCATCCTGATCCTCCATTGCCAGCGGCGCGCGCCGGGTGATGATGACCCTGGCTTTCGCCGGTTTGCGCCCTGCCTTGCGGGGACCGTCCGCCTCGACCGCCGGCGCATCCTCGATCAGTTGGATATCATAGTCGGGGATGGTGTTGGCGGCGGCGATCTGTCGCATGGCGATGCGGAAATTGGACAGGGGGTTTTGAAAACCGATCTGCAATTTGAGCGTCTGCAGGTCCATCTCCAGCGGCTCGTCATCGACGCAGGTCGACCGCGCCACTTCATAGATCCGCCGTTCGATCGGTCCCAACTGAAAATAGGTGGAGGCATAGTCGAGCACCTGCCGATCGCGCAAAATGGCGCGAAACAGCCAATCGCACAGCCGCACTTTGACGGCTTTCAGCCGTTTTTCGCCCTTTCCCGACCGCGCATATTGCAGCCGCGCTTCGGACAGCCATGAGAAGAAGCCGTCCTCGCCCTCGCCCCCGGCCTCGATATTGGTCTTGATCTGCGTGCCCTGCAGCCGCTCCAGCGCATCGGCCAAACGGCCATAGGAGCGTGCGCTATGATTGGAGCCGGTGACGCTGAACAGATCGTGCGCGGTGAAGATGAAATCCTGCGACACCTGTTTGCCGGCATCCATCTTCAACGCCATCAGGCTGGCGATGTAGAGGACGATTTCCTTGTCATAGATGGTCGCGACCCCGCGCGCGCTCGGCCGCACCTCGATCGAGACGGTGGGCGTCGCATAGGCCAGCGGCTTCATCCAGGCGTTCTTGCTGAGCGCAAAGAAGGGAAAGGCCATCAGCGACCGCTCGCCGCGGATCTCGCCGGTCAGCGGGCTGTCGAGCCGGAACAGTTCGCCCTGCGGAGTGGCTGTCATGATCGTTTTGTCCCCGAAATCATGTCTGGGTAATTTCTACTCGAAAGCACGAATTTGAAGTCTGCCAAAGTTGTATGCCCTGACGAAGGTGACCAGCGCATCGAACATGTTGACAAAGGTCTGGACTTCCATCGTTTGTCTCCGTGTTACCGGGCTTCATCATGTGCGGGCGGCCATTGCCGCGCTGTATGGATCAGGACCAGAATCCACACCGTGTCGTCCGCCACCTCATAGACGAGGCGATAGCTGCGATGTGGGGTCAGTTCGCGCGTTCCCACAATTTCACCAACATGGCCGAGCATAGGGAAGTCGGCGAGCTGGGCAACGGCATCGCTGAACAGCCGATCCATTCGTATTGCAGCGGCAGGGTCGCGGGCTTCGAGATAATCCCAGATCGCGGTACGGTCCTGCTCAGCTTCCGGCGTCCAGTTGATATTCACGCCTGATCGGTAATCCGTGCGCGGCGCGCAGCAAAGTCAGCTTCCACGGCGTCATTAGAGCGGCCATGTCCATCATACATCGAGATGCGGGCTGCATCGACCTTGTGTTGGAGAAAGGCGGCATGTTTGCGCCGCTCCCGCTGCTGCTGGACGAAATCGCGCATCAATTCACGAACGACCTGCGAGGCTGGCCGATGGCTGGCCTCGGCTTCTGCCATGAACTCTGCCCGCAGGTCGGGTTCCAACTTCATTGTGAATATAGCGGCTTTCGACATGGCGTCCTCGTTGCGATACTAACAACGTATATACGCGCCGCTGCGTCAGAATACAATTCTCTGGAACGACCGACAATTAGCTCCTGCACTCAGCATATGTTTTTGAGGGCATCTTCAAGCGTGCAGCCCACCATCATGCTGACCCATCAGCCTTTGATAATATCCTTTATCAAAGGATGATGTGCTTATAGAATCCTAGTCATGGATTACCGCCTGAGAATGCTCCGATGACCAGCCTCGTCACGCTGCCGATGGCGCTGCCGATCATCGCCGATGCGCCGCAGCGGACCCGCACCCGCTTTCTGGAATTTTTCGCGGCCAATATTCGCAACGCCAACACGCGCCGGGCCTATGCGCGTGCCGCAAGCGACTGCCTGACCTGGTGTTTCGATCATGGCGTGCGTGATCTGACCGCCATCACGCCGATCCATGTCGCGGGCTGGATCGAGGAACTCGGACAATCGCTGTCGGCCCCCACGGTCAAACAGCGCCTGGCGGCGGTCCGGCATCTGTTCGACTGGCTGGTTATGGGCCAGATCCTGCCGTTCAATCCGGCGTCCAGCGTGCGCGGCCCGACTTACTCGTCGCGCAGCGGGCGAACCCCGGTGCTGGAGGTGGAGGAGGCGAGGGCGCTGCTCGATGCGATCGACGTGACGAGCCAGGCGGGCCTGCGCGACCGGGCGCTGATCGGCCTGATGATCTACAGCTTCGCGCGGGTGGGCGCGGCGCTGGCGATGAAGCGCGAGGATGTGTTCGTGCAGGGGCGGCGGCTATGGTTGCGCCTGCATGAGGGCATAGCGTGGAAGGTACGCCAGACAAGGCTAAGCGAGAACAGTGCAAGAACGGCGCTGTGATGGCGATCAACGGCGCAGGTCGATGATGCCCAGCTCTCGCCACATCCACGTAAAATCATAGGTGGCCATCGGATCACCAGCACCGGATTTTGCCGCGCCATTCTCTATATATTTGAGCCAGTCGGCCACTTTTGGTCGGCCTGCCTTCGTGCGGGCCAGAGCGCGTGGCGTCTTGTGCCCGAGGGCCGGCACCGCTTCATCAAGCGTTTTGGTATATTCGCGTGTCAGCATCTGATGAACGATGCGTTCGATTTCGTCCGGCGGGATATCGAGCGGCACTTCCTGCGGAGCGCGGGCGGCGTCATCGGCCATGAACTGGGCCAGAGTCCGGATTTCGGTCATAGGTGTGCTCACGCAATCACCAAGCCACTCGCTCATCTGCGCAATCGCCTGTTCAGCGCGGGCGGCGCTGTTGACCTCAACGATCAGTTTGCGTCCAGCCAACTCGACATTGGCAAAAACGGGTGTGCCGTCCTCCATGGTTGTCACAAAAGCCTGCCCGCCTTTGGTCGTTTCTGGTGTCCTCTTCTTCGTCACCGGTGCCAGCCAGTTCCAGAACGTGTCGCTCGCAGGTTCCAGCCATTGAGCCGCGTTCAGCCTGCGAACCACGCTTTTGCCGATCACGCCCTTTGCCAGCGGAAAAACGATACGGTGGAACACAAGGTCATCACCGTCCGCGTTGACCATATCCGGCGAGCTGGCGGGAATGGCCTTACCCAGACAGTCGAGCAGCCACATGTTCGTGAACATCGGCCCCGATGCCCGCAAGAGCGCGTCCTTGTCTAGGGGATCCAATCCGACAGTGCCCTGTGCATCGTCCACAAGTCGGGAAAGCGCGTCGATTACGCGCACGGCGCCATCTGCGCTGAACGGCAGGAGTGCCCCGGAAATGCCGTGCCGACCGTTCACGTCAACAATTCTTGCGGCGATTTTGTCCCAGTTGACGAGGGTCTGGGTCGCACCGTGTTCCCGCACCGTCACCGGGGCGACGTCGCGCAGCAGATCGCGCAAGGTCATCGATTGGCCGGGAACCACTTCGCTGACTTCATAGAGCGACATGACCGTATCGCGTAGTGCGCGCATATAGGCTTTGTTCGGCGCCTTTTCGTTCCAGCCCCGGCGCTTGAGATAGTCATCGACCAGATTGCCACCGTCAGGTTCCAGTTCCTGCGTCAGCAGATCTTCAAAGAAACAGCCCCATAGCGGCCCTTGCCAGTGATCACCGATGATTTCGAATATGGCGTCTGGCTCGAGTCCGGTTGCTTCGCACGCTGGGCCAAGATGCGCGGACAGCATTTCAGCCATCGCTTCATCCCATGGCGCCCGTTCCGCATATTTCATCAGGCCCGAAAGATCGTGAACCGATTTTGATCTGGACATTCAGGCGGGCCTTTCCACGCCAAGGCGGCGCATTTCTCGATATATGGTTGATCGGCCGATGCCGAGTTGCCGTGCCGCTTCTGTCGGCGAGATACTCGCTTCGACCAGTTTGATGGCAGCATGGACCTTGCTCATGTCGAGCGGCTGACGGCCAGGTAACTTGCCCCTGGCACGGGCGGCGGCGATGCCATCCTTGGTGCGTTCGGAAATCAGCCGCCGCTCGAAGTGGGCAATGGCCCCGAACACATGGAAGATGAGTTCGCCGGCGGCCGACGATGTGTCGATCTTTTCCTCAAGACTCAGGAGCGCGATACCTTGGCCGCGCAGCGCCTCGACCGTGGCGAGCAGTTCGGCCAGCGAACGCCCGAGCCGATCAAGGCGGACCACTGCCAGCGTGTCGCCCCTTCGGGCATAGGCGATCAGCTCGGCCAGACCCGGACGCTCCATGCTCTTGCCCGACATGACGTCGGTGAACACCTTGATGGCGCCGACCTTCTCCAGTCGCATGGTCTGGCCGGCCACGTCCTGGTCACCGGTGCTGACGCGGGCATAGCCTAATATCCCTCCCATCCTGTGCGTCTCCCAAACGGTCGTTCTGTGGACGCTCTGAACGGCGACCGCTTCGCCCCATCCATATCCGTCCACATACTATGTCTCTTTACTCGTCGCTGTCCATAGGCCCAGATGACCTTTTGTGGACGGGAATCGGCATGACGAAGCGCAAGCATCAGCTCCTGACCGAAAGCGAGCGCGCTCAGATCCTCGCTATCCCGACCGATCGCGACCATCTGGCCCGACTCTACACCTTCGAGCCTTCGGACATCGAGATCATCGGCGCACGACGGGAGCGACGGAACCAGTTGGGCGTAGCGCTGCAACTCGCGCTCTTACGGCACCCGGGTATCACACTGGCGCAGTTGATACAGGACAAGGGTGCTATACCTCATGATCTCGCCGTCTTCGTCGCGGAACAACTTGGTCTCCACGTAACCGACCTGGCCAATTATGCGGCGCGAGATCAGACGATGACGGACCATGCTCGCGAGCTGGCGATGCGAGCGGGTCTTCGCGGACCAACCCGCGTCGATATTCCCTTCATGATCGAAGCGGCCAGGAAAACGGCATGGGCGACCGACAAGGGGATGACGATCGCGAATGGTGTCGTCACCGCCCTTCGCGATGCCCGGATTCTGTTGCCGTCCATCTCCACCATCGAACGTGCCAGTATCGCTGGCCGCGCGCGTGCCCGCAAGCAGGCCGCCTACGCTCTAATCGCCGATCTCAGCGTCGAACAGGTCCATACCCTCGACCGGCTCTTTGACGACGCCGATGGCATGAGCCAGCTCGCTTCGCTCAAGACTATCCCCATCGCAGCCAAGCCCGATCACATCCGCCAGATTCTCGACCGCCTGCGGCAAGTGCGGAAGATCGGCATCTCTCCGGACGTGGCTGGCCGCATCCATGCGGACCGATTTCGGCAGTATGTCAGGGAAGGCCGCGCTTCGCCTGCCTATATGATCGAGCGATATATTCCCTCCCGGCGGCGCGCCACGCTGGTTGCGTTCCTGCTCGACCTCGAGGAACGACTGACCGACAACGCCCTGGAGATGGCGGACAAGCTGATCGGCAGCATCTTCACCCGCGCGAAGAACGCCCAGGCGCGCAGCTATGCCACCACGTCGAAGAATGTGGCG
>Ga0209231_1000865_pt1 | contig 13802 bp, 13 predicted proteins | sample Deesub45470m_DNA_FD_188086 | JGI IMG/M metagenome (GOLD analysis project Ga0209231, IMG submission 188086) | Deep subsurface microbial communities from North Pacific Ocean - 450_OLKR46/470m Metagenome (SPAdes) (version 2) | ecosystem: Environmental > Terrestrial > Deep subsurface > Unclassified ... | reverse complement strand
GGTTCAGAGCGTGATCAGGGTTAGAAGTTCCATGGGGTGGTCAATAATTGCGTGCGCGTTCCAGGTTTCGAGCACTGCATCGGCGCTGATGTAACCGTAGCGCGCGATGATGCCGCGCATGGCGGCGGCATTGGCGGCTTGCATGTCGCGCACATCGTCGCCCAGATAGAGGCAGTGCTCGGGCGCTATCCCGATGATGTCGCAGGCTCTGAGCATCGGTTCGGGATGAGGCTTCGCATTGTTGTAACTGTCGCCGCTGATCAGGCAGGCGGCGCGCTCAGCATAACCCAGTGCCTGCATCAGGGGGAGGGTGTAGCTATGCGGCTTGTTGGTGATGATGCCCCACTTGATGCCGCGATGCTCCAGTTCGGCAATCAGCTCGGCCATGCCGTCAAACAGCTGTGTATGCACGCAGATATTGTGCTCGTAGTGTTTGAGCAGGATGTCGCGCAGGGCGTTGTAATCAGGCGCATCCGGCTCGATGCCGAAGCCGATTTTGAGCAGGCCGCGCGAGCCGTGCGAGGCCTGCGGGCGGATAGTCGCCAGGGGAAGAGGCGGCAGTTGACATGCGGCGCGCGCGTGATTGAGTGCGGCTGCGAGGTCGGGGGCCGTGTCGGCGAAGGTGCCGTCCAGATCGAACAGAACAGCTTTAATGCGGCCCTCTCCCGCGCTGATTGGCTCCCCTCCCACGTATTCGGGGGAGGGGGTGGAGGAGAGGGAATTAATCAAGGCGGCAGGCGATCATGTAATTCACGCTGGTGTCCTTGCCCAGTGAATAAATCTTGCTGAGCGGGTTGTAGCTCATGCCGGTCAGGTCGGTCACACTCAGCCCGGCATTGCGGCAGGATTGGGCCAGCTCGGAGGGTTTGATGAATTTGGCGTAGTCATGCGTGCCGCGCGGCAGCATGTTCAACACATATTCCGCACCGATCACGGCGAACAAGTAGGATTTGGGGTTGCGGTTGAGCGTGGATAAAAACACCCAGCCGCCCGGTTTGACCAGTTTTGCGCAGGCCGCAATCACGCTGTCCGGGTTCGGCACGTGTTCGAGCATTTCCAGGCAGGTGACGATGTCAAAGGTGCCGGGGCATTCGGCTGCCATGTCTTCTACGGCGATTTTGCGATAATCGACCTGTTTGCCGCTCTCCAGCAGGTGCAGTCTGGCAACTTGCAGGGCTTTGTCGGATAAATCGATGCCTGTGACCTTTGCATTCAGTCCGGCCATGCTTTCCGACAGGATGCCACCGCCACAGCCGACATCCAGGACGGTTTTTCCCGCGAGTCCGGCAAAACGATCGATATAGTTCAGGCGCAGCGGGTTGATTTCGTGCAGGGGCTTGAATTCGCTGTGCGGGTCCCACCATTTGTGGGCCAGTTGGGAGAATTTTTCGATTTCGACGGGGTCAGCGTTGCTCATGGCGGGCGTGTGGTTTGATGGACAGGTCGCGACTCTAGCAAAACTTGTTACCGTAGCCAACTATTCCGGTGCCGGTTCAGGTTTTCCTGTGACTGCGGAGGCCGGGTTCCGGGCAATGACTGGCTTGAAAATGCCAGCTTGTGGTAAACTCGCACGCTGTTTTTTTGAGCCACCCAACACACAATACCCATGGAACAATTCGCTAAAGAAACCCTGCCGGTCAGCCTTGAAGAAGAAATGCGCAAGTCCTATCTGGACTATGCGATGAGTGTGATTGTAGGACGCGCGCTGCCGGATGTGCGCGACGGCCTGAAGCCGGTACACCGCCGAGTGCTGTTTGCGATGCACGAACTGTCGAATGACTGGAATCGCGCTTACAAGAAATCGGCGCGTATCGTCGGTGACGTAATCGGTAAGTATCACCCGCATGGCGACACCGCCGTGTATGACACCATCGTTCGTATGGCACAGCCGTTTTCGCTGCGTTATATGCTGGTGGACGGGCAGGGTAACTTCGGTTCGGTGGACGGCGATAATGCGGCGGCGATGCGTTATACCGAAATCCGTATGTCCAAGATTGCGCATGAGCTGCTCTCCGATCTGGACAAGGAAACAGTGGATTTCGGTCCTAACTATGACGGATCCGAACATGAGCCGCTGGTGTTGCCCGCGCGTTTCCCGAATCTGCTGGTGAACGGATCTTCCGGTATCGCGGTCGGCATGGCGACCAACATTCCGCCGCACAATATGTCTGAGGTGATCGACGCCTGTCTGGCGCTGCTGAAGAATCCGGACATGGACATCGAGGAGCTGATTGACTATGTGCCGGCGCCCGACTTTCCGACAGCCGGTTTTATCTATGGCCTGGCGGGGGTAAGGGACGGTTACCGTACCGGCCGTGGCCGGGTGGTCATGCGCGCGCGCTGTCATTTCGAGGATATCGGCAAGGAACGCCAGGCCATCATCATCGACGAGCTGCCGTACCAGGTGAATAAGGCCAATCTGCTGATGAAGATAGGCGAGATGGTGCGCGAAAAACGTCTGGAAGGCATCTCGGAAATTCGCGACGAATCGGATAAGTCAGGGATGCGTGCGGTGATCGAGCTGAAGCGCGGCGAGAATGCCGACGTGCTGCTCAATCGCCTGTACAAAGACACCCAGATGCAGGACAGCTTCGGTATCAACATGGTCGCCATCGTGGATGGTCAGCCCAGGTTGCTCAACCTCAAGCAGGTGATGGATGCATTCCTGCGTCATCGTCGCGAAGTCGTCACGCGCCGCACCCTGTTTGAATTGCGCAAGGCGCGCGAACGCGGCCATGTGCTGGAAGGTCTGGCTGTTGCGCTGTCCAATGTGGACGATATCATCGCCATGATCAAGGCTGCGCCCTCCCCCGCTGATGCCAAGCGTGAACTGATGGCACGCAGCTGGCGTTCTTCGCTGGTGGAAGATATGTTGAGCCGCGTCAGCGATGCATCTCGTCCGGACGGACTGGCGCCTCAGTTCGGCCTGGTGAGCAAGGATGGCGCACGCTGGTACTACCTTTCCGACGCGCAGGCGCAGGCTATTCTGGAGTTGCGTCTGCAACGTCTGACCGGCATGGAACAGGACAAAATCATCGGCGAATACCGTGATGTGATGGACAAGATTACCGATCTGCTCGATATCCTGGCCAAGCCGGAACGCGTCACCGCGATCATCGGCGATGAACTGGTCGCCGTGAAAGCGCAGTTCGGCGACAAGCGTCGCAGCGAGATCGTCACACATACTCAGGACATGAGCATGGAAGACCTGATCCCGCCGGAGGACGTGGTGGTTACCCTGTCGCACGGCGGTTATATCAAGGCGCAGAAGATGGATGAGTACCGCGCGCAGAAGCGCGGCGGGCGCGGCAAGCAGGCTACCACCAACAAGGAAGATGATTTCATTGATAACCTGTTCGTCGCCAACACGCACAATTTCATCCTGTGCTTCTCCAACCGCGGCCGTGTTTACTGGCTCAAAGTCTATGAAGTGCCGCAAGGCAGCCGCACGGCGCGCGGCAAGCCTATCGTGAATCTGCTGCCGCTGGAAGAGGGCGAGAAGATCAACGCAATCCTGCCGGTGACCGAATTCGTCGAAGACAAATATGTATTTTTCGCCACGTCCAACGGCACGGTGAAAAAGACCGCGCTGAACGATTTCTCCCGTCCGATGAAGCGCGGCATCATCGCGATCAATCTGGATGAAGACGATTATCTGATCGGCGTGGCGATTACCGACGGTCAGCACGATGTGATGCTGTTCTCGAACGGCGGCAAGGCAGTGCGTTTCGATGAGAACGATGTGCGTGCGACCGGTCGCGCCTCACGGGGCGTGCGCGGCATGAAGCTGGCCGCCAAACAGCATGTCATCTCTCTGCTGGTGGCCGAGAACGAGCAGCAAAGCGTGTTGACCGCGACTGAAAATGGTTTCGGCAAGCGCAGTCCGATCACGGAATACACCCGACACGGTCGCGGCACGCAAGGCATGATTGCGATTCAGACTTCAGCTCGCAACGGCAAGGTGGTGGCGGCGACGCTGGTGAATGCCGATGACGAGATCATGCTGATCGGTACCAGCGGCGTGCTGATCCGCACGCGCGTCAGAGAGATACGTCAGATGGGCCGTACCACTCAGGGCGTTACCCTGATGAATATGGAGAAGGGCGAGAAACTGGCCGGACTGAGTCGCCTTGTCGAACCGGAAGATGAGCAGGAAGGGCAGGAAGGGCAGGAAGGGCAGGACTAAGGACTGAGGACTGAGGACTAAGGACTGAGGACTGAGGACTGAGGACTGAGGACTGAGGACTGAGGACTGAGTGAAAGCGGCGCACTGGTTTTCTCGCTCCTTCGCGCAACAACTTGGGGCATAGCCCCTTAGTTGTGCGGAGAAGACCCTTGCGGTCTCGAACCTCGATCCTATTTTTTTACTGAAACTTTGGGAGTGGCAATGACTATCTACAACTTTAGCGCGGGTCCGGCAGTATTGCCGAAAGAAGTGTTGCAGCAGGCGCAGGCGGAGATGCTGGACTGGCATGGCAGCGGCATGTCGGTGATGGAAATGTCGCATCGCGGCAAGGAATTCATGGGGATAGCGGCACAGGCCGAAGCCGATCTGCGCGAATTGATGGGCATTCCGGCCAATTATAAGGTGCTGTTTCTGCAAGGCGGCGCCAGTTCACAGTTCGCGATGATTCCGATGAATCTGCTGCGCGGCAAGACGTCGGCTGATTACCTCAACACCGGCGAATGGTCGAAGAAGGCGATTTCTGAAGCGAAGAAATTCGCCAGCGTGAATGTCGTTGCCAGCAGCGCGGACAGGAATTTTTCCTATGTGCCTGATCTTGCCTCATGGAAGTGCGACCCGGATGCGGCTTATCTGCATTTTACCCCCAACGAAACCATAGGCGGCGTCGAGTTCAACTGGCTGCCGGAGGCTGGCGACGTACCGCTGGTGGCGGATATGTCCTCTACTATTCTGTCGCGTCCGATCGACGTGTCCAAATATGGCCTGATCTACGCGGGTGCACAGAAAAATATCGGCCCGGCCGGTTTGACCATCGTCATCGTGCGCGAGGATCTGATCGGACAGGTGGTCGCGGGTACGCCGACCATGCTGGACTATAAGACGCACGCCGACAACGATTCCATGTACAACACGCCGCCGACCTATGGCATCTACATCGCCGGTCTGGTGTTCCAGATGCTCAAGCGCAATGGCGGAATCGCCGCGATGGAACAGGCTAATATCGCCAAGGCCAATCTGCTGTATGCGGCCATCGATGCCAGCAATGGTTTCTATAACTGCCCGGTCGCAACCGACAACCGCTCGCGCATGAACGTGCCGTTTACCCTGAAGGATGCAGCGCTGGACGGCGCTTTCATCAAGCAGGCCGATGCGCGCGGTCTGTTGCAACTCAAGGGCCATCGTTCGGTAGGCGGTATGCGCGCCTCGATCTACAACGCCATGCCGCTGGCAGGTGTGCAGGCGCTGGTGGAATTCATGAACGAGTTCGCACAAGGCAACGGCTGAATTGGGCAGGATGCGGCGTATTTGAGCCGCATCCAAATTGTATTGCGTTAAATCAAGATCATAACAGGTGAAAAAATGGCTGATCCCTACCGTATCCTCACCCTGAACAAGATTTCCGCTTCAGGATTGAAACGTTTTCCCCCTGCCGACTACAAGGTGGGCACTGATGTCGCCGATCCTGATGCGATTCTGGTGCGCTCGCAAGTCATGCACGACATGGTGATACCCGGCAGCGTGAAGGCGATTGCGCGCGCGGGTGCGGGAACCAACAATGTGCCCGTCGCCAAAATGACGGCGCGCGGTATACCGGTGTTCAATGCGGCGGGTGCCAATGCCAATGCGGTCAAGGAACTGGTGATCGCCGGCATGTTGCTGGCGTCACGCAACATCGTGCCTGCGCTGCAATTTGTCGCCGGCTTGCAGGGCGATGACGCGACGCTGCACAAACTGGTGGAAGACGGCAAAAAGCATTATGCCGGCATCGAATTGCGCGGGCGCACGCTGGGTGTCGTGGGTCTCGGTGCGATCGGTCGTCTGGTGGCCGATGCCGCGCTGAGTCTGGGGATGCGCGTCTATGGTTATGATCCTGAGATTACCGTCGAAGGCGCGTGGAGTCTGTCTTCACAGGTAAAGAAGGCGCAAAGCATCGAAGATCTGCTCAAAAACAGCGACTTTGTCACGCTGCATGTGCCCTTGCTGGACGCGACGCGCAGCCTGATCAACGAGGCGCGGGTAAAGGCGATGAAGTCGGGCGCCGTGCTGCTGAACTTTTCGCGCGATGCGATTGTGGACAGCGATGCGGTTCTGGCCGGTCTGGCGCACAAACGCCTGCGCAGCTATATCTGTGATTTCCCCGCGCAGAAATTACAAAACGAGGTCGGGGTGCTGACGCTGCCGCATCTGGGTGCTTCTACCGAGGAGGCCGAGGAAAATTGTGCCGTGATGGTGGTGGATCAGGTGCGCGAGTATCTGGAACACGGCAATATCACCAATACGGTGAATTTCCCGACGCTGGTGATGCCGCGCGAGTCGGCACACCGTCTGGCGGTTGCCAATGCCAACGTGCCGAACATGCTGGGGCAGATTTCCACTACGCTGGCGCAGGCGGGTATCAATATCCACACCATGATAAACAAGTCGCGCGGTGAAATGGCATATACGCTGGTCGATACCGACTCGCCTGTCACCGCCGAATTGATTGCGCACCTCGCTGCCATCCCTGGCGTGCTGATGGTGCGCAATCTGCCTTTGCCGGAAACGCCATGAGTGAACAACTGATCCGGTACCGCGAGCAGATAAATCAGCTGGATGATGAACTGCTTAGTCTGGTTAATCAGCGGGCCGCCCTGGCGCAACAGATCGGACATCTCAAGGAAGATGGAGTGGTGCTGCGCCCCGAGCGCGAGGCGCAAGTGTTGCGCCGTCTGCAAGCTGCCAATCCCGGGCCGTTGAGCAATGCGGCTGTTGCAGCCCTGTTTACCGAGGTGATGTCGAATTGTCGTGCGCTGGAGGCGCCGATGACGGTGGCTTATCTCGGGCCGGAAGGCACGTTTACCGAGGCGGCCGCACTCAAGCGTTTCGGCACGGCGGTGCAGGGTCAGTCGTGCGCGACCATAGACGATGTGTTCCGTGCGGTGGAAAGCGGTGCGGCTCAATACGGTGTGGTGCCGGTGGAGAATTCTACCGAGGGCGCTATCGGACGCACGCTGGATTTGTTTTTGCAGAGCGGACTGCAAATCTGCGGTGAAGTGATGCTGGCGATACATCAATGCCTGCTGGCTCGGCAGTGTGAGACAGCCGAAATTCAGACGGTGTATTCGCATCCGCAGTCTCTGGGCCAGTGTCAGGGTTGGCTGAACGTGAATCTGCCGCATGCGGCACGCATCCCGGTGGCTAGCAATGCAGAGGCCGCAAGGCTGGCTGCGGAACAGCCGAACAGCGCCGCGATTGCGGGTAGTCAGGCTGCGCTGCATTTTAAATTGCAGGTATGTGTGGAAAATATCGAGGACGATGCCAGGAACAGCACGCGCTTCCTGGTGCTGGGTAATCAGCAGGTTGCACCGTCCGGTCGTGACAAGACTTCGCTGATTCTGTCCGCGGTGAATCGTCCCGGTGCCGTGCATGATTTGCTGGTTCCGCTGGCGAAGCATTCAGTCAGCATGACCAAATTCGAGTCGCGCCCGTCGCGTTCCGGCGTGTGGGAATATGTATTTTACGTGGATATTGAAGGACATCAGGCGGACGGTAAAGTGGCTGCCGCGCTGGCTGAACTCAGGCAATCTGCGGCTTTCATAAAAATTTTGGGTTCGTATCCGGTCGCAGTGTAAGCGACCATTCAGGAGTTTAAAGCATGGCAATAAAACAATTGGCTTGGGAAGTGGATTTCCTGAAGGATAACCCGGCTTTTCAGTGCGACAACTATGGCGTCCCTCCCGATGCGCGCCACATTAGCTATCCCATCCGCATGGTGAGATACTGGTTTATCTATCATTTTTTGCGTGAAGAAGCGCTGCGCCGCGGTGCGCTGAATGTCTGCGAGATCGGCGTGGATATCGGCCAGATGCTGGGTTTTTTGAGGGCGTCCGAAGCGCTGGGCGGCGGCAAGGTCGAGCTGGCCAGCTGGGATGCGGTGGATGCGTTGATACGCGAGGATATACTCAGGCGCGTTGGTTACAACGAGTTTTATCAGGTCGATCTGGAAAGCGCCGAATTTGCCCTGAGCGACGACAAGCAATACGACGTGATGATTCTGTTGCATGTGCTGGAACACTTGTTCAAGCCGGAGGAGCTGGTTGCGAAGATCGTGCCGCATCTCAAGCCGGGCGGTATGCTGATCGGCGGCTTGCCGTCTACGCCGCAGTCCTTTGCACAGGCGCGCGAAGACAAGATACGTGCGACCGCGCGCAAGTACGGTCACGTCAGCGTGTTTTCACCCGAACGCGTGCGTGAGATGGCACAGGCGAACGGACTGGAAGTGGAATTCCTGAGCGGCGCGTTCTTCATGCGCAAGAAGGGCTTCTTCCTGGAAAATTACCGCTGGTGGCTGCGCTTCAATCTGTGGTTCGGCGCAAAATTCCCCGGCTGGCCAGGGGAGACGTACTGGATTTTGCGTAAACCGGCGTAGAGAATCGCTGATTTAATGTTTCCCGTGTTTTTCGTGGATGGTATTTGTCTTGTGGATTCATGGTAAGGCTAAAATTGAGCGGAAGAAGAAAACATGAATAATTGTGTGGAAGCATTGATTGATCAGGCTAGATGCATGACTCAGGAAGAGCGCGTCACGGCACTCGATGCCTTGCAGGAACTTGTTGCGCCACCCAATGCAGCTTGGCAACAAACATGGGCGATAGAGGCTTCTGATCGGATTGCAGCCTACGAGCGCAACGAAATCGAAGCGGAAGATTTTGATTCGGTTATGGAGCGACTGCGCGGGGAGTTTCTCAATAAATGAGAGTGCGGTTGTTAAAAGTCGCGAGTGAGGAGTTAAGCGAGGCGTTGTCTTGGTATGCCGAGCGTGGTCAGCGTGTCGCCGAAGAATTATGGCTACGCGTTCATGATGCGCGCTGATCAATTCTGTTGTATCCGTTAGCTTCACCGTTGATCGAGCGAAGAGTGCGGCGTTTTATTTTGTCAGGTTTCCCATATGATCTGGTTTATGTTGTACTTGATGACGAAATAGTCATCGTAGCTTTCGCCCATCACAGCCGGCAACCACGTTATTGGAAGTCGCGCTTGCAAGGTTAAGCGGTTTGATTTTTTGTGTTACCCCTTATTTTTATGTATACATTGCTAATGATACTTTTAAATGAATTATTCTGAACTAGCACCAAGTTATATACGCGCGATCGCGCCTTACCAGCCCGGCAAACCGATCTCCGAACTGGAACGTGAGCTGGGCGTCACGAATATCGTCAAGCTGGCTTCGAACGAGAATCCGCTGGGCGCGAGCCCCATGGCGGTTGCCGCCGCGCGGGCTGCGCTGGACGAGATCAGCCTGTATCCTGACGGCAACGGTTATGCACTGAAGGAGGCGCTGGTGCAGCGTTACGGCGTCTCGCACAGTCAACTGGTGTTGGGCAATGGTTCAAACGATCTGCTGGAACTTACGGCGCGCGCCTTTTTGACCGTAGGCGACAAGGTGGTGTATTCCGATCACTCGTTTGCGGTCTATCCTCTGGCGACTCAGGCGGCAGGCGCTATCGGCATCAGTGTCGCCGCACGGGAGTATGGACATGATCTGGACGCGATGCGTCTGGCTGCGGTGGAGCAGGGCGCGAAGCTGATTTTTATCGCCAATCCGAATAATCCGACCGGGACTTTCCTGCCAGGCGATGTGCTGCATGCTTTTCTGCGCGCCTTGCCCGGGAATATACTGGTGGTGCTGGACGAAGCCTATAACGAATATTTGCCCGAAAACTGTCGTTACGACAGCGTAAGCTGGCTGGAAGAGTTTCCTAATCTTCTGATTTCACGCACTTTTTCAAAGGCTTATGGCCTTGCCTCGCTGCGTGTCGGTTATGCGCTGGGGGACCCGCAGGTGATGGACATGCTGGGCCGGGTGCGTCAACCCTTTAACGTGAACAGCATGGCGCAAGCCGCCGCACTGGCTGCGTTGCAGGATAACGAATTCGTACGCTACACCTTTGAATTGAATTTGCGCGGCATGGCGCAGCTGACAGAAGGTTTGAGCGCTTTGGGGCTGAAGTACATTCCTTCCTTCGGCAATTTTGTCAGCTTTCATGTAACGAATGCAGCCTGGATTTACCGCCGCTTGCTGGAATCAGGCGTGATTGTCCGTCCTGTAGGCAATTACGCCATGCCGGACTATTTGCGTGTGAGCATAGGTCTGGAAACACAGAATCAGAAATTTTTATCTGCATTGAAGCAGATACTCGGAGAAACAGCATGATCATAGTAATGGGTAGAGATGTCACCGACGAACAAATCGGCACGGTGGTTAAACGGCTTGAAGTGGCGGGTCTGAAGGCCAATATTTCGCGCGGTATCGAGCGCACGGTAATCGGTGCGATCGGCGATGAACGCCAGTTGAGCGAGGAAATGTTCACCCCTTTGCCGGGCGTTGAATCGGCAATGCACGTCACCAAGCAATACAAGATCGTTTCGCGCGAATCGCATCGCGATAATACCGTGATCGATATCGGCGGCATCCAGTTGGGCGGCAATCAGATACAGGTGATCGCCGGCCCCTGCTCGGTGGAGACCCAGGAGCAGATGGATCTGTCGGCAAAATTTGTGGCCGAAGCCGGTTGCCGCCTGATGCGCGGCGGGGCATTCAAGCCGCGCACCAGCCCTTATGCGTTTCAGGGGCACGGCGCCGAAGGGCTGGACATGTTCCGCAAGGCAGCCAGTCAATATAAATTGCCCATCGTCACCGAGCTGATGGACGCGCGTCAACTGGATACCTTTATGGAATACGATGTGGATGTGATCCAGATCGGTACGCGCAACATGCAGAACTTCGATCTGCTCAAGGAAGTCGGGCGCATCAACAAGCCGGTGATTCTGAAGCGCGGCATGTCGGCCACGATCAGCGAATGGCTGATGGCGGCGGAATACATCGCGGCGGGCGGCAACCACAACATCATCTTCTGTGAACGCGGTATCCGCACCTTCGAGACCTACTACCGCAACGTTCTGGACGTGACCGCGATTCCGGTGCTGAAGAAGGAAACGCATCTGCCGGTAATCGTTGATCCTTCGCACGCGGGCGGCAAGGCGTGGATGGTGGCGGCTCTGTCGCAAGCGGCGGTCGCCGCAGGCGCCGACGGTTTGCTGGTCGAGATGCACCCCAGCCCCTGCGATGCGTGGTGTGATGCCGATCAGGCGCTGACCCCACAGGAACTGAAAAAATTGATGGGTACGCTGGGCGCGATTGCCGGTGCAATCGGACGCACGCTTTGAGCGGGCTATTCAGCTGTTAACCTGACGGAGCCTTGAAATGCGCACGGCACTCAAATTATTGCTCGTATTGCTTGCAGTCAGTATTTCTCCACCCGTGTCAGCCATGTCACTGGGGGACGGGAAAATACGCAGCCATATAGGCGAACCGTTTCTGGCTCATATCGCCCTGTCGGGCAGTTACAGCAGGGATGTCAGGTTTTCTCAGCTTAACATCGCCGAATGTCGTTCATCCATCATTGCGATGACCGAGAATGGATGCGATTCGCTTTATCAGGGACGCTTGAGCTTTATTGTCGAGCAAGGGCCGGATAATCAGTACTTTTTACGCGTGACGGGTGAACGCAGCGATGAAATGTTTTATCGCGTCATCATCAAGTCTGAGACTGAGGATGGCGGAACCGCTTTCAATGCATTCGTATTTCTGCCCGAATTCAAGGTGAATCCCGAGAGCGTGCCCGTTGTTTCAGGTGACGTTGAAGCACTGCCTGCAATAGCCGCGCCGGAAAGCGTCGCAACCAAAAAGCGTGTGGTGCCAGCAAGGGCGGCGTTGCCTGATGAAAGAAAACCAGAACAAAAGCGTAAGGTCAGCACGCAGCCGGTAGCGGTGGTGCCCGCTGCGGAGAAGGCGGCTGAGTCTCGATTGCAGATCAAGAAACACGGCGAATATGCGGACGATATTTATGCGCTTGAAAAGGAAAATATCAAGATCGAACAGCAGATCGTTCTCCTTGAAAAACATATCAGCCTGCTCAAGGAAGTCATCAGGCTGAAGAGCGAAGTTGGCACCTCAGCGGTCGTAGACGCGGGCGTCACCGGGCTTGCGGCAAGCGCGCCTGTCTCTGTAACGGCTCCGCTAGCGCCCACACCGGTCACGGCGGGGCAGAACCTGTTGACGTGGTTGTTGCTGGCCGTAGTTCTGGTGCTCGCGGCGCTGCTGGGGTGGATGTACAGAAAACTGTATCGCCTGAAACTTACTTCTGTTGGCCCGGAAAAGGCCGTGCCGCCGCATTTGACATCGGATGCGAGGACGTCGCTGGATTTGACGGGTGCCTTCATTAAGCCCAAGTGGTGATAATACGCACACCTTTGACGCCGTTTCCGGAATGACGCGAATGGCTGTGTCGTTTTTTACCCGTTTCCACTGTGATTATGAAATTGAATAAAGTTGTCATCTTCGGCGTCGGCCTGATCGGTGGTTCCTTCGCGCTGGCATTGCGCCGCGCGCATGCCGTCGCCGAGGTGGTGGGCTTCGGGCGCAGCATGGCGACGCTGGAGCAGGCGCAACAGCTCGGCATCATAGACCGCATCGGTCATGATGTGGCTGCTGAAGTGAATGATGCCGATCTGGTATTGCTGGCGACGCCCGTCGGGCAAATGGCGGAGTTGATGGCGCGTATGGCGCCGCATCTGGGGCCGCATACCCTGCTCACCGACGGCGGGAGCACCAAGAGCGATGTGGTGGCCGCCGCCTACGCGAATCTGGGTGACAAGGCGGCACAATTCGTCCCCGCGCACCCGATTGCCGGGGCCGAGCAAAGCGGCGCAGCCGCTGCACTCGCCGATTTGTATAGCGGTAAAAAAGTGGTGCTGACCCCGCTGCCGGAAAACTCGTCTGATTCAATCCATCGCGTGCGTCGCGCGTGGGAACTCTGCGGGGCGGTGGTCAGTGAACTGACCGCAGCGCAACACGACGAGGTGTTTGCTGCGGTGAGTCACCTTCCGCATCTGTTGTCATTTGCGCTGGTGCATGATCTGGCACGGCGCGATAACCGCGATGTGCTGTTGTCCTTTGCTGCCAGCGGTTTCAGGGACTTCACCCGCATCGCCGCCAGTTCTCCGGAAATGTGGCGCGACATCTGTCTGGCAAACCGCGATGCGTTGCTGGACGAACTGGGTGGCTATATGCAGGAACTCGAAATCATCCATCAGGCGCTGGACGAGGGGGACGCGGACAAGCTGCAGGAAATCTTTAGCCTGGCGCGCGACGTGCGCAGTGTTTGGACACCGCAATGAAACCGTTTTCTCCTGGCGTTTGGCAATGACGCTCTCTAGAAAGATATTACATGAATCACCCTGAATTTATTGAACTGCCCCCCTTGTTGAGCGCGCGTGGCACGGTAGTGCTGCCCGGATCGAAAAGCATATCCAATCGCGTGCTGCTGCTGGCCGCGCTGTCGGAAGGTACGAACATCGTTCGCGATCTGCTGCGCTCGGATGATACCGACCGCATGCTGGACGGCTTGCAAACGCTGGGTGTCAAGATTGAGTCGTTGGGCGGGAATGCCTATAACGTGACGGGCTGCGGCGGGAAATTTCCGGTCAAACAAGCCGAACTGTTTCTGGGCAATGCCGGTACGGCATTTCGTCCATTGACGGCGGTGCTGGCGCTGGCAGGTGGAGATTACACCCC
>Ga0209231_1000864_pt1 | contig 13811 bp, 11 predicted proteins | sample Deesub45470m_DNA_FD_188086 | JGI IMG/M metagenome (GOLD analysis project Ga0209231, IMG submission 188086) | Deep subsurface microbial communities from North Pacific Ocean - 450_OLKR46/470m Metagenome (SPAdes) (version 2) | ecosystem: Environmental > Terrestrial > Deep subsurface > Unclassified ... | reverse complement strand
CTGCTTTTCGGTCAACTGGCGGGCGGCAGCGCTCTCCTCGGTGATGGTCTGCAGCAGAATCTGGCGCAGGTCGGCCGGGAGTTTGTCGAGCCAATCCTTGTTGATCAGGTGGATGTAGAGCCCCTGAGCGTAGTCGAGCTCGGTGTAGTAGCGGGCGACGGTAAATTTTTTCGAAATATTGCAGACGATCGGCGTGTGATCGAGGCCGTTGATGACGCCGGTCTGCAGCGCCTGCGGCACATCGGGCCAGGGCATAACGGTGAACTTCAGGTCCCAGGCTTTATACAGATCGGTATTAACCGGTGCTTCGGCGATGCGAAAGTTGATCTTCTTTGCATCGGCCAGGTTGCGCACCGGTTCAGTCGTCGCCCAACCGTAGCTGCCATAACCGGTGAAATCGGCAACTTCAATCCCTTGCGCTTCGGCGCCGGTGCGAAACGGCTCCCAGAGTTCCGGTGTGTTGCGGAAACTGTCCAGTTTGGCGAAGGTGTCGACCACGTAGGGGAGGTTGACGATCCCCAGTCGCGGCGCAACATTGGCCGCCGCCACCGATGAGCTCATCATCCCCTGTATCGCTCCGAGCTTGAGCTTGCTGATCACGTCCTTCTCGCCGCCGAGTTGTGACAGGGGGCGAAATTCAACATAAAGCCGGCCGTTCGATTTTGCCCAGACCGCATCGCGAATCTTGTAGCCGACGGCCACCCCCTCGATGGCCGGATGACCGACGCAGGAGAGAATGTAAGTGTACTCAGCTTTTGACGGATCAAAGGCCGGTTGCCAGGCGGCGAGCGGATCGGTTTTTGCCGGAGTGGCGGCCGGAGCCGTTGCGGGCGTCGTCGTCGCGGGCGTTGGGGTTTCGTTCTTGCAGCCACTGATGCCAAGGGTCAACAGGCAGAAGCCAAGGGTGAACAGGCGGGTACGCAGGGTCATGGGTTCCTCCAGAGTGAATAAATTATTGGTATAGCGAAACAGGGGTCAGCATAGGGGCGGGTGGCGCGGCGGTCAAGTGAAATGTGGCGGTGTTAATCTGCTGGTAAGATTTGGCAATGTTAGATAAGTTATGCATGTTGTTGCGGCTTGACCAGTCGACACAAGCGCGCTAATTCTGGTCAATGGTATGTGCTGCGCTTTGCAGCGGAATCAGTCCGAGACTTGCAATCTTGGAAGCCCGACCCAACAAGCTCAAGTTGCAGTGTCTGGATCACTGTGGGTGAGTGCCAGAATGCAGGCCTGCAAGGATCAATTAATGGTGGCGCCAGATTCTTAAAAGTCAGGCATTGTGAGACTCGGTCGTTTTGCCCATTTTGATCCGTTTATTAGAAATAGAGCAACTTGTGGGACACTTTGGAATTTGACGATCTAAAGTTATTCCGCTACATTACGAGTGTCTTATTTATGTAGGTATATGGGAATCCGATGCCGGAGGGGGCTGGCAGGATTGATCAAAGCCACTCTGAACGCAGGGTGGTGTTTTTGTATTGGACCAACAATGAATAAAAAAACAAAAATGTGAAACAGCTCGCAGGGATGCTTTAATTGCAAAAATTAGATTTCTTCTGTTCTACCGATTATCGTGGCGTGTACGCTTTTTTCAATGTTCAATCGGAGAGCCCTATGCTTGAACTAATTACACCTGCTTCCTATTGGATACTAAGTATCCTAGGATCTTGTCCCGATTTAGTAGACACGAACTAACTTCTGTATTTTACCCTCAAATTCCACCGGCGTCATGTAATCCAGCGACGAGTGGAGTCTTCTATTGTTATAGAACGGAATATAGCCCCTAACAAATCCTGCTAAGGATCGACCGTTTTTGAACGTTGTTCCATGAACGCCATCGGACTTCATTGAATGAAAAAATGATTCCATATGGGCGTTATCAATCATTTTGGCACTTGGCCGGTTCATGCTCTGGATACATCCGATATCATCCAGCTTGCCGCGAAAATCCCAAGCGCCGAACTCGCTGCCACGATCTGAGTGAAAGACCAGACCGCGCTTTGGCTTGCGGACTGTAACGGCCAGGCTGAATGCTGCCATGGTCAACTCAGAGTTCTTGTGTCGGCCAAGCTTCCAGCCAATGATGCGCCGGGAAAATTTGTCCATTACAACAGCCAGATACCGCCAGCGACCCGCCACCCTCAAATAGGTAATGTCCCCGACCCAGACCTGATTCGGCTTGTTAACCTCAACCTTCCGGCTGTGGTTGGGAATACCAGTGAAATATTTGTGCAGCTTGGCTTTTTTCCAGTACAGCCTGGCGCTACGCCCTTTGAGTCCTTGGGTCCGCATCAGGCGAATCACGCGTTTACGGCCGATATAGATGCCTTCCTTGCGCAAGGCCCGATGCACACGTGGGCTGCCGTAGGTACCGCGACTCTCCTTATGGATTACGGCGATCCGTTTAGACAATTCCTTGTCCAATAACGATCTGGCGCTAGGCTTACGTCTTCGCCAGGTATAGTAGCCGGAGCGAGAAACTCCATAAAACTCACACATCAACTGGATGTCGTGTCGTCGCCGGTTCCGTTCGATGAAGGTAAAGACTTCTGCTTTCGTTCGGAACAGAACCGGATGGCCTTTTTTAACAGGGCATGTTCCTCCTTGAGGATGGCATGCTCCCGTTCCAGCACCCGCAACCGCTTCAGCTCGGAGTTCGTCTTGGAATCGATGACGATCTCGTCAGTCGGAACCAATAGCCCCTCCCGGAACTGTTTACGCCACTTGGAGAGCAAAAATGGATGAATCTCCAGAGCCTTGGCAACATCCTGAACCTGAACTCCGGGAATGTGACTGAGTTGCACCGCTCGAACCCTGAAAGCGGTACCGTAACTTCGGACCTTTCTTGGGCCTATGGCTTTCGGCATGGGACACCTCCCTGGTTAGGTGGATGTGTCTACTTTAACGGGTCAAGATCCCCTATGGCTAATAATTTTATGGTTATATTTATTCAGGCTTAAAGAATCAAGGGTAGCGGGGGGGGCTGTCGCCGTTCTTCTAACCATATTGTCGATTGATGCCTTCAGGACACTGTTCGAAAGCGTTTATTTCGGCTTGTACTTCAATTCAATGTTCGGACTCCTGCCGCACAATGTTTATGAAATCCTCTCAAAACCTGGCGCAATCGTTATCCCGAAAATTATAAATATTGTTGCAGGCATTATTGTTCTGACCTTACTGGTTCGGCGATGGGTGCCCAATGAAATTCGTGACCGCGAAGAACGCATAAAAAGTCTACAAGAGAGTGAGAATCGCTACAGAAACCTCATTGAAAAAATGCCTGTGGCTTTAATCTGGATGAGCCTCGATGAAAAATATATATTTAGAAATGATCGGTTTGTTCGGCTTTTCGGCTACACAGAGGAAGTCGTTCCGACTGTCGAAGAATGGTGGCCGCATGCCTATCCCGACCCTGTCTATAGGGAGCAGGTAATTCAGGTCTGGCAGCAGGATCTTGCGGTTGCGGTTGCAGGCAACAAGGACATTGAAGCAAAAGAATACCTCGTTACCTGCCACAGTGGTGAACAACGGACGATAGAGATTTCCGGAATCGTCTTGCAAGAAGGCGTCTTGATAACTTTCGTTGATCTCAGCGAGAGAGCTTTGGCGCATGAAGAGATTGCAAAGAGTCGCGCCGAATTTGCAGCTATTTTCAATGCTATTTCTGATGGCATCGTCTTTGTCGATGCCGAACGCCGTATCGTCAATATTAATCCCGCCTTTACCATGATGTTTGGTTATCAACTGGATGAAATTGCCGGCCAGACCACACAACTGATCTATGCCGACCCGGATCATTATTTAAGACAAGGGCAGACGCGGTTTAATCCTGGGGCAACGGTAGAACGTCCTGTTTTTGAGAATGAATATCGGCGCAAGGATGGCACAACCTTCCCGGGAGAAACTATTGGGGTGCACGTCATTGACGAAACCGGACAACTGCTTGGCTATATTGGGGTCATTCATGATGCGAGCGAGCGTAAATTGGCCGAGGGAAAACGGGAGAAACTCGAAGCCCAGCTTCATCAATCCCAAAAAATCGAGTCGGTTGGCCGTCTGGCCGGAGGCGTTGCACACGATTACAACAATATGCTGAGTGTGATTATAGGGAATGTGGAGTTGGCACAGATGAAGGCAAAACGGTCTGCCCCCCTAAATGACAACCTGGAGCATATCTTAGAGGCTGCAATCAGGTCGAGGGACATCACGCGTCAGCTGCTCGCTTTTGCCCGCAAACAGATCATCATCCCCAAGGTGCTTGACCTGAATGAGGTTGTGGAAAGCATGCTCAAGATGTTACGCACACTTCTTGGAGAAAACATCGATCTGATCTGGCAGCCCAAAGGAGGTTTGTGGCGAGTCAAGATAGATTCATCTCAATTGGATCAGGTCCTTGCAAACCTGTGTATCAACGCTCGCGACGCTATTTCAGGAAACGGCAAAATGACGATTGAAACCGATTCCGTGAGTTTTGACGAAGAATACTGTAAAGATCACCCGGGTTTTCTTTCTGGAAACTACGTGGTGTTGTCAGTCAGTGACAACGGTTGTGGCATGGATAAAGAGACTCTCGATAATGTTTTTGAGCCCTTTTTCACAACGAAGCCTACAGGAGAAGGGACGGGCCTTGGCATGGCGACAGTCTACGGTATCGTGAAGCAAAGCGGTGGATTCATTAACGCCTATAGTGAGTTGAATCAAGGTACGACATTTAAAATTTACTTTCCGCGCCATGAAGGAGAGAACGTCGTATCGCAGGGGACAACCGTCAGTGATATTCAAATGGGCCAGGGTGAGACAGTGTTGTTGGTCGAGGATGAGATAGCCATAGTTGAATTGGCTACGGCCATGCTCGAAGATTTGGGCTACAGGGTTCTGCCAACCAATTCACCTGTTGAAGCATTGAAACTTTTGAAAGAGTTCCAAGGTGACATCCAGTTGCTGCTTACTGATGTGGTGATGCCGGGAATGAACGGCCGAGAGCTGGCGAAACAGGTACGGGAGATCCATCCCGAGATGAAAGCTCTGTATATGTCAGGCTACACGGCTAATGTCATCGCCCATCATGGTGTTCTTGATGAGGGTATAAATTTCATTCAAAAGCCTTTTTCCCGACGTGATCTCAGTCATCGAGTCAGAGAAATTCTTGACTCCAATTCGTAGCTTACGTCATGGAGCAGGATTCTGGATTTTGTTTTTGGCCTGTCTTACTTAATTATTACGTGTGGTTTTTTCATGGCGGGCCAAGGCGTATCAAGCCTTGCCCGCCATCGCTATTTGCGCTACAATCCGCCCCCTGCCGGAACCTCTTTTGGATTTAATCACAGTACGAGAGCCGATGAGCGCAGCACTTTTACAACAGATCATTGCCGACGAGATCGCTACGCGCGGTCCGATGCCGTTTGCCGAATTTATGGCCCGCTGCCTGTATCACCCGCAGTACGGCTACTACATGCATCCGCGCACCCGCATCGGTAAGGAGGGTGATTTTTTCACCTCCAGCAGTGTCCATGCCCTGTTCGGTGGCCTGCTTGCCCGACAGCTGGCTGAGATGGGTCAGCTGCTCAGTGACGCGCCCTTCACTCTGGTCGAGCAGGGGGCGGGCGAAGGGCATTTGATGAACGACGTGCTCGACGCCTTGCGCCGGACTGCCCCCGACTTTTATCAGCGGCTGCAGGTTGTGCTGATTGAAGTCAGTCCTGATAACCGGCAGCGGCAGGCGCTGCAGCTGGCCGCTCATAGCGAAAAGATTGTCTGGTGCAGTTTTGATGATCTGCAGCCGTTTACCGGCTGTTTCCTGTCCAATGAGCTGATCGACGCCTTTCCGGTCCACATGCTGGAGATGCACAATTCCGTGCTGCGCGAGGTGCATGTCGCCGTGGCTGGTGATGGTTTCAACGAGGTCTTTTTGCCACCATCCACCCCGGCGCTGGCCACACACCTGGCCTGGCTGGGAGTGACTCCCTGCGAGGGGAACCGCATTGAGATTAACCTGGCAGCAGTCGACTGGATGCATCGGGTCGGGGAGAAGTTGCAGCGCGGGTTCGCTCTGACCATCGATTACGGTTATCCGGCCGGCGAACTGTATTCACCGTATCGACGTAACGGTACTCTGATGTGTTATCACCGTCATAGTGCGGTGGAGGACCCTTATCTGCGCGTCGGCGAGCAGGATATGACGGCTCATGTCGATTTTACCGCTCTGGAAAAAGCCGGTGCCGAGGTGGGGTTGCAGAGCCTCTGTTTTACAGAGCAGTACCGCTTTCTCATGGCCCTTGGTTTTATCGAGGAGCTGATCCGGCTGGAGGCGGCGACCCATGACCCGGTGCAGGCGCAGGCCTTGCGGATGACCCTGAAGAATCTCATCATGCCCGAAGGCGGAATGGGGACGACCTTCAAGGTGCTGGTGCAAGGCAAGGGGGTTGGTCGCCCGGAACTGTTGTGCCAGCGGCGTATGGCGGATATTCCGCTGCCAATGTGATAGACTTCTACGTGATCGGTGAGGAGTGAGGAGTGAATACTCCCCTTATTTGACCATCACGCATTCATCCCCGCGTCAAGCGGGACTAACTGTGACAACCATACAAACGAGGAGATTTTTTCATGCGCGCAAAAGTTGAAGCGATTCTGGATCAGGTTCGTCCGACCCTGCAGGCTGATGGTGGCAATGTGGAGCTGGTTGATGTCAGCGCCGACGGCATCGTCAGTGTTCGGCTGACCGGGGCCTGTGGCTCCTGCCCGATGTCGACCATGACCCTGAAAATGGGGATTGAGCGGACCTTGATGGCCAATCTGCCCGAAGTCAAGGAAGTGGTTCAGGTTCGCTGATTCAGCAGTCTGACATGAACGCCCACGCACACCCCTTTGCAGCGACGCCTGCGGGGGTGTGTGCTTTTTTGGGCTGTTGGCTGGCGGACGTAAAGGAGTGGCGATGAACGACAGTGAAGAAACCCTGCTGCAAACAGAGGATGTGCGGGTACGGGTCATGCCGTTGCCGGTCGGGGCGGAGACGCCCTGGCATACCCATTCGGTGATTACGGATCATATGGTTTGTTTGACCGGCCAGATCCGGGTCTGTCTGCGCCAGCCGGTTGCCAGCTACGATCTTCAGCCAGGTGAACGTTGCTTGGTCGTGGTGGGCCGCCCGCACCAGGTGTGCAACTCTTCTGATACTCCGGCGAGCTATCTGCTCATTCAAGGGGTCGGTGTTTACGATTTCAACCGGCTCGAAAGCCCCTGAATTGTGTATCAGCATAAATGAATGTTTGACAATTAATCCTATCCTAATGTACAACGTCAAACGTTTAGAGTCTTGTCACCCCCCGGCGCTGCATGAGGCGTCTGGGCAGCCGGAAGCGAGGAGTGCTCATGTTTGAATATATTCAGAATAATACGTGGTCCGTGTCGATACTTGTCGGGTTTTTCACCTTTGCTTTTTTTGCCGCCAAGTTTTGTCATTTCGGGATCAATCAGGCCAAGGACAAGAGTGTGGCGCCGTTATGCCTGGTGATTTCTGCCCTTTGCGGTCTGGTCCTGACGGTGTTCGTTCACGTGATTTTGACCTTGGCCCATTAAGTTTAAGCAAGATGAATAAAAAAGCCCTCCGTGCAGTGCACGGAGGGCTTTTTGCGTATGTGAGGTAAGGTGGCTTTGATCAGCGGCTGTCGATGCGGGTGGCGTAGACCATCAATTTCTGGTCGGTATAGCTTTCAACTTCACCGGCGAACAGATCGATCTGGAAATAGTCCTGAATTTTTTGCGCGGCACTGGCGAAGAAGTCGTTCAGCTGGTTGACGGCCTTATCGTTCATCCCGGCGCGGCGTGCCCAGGGACGAAATTCGTGGGTTTTCGGAAAGCACTCGGCGTGCTGGACTTCAAAGCCGGCCGCACCAATCATGTCGAGCCATTGTTGGCGGGTATACGCCTGCACATGGGTCGGGTCGCGCATGGTCTCCATGGTCTGGTAGAAGGCGGCAATCTCCGGGTCATCGGGGAGCAGGGTATCGATGATCACCATGCGTCCCCCTTTGCGGCGCAAAACCCGATGGAATTCGCTCAGGGCCTTGGGCACGTCGGGAAAATGGTGGGCAGCGATGCGGCAGGTCAGCAGGGTGAAGGAGCCGGAGGGGAAGGGGAGATCCTCGGCATCTGCTTCACGCAGGGTGATGTTGTCAATATCGGTCTCGTCGCAGATGTACTCCTGCGCCTGCTTCAGCATCTGCATGGTCAAATCGGAAGCGACAACACTGCGTACGCGCGGGGCGAAAAACAGAGCGGTATGTCCGCCGCCGGTGGCGACGTCGAGCATCAGATCATCGGTTGTCGGTTGCGCCAGGCGCGCAGCTTCTTCAAGATCAGCGCCGCCGGCGAAACCACTGTCGTAGATATAGCCGCGCGCATTACGACCGAACTGTTCAATGACGCGGGCCTTGATCTTTTTGCTCATGAAGTCTCCTGCTGGTGCGATTTGGCCGAATTATAACATCTGTGCAGGAAAAAGCTTGCACTGAATATCGCGGCGCGGTATCAGTTTTGCGCGTTGGCACCGCAAAAGATGGAACGGCTTTTGCTCATGCGAATCTATCCGGCGCAATTCGTGCCGGACTACGGCAGTTCTGATCGATTCCAAAGCGATTATTTGCCGGGATACTGCCCCTTGTGACTGTCTGAATGACGAATATCTGACGATTTTTTTTGGGAGATTGACTGCAAATGAATGAGTTTGGCGCTGTGTTGCTTGATCTGGGCGGAAAGATGTGGGTCGAGTTTGTTTATATCCTCCCCTATCTCGCCTTCGGGGTTTTTCTTGAGGCGATCATTCGCACCTTCAAGTGGCATGTGAAAATCCGCAAGGCGCTGACTCATTTCGGTATCTACGCCATCGGTCTTGCCACCATTCTCGGCGTGGCCAGTCCCATGTGTGCCTGCGCGACCCTGCCGCTGGTCATCTCGTTGCTTTTAGCTGGACTCCCTTTAGCACCGGCGATGGCCCTGCTGGTCACCTCGCCGCTGATGAGCCCGGCCGCCTATACTCTGCTCACCGGTCAACTCGGCTCGCACTGGGCCAACCTGATTCTGGTCTGCGCGGTGCTCCTTGGCCTGTTTGCCGGCATCGTCACCCACCTGCTGCGCCCGTACGGATTTAAAGAGGAAGAGCTGTTTCGGCAGGAGCTGCCCAAGGGCGATTTTCATGATCCGGATTATCCGGTGGATGAACTGCGTTGCGATTGCGGCCAGCAGCTGTCGCACCGCGTTGATCGTTGTACCCACAACAAGTTTCTGGTGTTTCTTGCCCGCTTCTGGGAGGGGACCCTGAAGATCGGCCGCTTTGCCTTGATCGGTCTGGTGATCGAAGTTGTCGCCTCGTCGCTGATCGACCCGACCTGGTTGATGAACCTGCTCTCCAACGAGGGGATGCTAGCCACCGTCGGTTTGATGTTCGCCACCGTGCCGTTGCATCTGCCGCAGGTCACTGCCGCTTCCATGCTTTACGGTTTTTTCCTCCCCGATCCGGGGCAAACCATCCCGCTCGCCATCGGCCCCGGCATCGCCATGCTGGTTGGCGGACCGGTCACCGCTCTGCCGGTTATGGGCATCTTCTACACCATGTTCCGCCGTCGCGTTCTGGTGCTTTACCTGAGTATCTGCATCGTCGGCACCCTGAGCCTCGCTGCTTTCTTCTCGCTGCTTCAGCCGTTCTGAGCCCTAAAAGAACTTTGTTTGACGCAGAGGCGCAGAGAAAACCCAATATTTTGTTCTGGTAAATCCCAAGGCTGATCTTCGGGTTTTTTACCAGCCAGTTTTTTGCATTTCTCAGCGTCTCTGCGCCTCTGCGTCAATCAAGTGGTTAGGCTTTTCCGATGTTTGATCGGCGTATTAATCCTCCGCCTGTCGGACGTCGCTTTCGGCGGCATCGAGCAGCAGTTCCTGTTCGGTTAGTTCGCCCAGCAGCGCTTCGACCAGGCTCAGGTAGCGACTCGCCAGCTCGTTCAGGGGTAACAGTGCCGTTTCCAGCCGCCGTGCCGCTGCATGGGCGGTCTGTACCTGACGCCGCCGGGTGGTTACTTCTTCCTCGCGTTGCCGGGTCACTTCGGCAAACTGCCGCCGCACCAGCGGGTGGCTGCGTTCGTTTTCAATCACTGCTTCGCGCAGCTCCTGGTACTGCTCTGGTGCAAACCGCTCTTCTTCATGCGCACGCCGTAACAGATCGATGCTGCGATAGTCGGGTAGTGGTTGCAGCCCCTCGTTGCGGGTCAACAGGCCCGGCTCTTCGCGCTCGAGAAAACGGTAGGCCAGGGTCAGCTTCTCTGCTGTTGCTTTGCGGATGCGGATCTCGCGGCTGCAGTAGTCATCGAACGATTCGTACCCCCAGTCGCGAAACAGGTTCCGCTGGCTGACAGCGACCAGGCGTTCGCCGAGCTCGGCCCATGAGGCTTTGAACTGCTTGGCGGTTGCCAGCACCCGGTAGCGCTCGCTCTCCGGTTGCAATTCCTGCATCAGCTGGACGATATATTTCTCGCCACGGCTCTGTTTGTTGTTTTCCATCTCTGCTCATCCTTTCATTGCTTTGCCGTCGGCGAGATTAACACAGGGCACGGTTGCGACAAAGCCTTGTGTCATTGTCACTTTTGTTGCCGACCGAACTCAGGTAGACTGCTGCCATCAGCCGCCGGGATTCTCTCACTGCTGTCTGAAGCTTGACGCCTGAAACCTGAAACCTGAAACCTTTTTTTGCAGGAGTTTATTGTGGCGGAACGGATGTTTGTGGTCGGGCCGGAAACTGTGCGGATGCTCGATTTGGGCCACCCGTGGATTATTGCCGATAAATTCACCGCCGCCTGGCCACCAGGCTCCGCCGGCGAGGTCATCGCCCTGACCGAGAAGGGGGGGCGTTTTCTCGGGAGCGCTCTTTATGCACCTGACGAGAGGATTGTCGCCAGAGTTCTCGATCGAAAAAAAATCGGGGTCAATCGTGCCTGGCTGCAGGGCCGCATTGTCGCTGCCCTCGATCTGCGCCGGAACCATCTCGATCTTACCGGCACCAATGCTTACCGTCTGGTCAACGGCGAAGGGGATGGACTGTCCGGTCTGACAGTTGATGTTTACGGCGACTACCTGATGGTGCAGACTTACAGCGCCGCCTGGAAACCGCACCTGAAATTGGTCGCCGATGTGCTGCAGGAACTGTTGGCACCACGCGGTATCTATGAAAAATTCCGTCCGCAGGAGACCCGCGAACTGTCGGCCAAGGGGGCTTCGACCCGATACAGCCGGATGCTGCATGGCACGGCAGCACCAGCGGAGCTGGTTGTGGAGGAGAACGGACTCAACTACGGTGTCGATCTTGCCGATGGCCTCAATACCGGCCTGTTCCCCGATCAGCGCGAAAACCGTCGTGATCTGATGGGCCGGGTCAAAGGGAAGACCGTCCTCAATCTTTTCGCCTATACCGGCGCTTTTTCCGTCGCTGCCGCCGCGGCCGGAGCACAGAAGGTGACCAGTGTCGATGCTTCCGGTGCCTACCTTGGCCGGGCGCAGGCGAATTTCGAACTCAATCGGCTCAATCCGAAGCGGCATGAGTTCTTCGTCGATGACTGCTTCAAACTTCTCGAGCGTTTCGCCCGCGACAAGCGCCGCTTCGATGTTGTCCTCTTCGATCCGCCGAGTTTCTCCAGTACGCGCAAAAGCACCTTCTCCACCCGTGGCGGCACTGCCGATCTGGTCAGCGCTGCCTGTGCTGTCCTTCCCCCCGGCGGTCTGCTCATTGCCTCCTCCAACCACCAGAAGACCGAGCTGGCCGACTACCTCAAGGAGCTGCGCCGCGGCGCCCTGCAGGCTGGCTGCGACCTCAAGGTCATCAGCGTGCGCGGTCAGGCGGCTGATTTCACCTACCCTGTCACCTTCCCCGAAGGGCGCTATTTGAAGTATGTGTTGGCGGTCAAGGGGTAGGTGGAAGGTGAACGGTTTCCTAAAAGCTGAATGACGTTTGGCCACAGATTTCACGGATTGACACGGATTTAGGTCTAAAACCAGACTTTGGTTTTGTTTTTAATCTGTGTGAATCTGTGAAATCTGTGGCCATTTTTTTGTCTTAATCTCCTGGCGCTAAATTTCAGTCCGCACTCCCGGCCGCTTTCTCACCGGCGAGGAAGAGCGGCTGAAACACTTCGTGATAAAGGAAGGCGTGGCCGGACAGGCCGGTTTGCTCCAGTAGTGGATGGCCGACCGGCAGGATCAGGAAGGGGTGTGACTGCTCGCCGCCGACCGAGCCGTGACCACCGATCTGGTCATCGAAGCAGGCGATGAGACCGTCGTCATAAGCTCCGAAAATGATCAGGTCGCCGCAGCTGCTGTCGCGGGCAAAGTCGCACAGCTGGCCGAAGATCTGCGCCGGGTCGCCGTAGGGCTGTAAAAAGGCGACCTGCTCCGGCGCCGGCAGTTGTTTCCCGTCACTGCACAACTCCCCGCCGCGATGCACGAACCAGACCCGCGCCCCCGACCCCCGTGCCATTAGAAAACCGATCCCCTTGTGATGTGACAAAAAGCGCAACAACAGCGGCTGCCGGCGTTTAATCTGCGCCAGCGTCAGTCGCTTTTTGTCGCCGCTGATGTAGAGGTGGGCCAGCGAGCTCGAATAGGTGACGACGATGCCGCCGTCGGCATCGACCTTGAGGGTCTCCGGCACCAGGGTGGTGATGCGTTGCTGCAGGGTGTTCTTGACCTGACGGTAGAGCCGCCGCCGCCAACTGTCGGGGCGGGCATTAAGCTCCTCGCGCAGGTAACCAAGCTGGGCGCGGGCGAAGTCGAGAGGGCCGGAGGAGACGACGGCGAGCTGGTTTTCCTGCAGAAAGCCGCTGATGGCGTCACCAAGGGTGGCGCCGAAGCGCCCTTCAAACGGGTAACCGGGGGTCTGGCCGTGGTCAGAGAGCAGAATCAACTGATAGTCAGCACCGGGGCAGAAGCGCAGCATGCGCATGATCTCGCCGATGCGCTTGTCGGTGTAGCGCAGGTTGATCAGGGCGGTGCGCGAGGCCGGGCCGTACTGGTGTGCCAGTTCGTCGTAACCGCTGTAGGTCGTATAGATGCGCGGCACGCCGCTGTAGATGTCGGCAATGACACCGAAGGTCTGCAGCTCGCGCAAAATAACATTGCAGATGATGCGGATCAACGGGAACAGGCCGGTCTTCACCGGCCGGCGTTTCTTGGTCCGCGCCCGGCGCTGATCAAGGTATTCGGTGACGTACTCGGCCAGAACCGCAAGGTTCATGCGCAGGACCCGCAGCGGATGCAGGGTGAGCAGGACCTGCAGCCGTAGTCCGCCGAAGCGGCCGAACAGGGTCTGCGGATGCGGTGACGATACGGTAAAGATGCTCCGCTTGGCACCGCCATCGAGCAGGTTGCAGTAGGAGGAACCGTCGTTAAGGACGCCGGGGCGGTCTCCGACGAGCTTTTCCCTGAAATACTGGACGTCGTCAAGGTCGTTACAGCTGATCAGGCGTCCGGTCGATTTTTCGAACCAGCGAAACGCCGGGATGCCGCTTTCGATGCCGTAGAAGATGGTGGCCTGGGCGGCCGGGGTGGTACTCGGCAGGCCGGAGAGGTAGTCGCGTACGATGTGGCCGCGGCGCAGGTGACGGGCGATGTTTGGTAGATAGCCGCTGTTCAGGGCCAGTTGAAAGTAGGCGTGGGAGAGACCGTCGATCTGAATGCCGACGAAACCGGGGCGCAAACCGTCTTTCATCCGTTCGCGGCGTTCCGCGCGGAAGAACCAGTATTTAAGGTGGTAGTAGGGGCGGAACAGCCAGGCCAAG